>Ga0315909_10003593_pt1 | contig 18806 bp, 24 predicted proteins | sample LakEriMetagenome_11_FD_203527 | JGI IMG/M metagenome (GOLD analysis project Ga0315909, IMG submission 203527) | Freshwater fungal communities from buoy surface, Lake Erie, Ohio, United States - Buoy 2 MA125 | ecosystem: Environmental > Aquatic > Freshwater > Lake | place: USA: Lake Erie, Ohio... | reverse complement strand
GGGAGGGATTCGAACCCCCGGACAATGGATTTGCAATCCACCGCATTAGACCTCTCTGCCACCGATGCATATATTTGGTGGAGGTGATAGGATTCGAACCTATTGCGTTTCTTAAGTACCGGATTTACAGTCCGGGGCCACTCCACCATCGTAGCCGCACCTCCAAATTTGTTAACACACTCTCCGCTATGCTTTTTGACCGCGTCAGGGGCGGAAAGGAGAATGTGTATAGTAAAGCACACACCAGTCCCGGGGACTTGAACCCCTTTGCTCTAGATAGTTTCCTGACATTACGGTCTGGCAAGTGTGTGCTTTACTATCCCGGTTTTTACCAACTGTGTTATCGCCACAGTCTTCCCATCCCCGGGTCCGCCCTCATTAATAGCCAGATGTTTTAAGTGCCCAGCAGGGTCGCGTTCCCTATCACACTTTCGAGCAACTTACGATGGCTGTCCAAAGTAAGCTCTACTCTGTTCTAAAAATTGTTCAATAATACTTTCTGTCATTTTTCCTTCACATAAACAAAAACCCCAGGGTTTTTAATCCTGGGGTCCTTTGGAGTTTGTTAGTGTTTGTTTACACTTTGGTCTCCTGGGACCCCTCGATCTCTGGTGTGCGATCATTACTTTCAATCGCAGACCAATAGGTGGGCATAAAGCCTGCCTGTTTGGCTTGCAGTTGATATGAATGTAAAGATACGCAGTTCATTTTGTTTCCAATATTTCCTTAAAAATTTATACGTTTTTTACAACGTATGCCTCTATTGTATAGTTATTTAGTCTCGCTGTCAACCCCTGTTTTTAAATTTGAGTAAAAAACTTGGGTTTTTTGCAAACCTATCTAACCATGTGTCTATTGTATATTTATTTATCTCTGTTGTCAACCACGACATATGTGGTATTTTTACAACATTTTTAAAATTTATTTTCTATCAATATGAACATGCATAAACGTTTCTGTCATGGCATCATGGTCTATGTCATGTTTAATCCACATTGGTTTGCTAATAGTAAATAGCTCTTTAAAGATTATTGGTTTTATGTTTTTTTGATTTTCAATAAAGGATGTTGCTGTTTTTATATTCAATATTTCAATTTCAAACTCATTTATTAATAGCAAATAATATGCATACATTATAAAATCAAAATTTTCCCATTTTATTTTATCTTGATTATTATTGTAATCTATATAACTTATAAAGTCTTGAAATAATTTTTTTTCATAAATCGGAATATCATTAAACCAAAAATAAAGTTCAAAGTTTTTTAATTTTTGTTCTATAATTTTCCAATCATCGTTTTTAAAAAACTTTTCTGTAGAAACTACAATTTTTTTAATTTCTGGAGAATCCACATAATAATTTGCAAATATTTTTTTACGATTATAATAATCTAAAAATTTCTTATTATAATCACAATTTTTAAAAAAATCAGTATCACAGTCTATTACACCGACAAAATTAAAATCAGTATTATCAAATATATATTTTAATCCGTGAAATTTCTTTTTGGTTATTATAATGTTAAATCTATCTATATTACAGATAATTGATCTATACTTTAATTCTGGATATAGGTTTCTAAATTTATCAGAATCAAGTTCGGACGAAAAAACAACATATATGTGATCGTCATTATAAAATGTGTTATATGTTTTTATTAAATTTTGTCCATAATTAAATTTTGGTTCGTGCAATGGAAATAAAAAACAAGAGTTATTCAATTTAGATGTTTCCTTTATAGTTCTCTAAAAAATATTTTAAATCTTCAGGAGTGCCTATACCCCACATTTTTTCAACTTGTTTTATCTTAATCTTTTTTCCGTCTTCGATTGCTTGATTAAAAACTGGACATACGTAAAATTCATTATTAACACGAATATTTTTAGATATCATGTCTTCAGCATATCTAACATAGTCACTACCTTTTTTCCAATAATAAACTCCAACAGTGGCCATATTAGATATAACTTTTTTTTCTGCAACTTCGGTTACAAATCCATTAGGCCCTAATTTTGCATAACTCCACTTAGGATGGCTTGCGTCAAAAGTAAGTATGCCACCATCAATGTTATCGGCAGAAAATGCATACATACATTCATTAGAATTCCAATCAATGTATTGATCACTATTTGCAATTATTAGAGAATTTTCGTTATCAATAAATTGTTTTGCTAGTAGTGTTGAACAAGCTGCACCTTCTGTTATGCTATCTACTTGTACAATATCACAGCTAGGTGCAATTAGGTTAAGAAGATATTTTAAGTTATATTTTTCATAATGCTCTTTTTGAGTAATAAAAATATAATGAGCATCTATATTTAAATTTTCTACAACTACCTGAATCATCGGCTTACCATTGACCTCAATTAATGGTTTAGGAAATGTGTAGCCTTGTTGTATAAATCTACTTCCTGCTCCTGCCATTGGAATAAGAACATTTAATTTACTATCTTTCCAAGGGATATAATTTTTGGTATTATTTTTCATAGTTTCTAATTTGTTAAAAATTTTATCCCATGTAACATCTGCTGAATTTTCTACGGCTAGTAAATGTGCTCCACTGTCTATAGCACCTTTTCTACCGATATGACTATCTTCTATAATCAAAGTATGTCGTGGTATTGAGTTACACGCTATCATGCATGACCAATACATTTCAGGATATGGTTTTGGATTTAAAACATCTTGATTACTAATATAATAATCAATATATTCCATTACTCCGATCTTAAGCAGTGCTAATTTAACTGTTTCTCGTATACTATTACTAGCAACAGCAATTTTATAATTTAGCTTTTTTAATTTAGAAAAAATATCGATAATTTTATAATCAACATTAAATTTTTTAATAAGATCAAATGTTGATAGTTGTTTACGTTCCCATATTAAACTATGTAATTCGGTGGGAAGACCTTTTGTTTCACTTAGTAAATTTAATTTTTTTGTAGTATTTAAACCATCATATGTTGATAAATGATCATCTCGAGAAATTACATATTTTTCATCAATAGTTAGTAATGCTGCATTTAACGAATGGTAATGTAATTCTCTACTCTCGATCAATACTCCATCGAGGTCAAAGATTATTAAGTTGGTGTGATCCACGGTAACGGCACACTAACTAAATTTTCTTCAGAAGATATTGATGCTATAGCATGCCTACAAGCAAGGATCTCCATATCTTGTACCTTGGTTCCCATAATTTGATGTGCCCAAGATATTAATTGAGCTTCAGTTAATTCAGAAACTGGTATAAAATTATCAGTCGCCGGCGGCAAAAATGTTTCACCCTGAATAGCTCCCATACTTATAAGATTTCCATTTTGGTTATAGTTGTTTGCTATACAATTCCATTCGATGCGAACGATCATATTTTGAAAATTTTGATAATCATTTCTAGCAAGCAATGATAATACTTTCCAAGTTATTTCCATTTTATCTCCTTATATTATATTTATTATGATATTTTAATTTTTTTGAAAATATGTTAAAAACAAATCGTTTTCATTATTTCGAATTTTTAAAATCTTAGCTTTAATTTCTTCAAAAAAGTTCCATGCTAACGGGACAAATAAAATTTTATCCCGTTCATCGTAATTTTTTAATATCTCCGAAGGTAAAATAATTATATTCATTCCAGGAGTATATAAATTTTGCTTCAAAGGATTATCATCTAATATAAGATCTAATTTAATTTTAAGAAAGTTAAGTATAGTCATCCCTTTTGCAGCAGCACCATATCCTATAATCTTATATCCTTGTGACTTGTAATACTCTATATTTTTTAAAAATTCATTTGCAAGTTTATAAACGTTTTTACTATATATTTCATAGGTATGTAAATCAAGCAATCCTTTTTCTCGTTCTACAGCAATATGATTTTCTATTAAAAATTTATTTTTATTCTTTTTGCTTATTACAAACAAATAGCTTATCCCATGTATGTGTGTTTTGACAACATCTATGAGATGCAAATTTGTTCTTTTAACTAACTCGTTCATTGAATTAATGTTAAAAAATGAAATATGTTCGTGATATATAGTATCAAATTGACAACTATTAATTAATTCAGCTTGCGAGGTTTGTATAAAAAGATAAGAATCATCTGACATTATTTTTTCACATGAATCTAAAAATTCCTTTGTTTCTTCTAAATGAGCAAATACATTTTGTGCAGTGATTATGTCAAATTTTTTGTTGTCAAATAAATTATCTTTAAAGTAATTGCAAACTACATTATGATTTTTTTTAGAAATTTCATAAAGATTTGTTGCAGGTTCTACACCGTAAGTTTCCCAACTATGATTTTTAAAATAATCTAATTGTGTCCCGTCATTACAAGCTATATCTAATACAGAACCTGATTTCTTTCCTGTATATTCAGATACAAAATTGACAAACCAATTAAAATAATTATGACCGGTTTGAGATGTACCGCTAACATAAAGATAATTTTTAAACAGTATATCAGGTGTTACAATGTGTGTGAGTTGTAAATGAAAACAATTTTGACATAGGTTTACACCCAATGGAAAAGTTTCTAATTTTTGGTCGTTTTTATGATAAGAGTTTGCTAATGGTTGCTTATCAAAATTTAAAATTTCTTTTAAATTATTCGATCCACAACATACACAATATTTCTTTTCTTTGTAATGTTCAGTCATGATAAATGTATACATTAAGCTGTTACTTCGGGAAACAATACTTCGTTCACGAATTTTTTCATAGTCTCTTCTGGAATGCCCATAGCAACCATACTATTAATAACATGTGGGTTTTGTTTTTGATAGAAACAATATCTGTTTTGAGCCATATGGAAATCTGCACCACTCTCTTGAGTTAGCCCAACATTCTCTAAATAAAAATCTAAACTAGTTAACGCTATGTTGCACATACTATCAAGTTCTGACGCATCTTGAATATTACCAGCAGCTATCATATTGTTACTAAAAATTAGTTTAGCCCAAGTTGGGAGTTCTCTTTCTTTTTTCCATTGTATGTCTTGAGACCTATTCTTAAACCAATTCATCATAAAATGAGATGAATCACCTCCTGAGCTAAAATCGTGGAATGCTCCTGTTATTTTATTAGGACCACATACAGCATCAAAACCCCAAATCGGACTAGAATCATTAAAATGGGGGAATATCGTACAATGCAATATATAAATTTTATGGGAGATTCGATTATCAACAATCTCTATATGCGCTCGACGGTATCTATCACTGGTATATATGGAATTGTACCAATTATAGTTTGATTCCTTTTCCTGTATCTTTGTTCCAGTTTTTTGAAAATACGATTCTATATTCTGAGCTAAATTTTCTACTTTGTTCCAAACTAATGACATCATACTCACTTTATAATTTGATTGTATTTATTATATAGGTATTTTATAAAAAAATAAAAGCCATCGACATTAGCAATAAATAACTGCGTACTTAATAAAAAGGGTCAAGATGTACGCCATTGTTTCTCATCATGATAAAAAATATAAGCCATTGGGTGATGTTACCTGGGACAAAAATAAATTAGTTTATGCTAAACGTCATGGTTATGCAGCTCATTGTAGAACAGAAAATTTTGTAACTTCAAATGTAAATCCTATGGCCGGCCAACACGGGTCCATGACTGGGTTTGAAAAGATCTACTATATTAAAGAAATTTTAGAAAGTCATCCCGAATATAAATGGGTATGGTGGACTGGAACAGATTCTATGATTACCAACATGAACGTAAGAATAGAAGACAGAATCTCGAACAATTATCATTTTATGATTGCTACAGATGTAAACGGAATTAATGCAGATAGTTGGCTAATTCGAAATAGTCCTGAAGGGCATGAATTTTTAAATGATATTTTGTCTTTAGAATCTGAATGTGTAAAATTTTGGGATATGGAACAACGAGCAATTGCCTTAACTTTAGGATTACCAATTACAGGTGAAGCTGCTTGGATTAATCATAAAAAAGGAAATCTAACTATTTGCGATAAATGGCGAGACAAAGTAAAGATTGTACCTCAAAAATATTTAAACGCCTACATATATCAGTTGTATGGTTCGCAATATCCTGATCCACGTGATAGACTAGCAGTCAATGGTAATTGGTCTTATGGAGATTGGTTAGTACATTGGCCAGGTTCAAGTTTCGAAGTTAGACTAGACTTGGCAAAACAATTTGAAAACGTTATAGTATATTAAGATGAATAAAAAATTAAATCATTGTATTTTTGGTTCTTTCGGTGATAACATATATGCACTATGCACTATGAAAATGTTAGGTGGTGGTGATTTATATGTGAAGTTAAATTATCTAGATTATCACTGTAGACACATTGTAGGATTTGTTAATGGAGCTGGCCCTCATGCCGGAAGATTAACTAAACAAGATTATGACTTTATGTTGCCATTACTTGAGCATCAGGATTATATAGATACTGTTTCTGTTTGGAATGGAGAACATATCGATGCTGATATTGAAGGTGCATGGAAATATCATATACCAAAAGGATGGCAAGGAAACGTAACAGAATCTTATGCTATGACATTAGGTATGGATATTCATGATTGGGAAATTAAACGAAAGTTATTATATGATCCTTGGTTAACTCCTGTAGAACCTATTCGTATTCCAGGTAAACCTATTGTAGTTAACAGAACTGATAGATATCTTCAACATTCAGATGGAGAAGGATGGAAAAATTGGACTAATAATCATTTAGGTGAATTAGGAGTGTTTGTAGGATCCGAAAAAGAACATCACAATTTCCAAGAATATTTTAAAATTAAAATTCAATACTACAAAGTAGGAGACATGTTAGAAATGGCTCGACTAGTGCAAGGTTGTGAAATGTTCTTAGGTAATCAAAGTTTGGCATTTAGTCTTGCAGTAGGTTTGGGAAAATCCTATTGGTGTGAAATTTACGAAACTGTGCCTACTCCCCATGGAGGATATGGTGATGTTTGGTTCCCACGTCATAATGGATTTTATTTCTAATCAACAAATAAATCTATACTAACTGTTGTAATAGGGTTTAAAATACGTTAGTATAGTATCAATTAAAAAATATTGTATAATGAAAATTTTTATAACAGGCACAAATGGATTTGTAGGAAAAAACCTTTGTGAATTTTATTCTCAACATGAGATTTTCAAATTCACAAGAGATATGAACATAGCCGAGTCATTAAACCATTTTAAACCAGATGTAATTATTAACTCGGCTGCTGAAATATATAAAAATGATTCGATGTGGGATTCTAATGTTATTCTCACAAAAGAGTGTGTCGAATATGTTAAGCACAATCCTAATACAAAAATGCTACAAATTGGTTCTAGCATAGAATACGGGTCTTTAACAAGACCTGGTAAAGAAACAGATAGAATCAATCCTAGCGATATGTATCAAACAACCAAAGGTATATCAACATTACTTTGTCAAGGATATGCTAGAATCTATAATTTGAACATAAATGTAGTACGACCATACAGCGTGTATGGGCCTCATGAGAAGCCTCATCGTTTATTTCCAAAATTATGGAGGGCATTTAACCTCAATCAAGCAATGACTCTGTTTGACGGTTATCACGACTTTATATATATTGATGATTTTGTTCATGCCATTGACACAGTTATACAAAAAGGAACACAAGGTACAGGTGATATTATCAATTGTGGATCAGGTGTACAAATAAGCAATATAGAAGTGCTTGATCTATTTAAAAAGATAACAGGAAAAACTGCTCCTGTTACCTTTGAAAACAAATTAGCTAAACAATTTGAATCAAATATTTGGGTGTGTGATACATCATACGCTTTTGAAAAATATGGATTTAAAACTCAATTTTCATTAGAACAAGGTATTAAAAAGTTCTTAGAAACAGCAATATACTAAAAGGAAAAATATATGAATTTAAAAAGACAATTGCGAACAACAAGAAATCAAATTTTAGAAATTGACACCGACCATAAAGCTGTTGTTGATCATTTTCAAAATCCAAATAATTATGCAGATATAGTGTTAAATCAAATTAATACTGAAACTCTCTATGATCCAATTTTAGAAGACGAAGATGAATTAATTATTATCGATATCGGTGCAAACATTGGCTTGTTCTCTTTACATGCACATGATAGGGCAAAGGTAATTTATTCGTTAGAACCAACACCTACGCATTTTGAAAAACTTACAGAGCTTACAAAAAATTATCCAAACATTCGTCCATTTAATGTGGCATTGAACGATAAAGACGAAGAAATTACTTTTTATATTAGTGACCAAAATTCTACTATGAACAGTAGTGTCAACAAGTATGGAAAAGAAGTTAAAGTTCAAGGTAGATCATTAGGATCTTTTATTAAAGAGTTAGGATTAACACATGTTGATTTTATCAAATGTGATATCGAAGGATCCGAGATGCGAGCAATTACTGATCAAACTATCAGTGAAGTTAAAGACATAGTTGATTGTTGGTTTATTGAAGTTCATGCAACCAGTGATAAATTACCTTGGCCCGCAAATATGGAAGTTAATAGAACTACTATCGCTGATATATTTGTTAGACAAGGCTATGAAGTTCAACGTTACGGTGTTGACACTTTATATGTTTTTAAAAATAAGGATTAATCAACGAAATGCGACGAGAAATTTTAACCAGTAAAAAAAATACAGTGTTGATAGAAAGCACGAAGGAAAATATAGTTCGTCATTTCGAAGAATCTCAAAATTGTGCTGATATAATTATCAATCAAATCAACACTGAACGCATGTATGATCAGTGGTTAGCCGAGCGTAATGATCTTACTATTTTAGATATCGGTGCAAATGTTGGTTTGTTTACGTTATATGCCAAGGATTCAGCCAAAGCAATTTATTCAGTTGAACCAACACCTGCACATTTTGACATTTTAAGAGAATTAACTTCGAGTTATATCAATGTTCATCCTCTACGTTTTGCATTACATAATCAAGACGGTGAAGTAGACTTTTATATCAATGATGGTAATACTACTACAAATAGTATCAATCAACCTCATGGTAAATCAATCAAGGTTCCCTCTAGACGTATCGGTACTATTTTAAAGGAACTTAATTTAGACAAGGTCGATTTTGTTAAATGTGATATAGAGGGCAGTGAAATAACTGCACTAACAGAAGACACTGTAGCAGAAGTTGCAGATAAAATTGATACGTGGTTTTTAGAATTGCATGCCACTACCTGGTGCCCCCCAACTTGGACATGCAACTTACAACAAAATCGAAATACATTAAAAAATATTTTTGAAAAGGTTGGTTACAACACACATCTCATGGGGCACGATAGTTTATTCATTTTTAGAAAGGGTTAAGATGAAAACAGTTTTTTTTGCATGGTTATCAAATGATTTTAAAGATACAATAATTGATTATCAATCTTTTTATAAAAGTTTCAAACACTTTCATCCAGATATTGATCTAGTTGTATTTGACGATACTGTTATTAAAGAAGTATTCGGATCCGAATCTTGGCTTTCTCCAGGAACATGTAAAGCGGCATTTGCTAAACGTCTTTACAATGATTACGATCTTGTAGTCAATGTTGATGCCGATTTTTACTTTTTTGATCGTTGTCACGAAATACTTGAAGGCGATTATGATGTTGCTGCTTGTGCTAATTTTAATCCTTTCTGGAATACACAAATGGCAGGCGGATATACCATAAACAATCATTATATTCCTCCTGTTGATTACATACATTATATGCAAGGCGGGTTAGTCGCAAGTACCAGTAAAGAATTCTGGGACGATTATTATAATGTTACTAGAGATTTATGGGAAAAATTACCATTGGTAGAAAACGATACACTAAACGTAGTATGGCATTCTGGAAAATATAAAACTAAAGTTCTCGATGGCGATTACGATTTTAGATCAACTAACTTTAAACAATACTATAATTGTGCTAGTTTAGGTAGAGAAAAACAATTTAGATTAATTAATGATAAAGTAACTTTAGACGGACGTCCAGTAAGAAGTTATCATATAGCACACGGCAATATGGGTGCCAAGGGTCCTAATAAGAAACGTGTACATGAATTGTTTAGCCCCGAAATAAGCAATTGGTTTTATGATAAAATAAAAGGTTAATAAATCAGTTTTAAAATAATATGAATAAAGTAGAAAAAAGAATATTAGAAATAACTTATAATGAAAAGCTAAGTCATTTAAGTAGTTGTCTAAGTGCCTATCCCATTATTCACGAAATCTATAATCAAAAAAAAGAAGATGAAGTTTTTATCTTAAGTAATGGTCATGCCGGATTAGCACTTTACTGTGAACTTGAAGATAGGTATGGGATAGATCCTGTGATGTTATTACATAAGCATGGGATTCATCCTGGTAAAGATTTAGAAAATAAATTATATTGTTCTACAGGTAGTCTCGGTAGTGGGCTACCTATTGCAGTTGGATATGCATTGGCTGATAGAAATAAAAATGTCTATTGTCTAATTTCTGACGGGGAAGCAGCCGAAGGAAGTATTTGGGAAAGTTTAAGATTTACTTATGTACAAAACTTAACAAATTTAAAAATTTATGTTAACATAAATGGCATGAGTGCATATGATTATCTAGATAACGAATATTTAAAAAATAGACTAAAATCATTTTTGCCATGGATTGAAATAAGAGAAAGTAATCCTACTGAGTTTAGTTTTGCTAAAGGATTATTAACACATTACTATGTTTTAAAAGATCACGATTACAAGGAGATAAAATAATGTTAACAGAACTAAACAGTACCAATGGTGCAAATGTTATTACACAAGATATAGCAAAAAAATGTTTGAATGAATTTACAGGACATTTATATGGTCTAGAAATGGGTGTTGCATATGGCGGAGGAATATTTGGTATAGGAACAAATTGGAAAGAAAGAGGAACAGTATGGGGTTTTGATACATACGAAGGGCACCCTCAAGATGAAATGCTATCTAGATGTGAGATATCTAGAAATGCAGGCGGTATTAATTCAAAAGCAGCAAGATGTATGGATATTTGGTATCAACCAAATTCTTTTGGTCCCGACAAAATAAAATATGATTACATTCGTTCAGAATTAGATAGGCATAATTTATCAAATGTGCATCTTGTAAAAGGCTTAGTAACAAATAAAACAGATGTATCTTTCATCCCTCATTTACATTATGCGTTAATTGACATGGATTATCCTCAAGCACAGCGAGACGGATATGAATTATTAAAAAATAAATTTGTTCCTGGCGGATATTTGTGTTTACATGATATGATTCCACATGGTCATATTCAAGGCTGTTATGAAATTTATCAAGATATTCTTAATGAAGGTTTATTTGAATTGGTGACAGAAGTCCCTAATTCATTTTTAGTTGTTCTTAAAAAGAAATAAGCATACAAATTATATCAAGATTACAAGGAGATAAAATAATGTTAGCACATCAAACATATAGTTGGTTATTACAAAATTTAAATAATTTTAAAGGAAATTATTTAGAAATCGGAATGTGGGACGGAGACGGAATAAGATCGCTAGCTGATAGTTTCACTTCTAAAATGTTTTATGCAGTAGATCCTTTTATAGAAGATGGGTGTACCTCACATATATCCAATGTGACTAAATCTAATCCACTAAGTGAAATAAGAAATAAAGCACTAAACAATATTAAAAATAGAAAAAATGTTTTTTTATTTGAAGAAACTAGTTCTTCATTTAGCAATAGAATGCAATCTGAAGAGTTAAGTTCTCTTAATATTGAGGTCGTTTTTGTAGATGGTGATCATAGTTATGATGCAGTTGTTTTAGATTCTCATTTAGCAATGAAAATTTTAGGAAATAAGTCTGGAATTATACTATTCGATGACCTTCAAGTGCCGGATGTTCAGGCAGGTGTTGCTGTATTTGAAAATCAATATAAAGATAGAATTGCTAAAAAAACTAGTCGTACTGCACCATATTTTGATATTTTTGAAATTAATGGTATATAATAATGAGAAAAGAATGTATTAATTTATTAAATGATTCTATGCAAGAGAATCATAGTATTATTGTTTTAACAGCAGATTTAGGGTTTGGAGTATTAGATCCCATAAAAAATAATTTTTCTGATAGATTTTTTAATGTAGGTGCAGCAGAACAACTATTAATCGGCGCAGGTGTTGGTCTGGCAGAATCAGGTAAAATACCTGTTTGTTATTCAATGAGTTCGTTTATTCTATATCGTCCTTTTGAATTTCTTAGGAACTACGTTAATGCTGAAAACATTCCTGTTAAACTTATTGGAAGCGGTAGAGATAAAGACTACGGGCATGACGGTCTAAGTCATTGGGCACATGATGACGAGATTGTATTACGTGCGTTACCAAATATCAAAATTTATAAGCCAAAAACTATTGCTGAATTAGAAAGTATTTGGCCTGAATTTTTATATTCAAAAGAACCTGCCTATTTAAATTTAACGAGAAAAATATGACTATAAAAGTAGTTTATGTAACAGGGTGTTTGGGATTTATTGGCTATCATGTGGCTAAATCTTGTCTCGATAAAGGTTGGTATGTTAGAGGCATTGATGTTGGTACATATGCAGCTAATTGGCATCTTTTAAAAGATCTAGAAAAATACAACAAATTTGTATTTGAAAATAAAGATATAAATGATTTGGACATTTTATATGAGTGCGACTATATTATTAATACAGCCGCCGAAACACATGTAGACAATAGTATTGCATCAAGTGATGTATTTTTGAAAAGCAATGTAAACGGTGTTCATCATTTGTTGAAATTAATCAAACAAAATTACAAATTCAAAATGCCAGTATTCTTGCATTTTTCTACTGATGAAGTTTATGGTGATATCGAAGAAGGCTCGCATAGTGAATCAGATTTATTAAAGCCCAGTAACCCTTATAGCGCAACTAAGGCCGCTGCCGATATGTTGGTAACAGCTTTTGCAAGAACTTACGGAATACCTTATGTTATAGTTAGACCAACTAATAACTATGGTATTGGGCAATATGCTGAAAAGTTCATTCCTCATACTGTTAAGTATCTTTCTTTAGGAAAGCTAGCTCCCTTACATAATTTAGGTACACCAAAAAGAACTTGGTTGTATGCAGGTGATACTGCTAGTGCCATTGTTAAGATTATTGAAAATGGTGTTAAGAACGAGATATTCAATATCAGCGGAAATGCCGAATTGCAAAATATTACGGTTGCAGAAAAGATAATCAAACTAATGAATTTGCAAGGTGATCCGCAACAATATTTAGACTTATCTGTATCTAGACCCGGACAAGATGTTAGATATGCTATTGATGATTCGAAATTAAAAAGCCTTGGATGGGAACCCAAGGCTAACTTTGATGATGAACTTGCTAAAATAGTTGAATACTATCGAAACAATTTTATCTGGTAACTTAATTTAAATCGTAGTCGTTTAATACTTTAATTGCCCAATCAAAGGCAATATTAGCTTCGTCAGCCATGCTATCTTTTAATTTAGTTCTAATATTATTTTTCAAAAGATCTGCATTTTTAAATTCTAAATTTCTATGTGGTGCGTCAACGATTTTTTTAATCATTTGACCACCATATAAATCACCCATATGCCAGACATATAAATGTGCCATTATTCTATCTGGGTCGGGATAGATTGACAAAATATATTTGTAATAATCTATAGCCGATTGTCTGTAAGCACAAACAAATTTTCCTTGGGACATTTCTTTATAATCCAAATAAAGATAATGTGCTCGTTGGATGTCCGGTAGATCTTGTGTTAATCCACAAGCACCGGCAACTCCTTCTATTCCATTATAGATTAAACTTTTTTGATGAGTAAAATCTGCCCATAAGATTGCAGGAAGTTTTTTTGCAAAAACTGCCTGCATAAAAGGTGTTTGTTCTGCTTGTTGATGTTTTTCTAATGTTGCTTCTTTAAGATTCATAATTATCTCACTCTTCCTCTACTTTAATTAGCAAAGGAAAGCCATGAGATCTGGCTAAATTGACTCCGTCTATAGCTTTTTGTTCTGCAATTTCATAATTATAAATTCCAGCAACAGCACTTCCTTGATTATGGATAGCCATAGTTAAATCATAGGCTTGATCGTGTCCATGTTTAAAAATTGATATTAACATAGCAATTACAAAATCCATTGGTGTAACATCGTCATTGCAAACAATAACTTTGTATTTTTTTGGAAGTTGAAGTTTGCTTGACCTAACTTTTTTCTTTTCGATAATTGCTTCAGTGCTCATATTTGTATTTAATAGTTTGGTTAGATTGGGGGAATTACTCCCCCAATTTTTTACTCTGCCTTAATCTTTAAAACTCTGGGCTTTAAAGTATCTGGAATTACACGCTTCAACTCAATAGTTAAAACGCCATTTTTAATACGTCCTTCACCTACTTCCATGTGCTCTGCTAAAGTCCATGTTCTGGTAAAGTCACGTGTAGCTAGACCACGATATAGATAAGTTGTTTCATCGTTATCTACACGCGATCTATGTCCCTTAATAATCAATTGATTTTGATCGATTTCAACAGTTACATCTTCTGGTTGGAAACCTGTAACAGCAACCTCGATCTCATACGTATTTTCATCGTGTTTAAGGATGTTGTATGGTGGATAATTGTTGTTAATTTGATTTGCAAATCTCTGTTCAAAATTATCAAAGAGTTGATCAAATCCTAATAGTGCCCTGTTTATGGCGGAAGTATCAAAACGTACAAGTTGATTCATAATATTTCTCCTTTATTAAGTAAGAATTTTAGAAGCCTAAATAGGTCTTCTTTTTTTGATAATGTTAATTATACAGTCTCCTTGAACTCTGCATCAACAACATTATCATCCTGTTTGGCTGGATTTTGCTCAGCCTGCTTTTTACTTTGCATTAAACCTAATGCATTGTAAATCTTTTCAAAACTCTTTTGAATTACTTCGACATCAGTTTCCTTTGATGCTTTCTTTGCTTCTTCGAGAGCAGTATCTACTGTAGTCTTTTCTTCATCAGTAAGCTTATCTTTGAGCTCGGAGTATTCTTTCTCTAACTCATAGATTAGGGATTCTGAGCGATTACGTGTTTCAATGAGAGTACGTTGTTGCTTATCGGACTCAGCATTTGCTTCGGCTTCGCTAATCATACGCTCAACTTCAGCATCACTTAGACCGCTATTTGATTTAATTGTAATCTTGTTTTCTTTACCAGTTCCCTTGTCTTTAGCAGTAACATGCATAATGCCATTAGCATCAATGTCCAATGTAACTTCAATTTGTGGAGTACCTCTACGTGCAGGAGGAATACCTTCCAAATTAAATTCACCTAACATCTTATTGTATTGAAACAATTCACGCTCACCTTGTGCAACTTTGATTGTTACAGCAGGTTGATTGTCTTCTGCGGTTGAGAACACTTGGCTATGTTTTGTTGGAATAGTTGTGTTCTTACTAATTAGTTTAGTAAACACACCGCCCATAGTTTCAATACCGAGACTCAATGGAGTGACGTCTAACAATAGAACATCTTTTCTATCACCAGCTAGAACAGAACCTTGAATAGCTGCACCGGCTGCAACTGCTTCATCTGGATTTACATCTTTACGAGGAGTCTTACCAAAAAGTTTTTCAACAGCTTCTTGAACTTTGGGCATACGTGTCATACCGCCAACAAGAATTACTTCATCAATATCATTGATAGTAACACCTGCATCTTTTAGTGCAGTACGACAAGGTACTAGACTACGTTCGATTAGTTCTTCAACCAAACTTTCTAACTTAGAACGAGTTAACTTAATGTTTAGGTGTTTGGGCCCTGATGCATCTGCTGTAATGTAAGGTAAGTTAACGTCAGTAGCAGCTGAATTGGACAATTCGATTTTTGCTTTTTCGGCAGCTTCTTTCAAACGTTGCAAAGCCAACACATCTTTAGTTAAGTCGACACCATTGTCTTTCTTAAACTCGTCAACCAAATAGTCCATAATTCTTTGGTCGAAGTCTTCGCCACCTAAGAATGTATCACCATTAGTCGATAATACTTCGATTTGTTTATCACCGTCAACATTGGCAATTTCAATAATACTAATATCAAATGTGCCACCACCTAGATCATAAACAGCTACCTTTCTATCTTCCTTATCAGTCTTATTCACGCCGTAGGCAAGGGCAGCAGCAGTGGGTTCGTTGATAATACGTAGAACCTCTAGTCCTGCAATTTTACCTGCATCTTTAGTTGCTTGGCGTTGACTATCATTAAAGTAAGCAGGCACAGTAATTACTGCTTGAGTAACTTCATGTCCTAGATAGTCTTCGGCAGTCTTTTTCATCTTACGAAGAACTTCTGCACTAATTTGCGGAGGGGCAAGTTTTTTATCATTGACTTCTACCCAAGCATCACCGTTAGCTGCCTCGATGATTTTGTAGGGCATAAGATCAATATCTTTTTGTACAGCCTGTTCTTTGAATTTACGTCCAATAAGACGTTTAGATGCATAAATTGTATTTTTGGGATTTGTTATTGCTTGACGTTTTGCAGTCGCACCAACTAGAATTTCGTCATTGGTGTAAGCAATAATAGAAGGTGTAGTACGTGCACCTTCACTATTTTCAATAATTTTGGGATTGTTGTTTTCAATTACTGCCACACAAGAATTGGTGGTGCCGAGGTCGATTCCGATTATTTTACTCATTTTATCTCCTTTATTAAGTAAGAATCTATATAATAGCCATTAGGTCTATTACATAATTATTTATTATAAATTAACTATGTATATTAGTCAAAAGGCGGATTTTCATTAATTTTTTTGATTTCTACAATTATCGGATGTAGAATTTTATTCTGTATTCTTACAGCCATAGCTTCCATAACTAGATTTACATCTTGTCCTTTGGCTATTTGTTGAAGGGCGTAACCGAGTTCAAATTTACGAACTCGATCAGCCCATTGTTCCATACTTTCGTTTGGATCTTTTTTCAACTTTATACATTAAATGTAAAGTCAGGATCGAAGTTGCTAGTATCTTCGTAACCAAGGTAACCACGAGGGTTGCTCAGCACATGAGCATCGCCGATCATATAATTAACAGGATCATGCATATGGCCATGGACCCAAAATTTAATATTAGAATGATCTAATATTAAATCACTAAGATCACTAGTATAAGCACCATTCATGTCATGATCGTTTTTATACTTTTCGTTAATGCTCATAAAGCTAGGTCCATGATGAGTCACTACTACTGCGGGCAAATGCTGATATTGCTCTAGTGTAGATTGGATATATTCACGAGATTTTTTATGCACCCCGATAGTATATTCAGGAGTTAGCTTGTAATAAAGATCCTTGTTTACATAATGATTTTTAATAAGTCTAAAATCGTTCATACTATACTTAACGATATGCATAGTTAAAGGATTATTTTTATTACAATCTGTCCAAAGTGTAGAGCCAATGAACAACACTCCGTTATAAACCTCATGCTCATCTTCAAGTACACGAACGTTAGTAGGAAGTATAGACTTTAGGTCATGATATGTTCTATCAAACCTACCATGATAATGTTCGTGATTTCCTAGTACATAGAATACACGATCATATTTGGCACATTCGTGATAGAAGAAATCAAACCATTTCATACTTCCCGGTTGTCTATCTAGAAGTCGTGTTTGATGAAATTCTTTTTTAAAGTCTCTAGCTTCACAAATATCTCCAGCCAGAATTAGAACTTCTCCACCGGGAAGTTCTTGATAACCGTATTCTAAATGTAGATCTGAGACCAGGTTGATTTTCATGTTATTAGTAATTCTTTTATTTTTTGCCTATCTGAATAAATTTTATGACCTTTGTCTCTAATCAGATCAGCAGTGAATTGTGGATGTTCTTCCCATTGCTTACGCCAAAATTCTTCATCAAGACTAGGATCGCAATCCACAGCGTAGATTTCATAATGACGTTGCGGATTATACCTTGCTCGTAATACTAACTTTTGGACAATACCATTTAAGGGATTTCGAACAGTTTCGTCTCCCTTTAGCATACGCATTAAATTTTGTTTATCATGATGTTCGTATTCTGTAATTGGAATAATACTTTCGATACCCAATTGGTCCCAAGAAAAAATAAAAGCATTAGTTGTCATTTTTGATCACTATGTTTGATTGTTTCAAAAAGTTTATTTTGTTCGTTTTTGAATTCTTCGTAATCTTTTCTATATTTTGTAATTACAAAAGTGTTAAACAAAATACCAAACCAAATTGCAAAACCCGCTATAAGCAAATTGATGTGAATAAAATATCCAAAAATAATTAAGAATGTTCCTAAGTTCCAAAGTTTATCTTCAAAAGTGAATTGACGATATTTCCAACGAAGGAAACTTAGTATTTTCATAATTGATCCTTACAAAGTACTATTGTAATATCAAATAGAAGTTTTGTCAATGAGTGAGACTAATTTTTTTGCTGTTGCGGGACTTAGTGTCCAACCCAAATGTCCATGCCCAGCATGATAAAATACTTTTTTATTCTTTTTACTTTGTCTAATAATAGGCAACATATTTGGTGTCATTGGACGTAGACATGCCCAACTACTATAATCTTTAGTACTAACAGATGGAAGATTTGTATGAACCCATTTAAGCAATGGTTCGATTCTATCTCGACGTATATCGTAATTTTCACCGTCAAATTCGGCAGTGCCTGCGACACGTAATCTATTACCTAATGTGCTGGTAACAATTTTTGCTTGATCATCAAGTAAACTAACCTTAGGCAAAAGTGTCGGCGGTACGTT
>Ga0315909_10003592_pt1 | contig 18809 bp, 27 predicted proteins | sample LakEriMetagenome_11_FD_203527 | JGI IMG/M metagenome (GOLD analysis project Ga0315909, IMG submission 203527) | Freshwater fungal communities from buoy surface, Lake Erie, Ohio, United States - Buoy 2 MA125 | ecosystem: Environmental > Aquatic > Freshwater > Lake | place: USA: Lake Erie, Ohio... | reverse complement strand
GTAAGGTATAATAAAACTCACTCCTGCTACAAGACTCTTGTAGATGCATATTACCTTTTTCCAAAAGGTAAGATAACAGAGGTGACTCCATTTGCTCGTGCTATGCCCGAAGAGTGGAAATTTGATGAAAGCATTGATACTTTTACCGCATACAAAAAGTATATTGCTTCCAAACCATGGGTGAAGGATAATTACCTCCGTATGCCCCAACGTAAACCTGATTGGATTTGATTATGAACAGCGATTTTATTTGGGTTGAGAAGTATCGTCCTAAGACGATTGAAGACTGTATTCTTCCTGAGAACACTAAGAAGACCTTTCAGGAGTTTCTAAATAAAGGTGAAATTCCAAATATGCTTCTTGCTGGTCCTCCTGGTATTGGGAAGACCACAGTTGCTAAGGCACTCTGCAATGAACTGGGAGTAGATGTATATGTCATCAATGGATCCGATGAAGGTCGATTCCTTGATACTGTCCGAAACAATGCGAAAAACTTCGCTTCGACCGTATCGCTTTCGTCAGATGCTAAACACAAAGTCGTCATCATTGATGAAGCAGATAACACAGGGAACGACGTACAACTCCTCCTACGGGCGTTTGTTGAGGAATTTGCTGGAAATTGCCGATTCATCTTCACCTGCAACTACAAAAACAAAATCATCGAACCACTCCACTCCCGTTGTGCAGTCGTTGAATTTGGAATCAAAGGAAAAGATCGAACAACACTTGCAGCAAAGTTCTTTCAACGAGTCCAAACAATCTTGGATGTTGAGAAGGTTGAGTATGATGAAAAAGTCGTTGCGGAATTGGTTACAAAACATTTCCCAGATTTCCGAAGAGTTCTGAATGAATGTCAGCGATATTCTGTTGGTGGGAAAATCGACTCTGGTATTCTTGCTGCTTTCTCTGATGTTGCCGTAAATGACCTCATCAAAAATCTTAAAGATAAAAACTTCCCTGAAGTACGCAAGTGGGTCGTTTCTAATTTGGACAATGATACTACTGTACTTCTTAGGCGTGTTTATGATTCTCTTTATAGCGCCCTTGAAAACAATAGTATTCCTGCTGCTGTGCTTGTTCTTGCTAAGTACCAGTACCAGTCTGCATTTGTGGCTGACCAAGAAATAAATATGCTTGCTTGTTTGACTGAATTGATGGTGGAGTGTAACTTCAAATGAAAATGAAAAAACATCAAGTAAAAGCAAAGTGGTATTATATTTTTTGGGGTGTTATGGCAGTTGCCGTAGTTGGTGGGCAAATCTATGTTGGATCTGGTTACCGTGAGATGGCAAAAGCAACTAAAAGTTCTGAAATTTCTGTGAGGTGTATCTACGATGGGTTTACTAAAAATTAATAAAGCAGCATTGTATGAAGTTCCTGTAAAGACAACTCCTGAAAATGTAAGAGAAGCAAACGAAGCACTGTTCCGTGCTAAAATGACTCTTCCTGCTGCCGCAAAGCATTGTGGTATGACGCAGAAAGAAATGAAAATGACCTTTCTTGAATACTTGAAGTATCATCCTGTTGATTATGAAGTCTCTAAAAACACCCCTTAGATATCCTGGTGGAAAGTCCCGTGCTTGTGGGAAGATGGGACCCTATTTTCCAGATCTTAGCAACTACGATGAGTATCGTGAACCATTTCTTGGTGGTGGAAGTGTTGCGATTTATATCACAAAGAAGTATCCTACCCTAGATATTTGGGTAAATGATCTATATGAACCTCTTGTAAACTTCTGGCAACAACTCCAGATGTTTGGAACTGATCTTAAAGATAAACTTGTAGATCTTAAGACGACAAATAATACTCCTGTCCTGGCAAAAGAACTTTTTCTTAAAGCAAAGGAGCAAGTTAATGATAAAGATTTGCCAAGCATTGATCGTGCTGTGGCTTTTTACATTGTCAATAAGTGTAGTTTCAGTGGTCTCACAGAGAGTTCATCATTTTCAGAACAAGCATCCAACTCCAATTTCAGTTTGCGCGGGATTGAAAAACTGCCTGAGTATTCTAAGATAATTGAACATTGGCATATAACTAATTATTCGTATGATTATCTGATGGATGGAAATAAGGGTGCTTTTATGTATCTGGATCCTCCTTATGACATTAAGGATAATCTCTATGGGCGTAAAGGATCAATGCATAAAGGATTTGATCACGATAAGTTTGCTGCTAATTGTGATAATAATTTCATGCATCAGTTGGTAAGTTATAACTCCGATCAACTTGTAAAGGATCGTTTTACTGGTGAGAAATGGAACGCTGCTGAGTTTGATCTAACTTATACAATGCGTTCTGTTGGTGAATATATGCGTGAACAAAAGAAACGTAAAGAACTACTGCTTTTTAATTATGGAATTGAAGGACTGGTTAAACTCGATCAATCAAACGAAGAATCATCTAATTGATGAAGATCCGTCGTTAGAAAAGGAATACGCACCTTATATTATCAATCGATGTCTCTCTGGACATATTGATTGTGTGATGTATGCTAATGAAATGAATCGATATCATTTTCTTCCAAAGAAGTTGCAGTATGACTTTTTTATAAATAGTCTGAGGAAAAAGAAGAGATTTTCTCCCTGGCTCCGACAAGATAAAATCAAAGATCTTGATTATGTCAAACGTTATTATGGTTATAGTAATGAGAAGGCAAAACAAGCTTTGAAGATTCTAACAAACGAACAACTTACTTTTATAAAATCGAAATTTGAAACTGGAGGAACAAAATGAGTGTCGTTCAAGAACCTGAAGTAAAGTGGACGCCCGATCAAATGGTTGAAGTGGTTCTCAACGAACCCGATGACTTTTTGAAAGTGCGTGAAACTTTGACCCGTATCGGAGTCGCATCACGGAAGGAAAAGAAAATCTACCAATCTTGCCATATTCTTCATAAGCAAGGTAGATATTACCTCGTTCACTTTAAGGAACTGTTTGCTCTTGATGGCAAACACGCTAACCTGACTGTGAATGATGTTCAGCGTCGCAATCGTATCGCTCAACTTCTTGCTGATTGGGGTCTGATTACAATTGTCGATGTAACTAAAATTCAGGACATCGCTCCACTTAACCAAATTAAAGTTCTTGCTTATAAGGATAAGGGCGATTGGATTCTAGAAACCAAGTATAATATTGGTGCAAAGAAAAAAAGGGTAGAAGAAACCGAATGATTTAGTAGGGAGTTCAACACTCCCTTTTTTTATGTTTCTTGTATAATTACTATTGGATGCCTTCGGGGTCCACACAACACAAACTCGCTTTTAAAGGAGCTACCATAATGACTAACCTTACAAGGTATACTAGTGCTGACCTGCCTGCGTTGCTGGATAGGATCACTCGCAATAGTATTGGTATGGATGAATACTTTGACCGTTTATTCAATCTTCACGAAACCACAACAAATTATCCACCTTATAACCTTATTCAGGTAAATAATGTGGAGTCTCATTTAGAAATTGCATTAGCAGGTTTTAAGAAAGGAGAAGTCAATGTTTTCACAGAATATGGAAAACTTTTTGTCGAAGGGCAAAAAGCAGATAACGAAACGGATAGGACGTTTATCCACAAGGGAGTGGCTAGCAGAAGTTTTAAACGAGCGTGGACTCTATCCGACGACACAGAAGTCCGCGAGGTTACGTTCGAAGACGGACTTCTACGGATCGTACTTGGGAAAATAGTTCCAGAGCACCATGCACGTAAGGATTATCTCTAAATAGAAAAGAATATCGTCGGCGCGAGGAGCACCTGGCAAAATCCAGGTTGACTCCTCCTTTTTTTCTTGCTATAATACCTGAGGTAACTAGAACAAAATGTCTGTAAAACTGATGCTCCTTAAAACAGGAGAGACAATAATCACTGATGCGAAAGAACTTGTTTCTGATGAAATTGTGCGTGGATACCTTTTAACAAATCCACATTTTGTTGAAACCAAAGAAAAAATGGTTCTTACTGAAAGTGATACTGGGAAATGTAATTATGAAATTGATGTAGTTCTTACTCCTTGGTTAATTTTATCTAAGGATAAAGAATTTGTTGTGGCAAAAGACTATGTTGCTACAATTTGTGACCCAATTGAATCTGTTGAGAAGATGTATATGGAGAAGACTGGTATTTCATTAAAAGTTACAGATGATGGAGGTGATGGAGATGAGTGATAAAGTTGTAAAGTGTATCTTAGTTGGAATCGATACAGTTTTAATTACAGAAATTGAAGAAGTTGGTGCTGATATTGGTGAACCAGATTGTAGACTGATTAATCCATATCGATTTTATGATTTGGATTCAATGAAACCTTGGATTGAAGCATCCAATCAAAGAGAGTATATGATTAGATCTAGTGATATTCTAACTATTGCTGATCCTTCTACGGAAGTTATTGAAAAGTATCTTGAGTTAACTGCATAATGCGATTTTACACAAACGTTCAGATGGTCGGGGACAACTTTCTTGTTCGTGGTTATGAAGATGGTAAACACTTTATGACCCGTGAGAAGTTTAACCCGACTCTTTTTGTCCCTTCTAATAAAAAAACTAAATATCAAACTTTGAACGGAGAGTATGTTGAATCAGTTCAACCCGGTTCAATTCGTGATTGTCGTGAGTTTATTAAGAGGTATGAAGGTGTAGAAAATTTTAAGATTTATGGAAACACTGGATACATCTATCAGTATATTTCTGAAATGTATCCAGAAGAAGAGTTGAAGTTTGATATTAGTAAAATCAAAGTTACTACTCTTGACATTGAGGTTGCATCTGAGAATGGATTCCCTGATGTAGAATCTGCTGCCGAAGAAGTTCTTTTGATTACAATTCAAGACTATTCTTCGAAGAAGATTCGTACTTGGGGTCAAGGTCCTTTCAAGAATCAACAGAAAAATGTTGAGTATCGTTCTTTTTCAAGTGAGTATGATCTTCTGAATGACTTCATCAATTGGTGGATGATTGAAGATAATACGCCAGAAGTAGTGACTGGATGGAACATTGAACTGTATGATATTCCATATCTTGTTCGTCGTCTAGATCGTGTTCTGGGTGAGAAACTGATGAAGCGTATGTCTCCATGGGGTCTTGTAACTGAAGATGAGATTTACATCGCTGGTCGTAAGCACATTTCATATGATGTTGGTGGTATTACTCAACTTGATTATCTGAACCTTTATAAGAAGTTCACTTATAAGGCACAGGAATCCTATCGCTTGGATTATATTGCTGAGGTTGAACTTGGTCAGAAAAAACTAGATCACTCAGAGTTTGATACCTTCAAGGACTTTTATACGAAAGGTTGGCAAAAGTTTGTAGAATACAACATCGTTGACGTGGAACTTGTTGACCGAATGGAAGATAAGATGAAACTGATTGAACTTGCGATTACGATGGCATATGACGCTAAGGCAAACTATGCTGATGTATTTTCTCAGGTGAGGATGTGGGATACTATTATCTACAACTATCTGAAAAAAAGGAATATTGTTATTCCCCCTAAGGAGCGTTCTGATAAGGACTCTAAGTATGCTGGTGCATATGTGAAGGAACCTATTCCTGGAAAGTATGACTGGGTGGTGAGTTTTGACTTGAACTCACTGTATCCACACCTTATTATGCAGTACAACATTTCACCAGAAACTCTTCTGGATGAGAAGCATCCGACTGTAACTGTCGATAAAATCTTGAACCAGGAAATCACGTTCGAACTTTACAAGGACAAAGCAGTCTGTGCTAACGGTGCAATGTTTCGTAAAGATGTGCGTGGATTTCTACCAGAACTGATGGAGAAAATCTATCAAGACCGCACCATTTATAAAAAGAAAATGCTTGCTGCCAAGCAAGAATATGAAAAGAAAAAGACAAAAGAACTGGAAAAAGAGATTGCTCGCTGTAACAACATCCAAATGGCGAGGAAGATTCAACTTAACTCTGCTTATGGTGCTATCGGCAATCAGTATTTCCGTTATTACAAACTAGCAAATGCTGAGGCAATCACCTTGTCTGGTCAGGTTTCTATCCGTTGGATTGAGAACAAGATGAATGCCTATCTGAACAAGATTCTCAAAACAAGTGAGGTTGATTATGTTATTGCTTCTGATACCGATTCCATTTATCTTAATATGGGTCCTCTGGTTGAGACTGTATACAAGGGAAGAGAGAAAACTACTGAGGGCGTTGTCACGTTCCTTGATAAGATCTGTAAAGTGGAACTTGAAAAGTATATTGAAGGTTGCTACCAAGAACTGGCGGAGTATGTGAACGCATACGATCAAAAGATGCAGATGAAGCGTGAGAACATTGCTGAACGTGGAATCTGGACTGCTAAGAAGCGTTACATTCTGAACGTATGGGACAGTGAGGGTGTACGTTATGAAGAACCAAAACTGAAGATGATGGGCATTGAGGCAGTTAAATCTTCTACACCAGCACCTTGTCGTAAGATGATTAAAGATGGTCTCAAACTGATGATGAGTGGGACAGAAGATGATGTTATCAATTTTATTGATAAGTGCCGTGAAGAGTTTAAGTCTTTACCACCAGAACAGATTGCTTTTCCTCGCACAGCATCTGACGTTCGCAAATATCAATCACCATCAACCATTTATGCTCATAAAACGCCAATTCATATTCGTGGAGCACTTCTCTTTAATCATTATGTGAAGGAAAAGAAACTCACTAATAAGTATTCTTTGATTTCTAATGGGGAAAAGATTAAGTTTGTTTATTTGAAAAAACCAAATATTATCCAAGAGAATATTATCTCTTTCATTCAAGATTTTCCTAAGGAACTTGGTCTTGACAAATACGTTGACTATGAACTACAATTTGAGAAGAGTTTTGTAGAACCACTAAAATCCATCCTCGATGCAATCGGGTGGAATGTGGAAAAAACTGTAAACCTTGATCTATTTTTTGCCTAATGGATTTACCTATTAACGATGAAGAACTGAATACAATTGTAAAGGCACTTGGATTCGGTGGAGATGCTGCACTTTATCATAAACTTAAACTGGTAAAGGAACTCAGAGAACAAGGTTTGCCTTATAAAAAAATACTTCGTGAAGAATACGGGATGGTTGCTTGATGGATTTTCTTAAAGACATTGTAAAAGAGATTGGTGATGACTTTACTAAGTTAGCATCGGATATTGATGAGACTGAGACTTATGTTGATACGGGTTCATACGTTTTTAATGCACTGGTTTCAGGTAGCATATTTGGTGGCGTATCTGGGAATAAGATTACTGCTATTGCTGGAGAGTCTAGTACTGGAAAGACTTTTTTCTCTCTCGCAGTGGTTAAGAATTTCCTTGATACTCACCCCGATGGTTATTGTCTCTACTTTGATACTGAAGCTGCTATTAATAAGTCAATGTTGATTTCTCGTGGAATCGATCTTGACCGATTTGCCAGAGTAGAAGTTGTAACTGTTGAGGAGTTTCGTAGTAAAGCACTTAAAGCAGTAGAGTTACATCTTAAAAAACCAGTAGATGAACGCAGACCTTGTATGTTTGTGCTAGACTCTCTTGGAATGCTTTCCACTGAGAAAGAGATTACTGATGCACTCAATGACAAGCAAGTTCGGGATATGACTAAATCCCAACTGATTAAAGGTGCTTTCCGTATGCTCACACTCAAACTGGGGCAGGCAAATATTCCTATGATTGTAACCAACCACACCTATGATGTCATTGGTGCTTATGTTCCTACTAAGGAAATGGGTGGTGGTAGTGGTCTTAAGTATGCCGCTTCTACTATCATTCACCTATCAAAGAAAAAGGAAAAGGATGGAACAGAAATTGTTGGAAACATTATCAAGGCAAAGACTGCTAAGTCGCGTTTGAGTAAGGAAAACCAACAGGTTGAAGTTCGTCTTTATTATGATGAGCGCGGTCTTGATCGGTATTATGGTCTTCTAGAACTGGGAGAAATCGCTGGACTCTGGAAGAACGTTGCTGGACGTTATGAAATTAATGGCAAGAAAGTTTATGGTAAACAGATTCTTGCCAACCCTGATGAGTATTTTACCGAAGAAGTAATGCAGCAACTTGATGCTGCCGCGAAAAAAGAATTCTCTTATGGAACGAATTGAGACAACAATTCTCAGAAACCTTGTATTCAATGAAGATTACTCACGTAAGGTCATACCTTTCATTCAACCAGATTATTTTGAACAGAAATCGGAAAAAATCATTTTTGAGGAAATTGTCCAATTCATTGTTAAGTATGGTTCAGCAATTACGATCGAAGCACTTAATATTGAAGTAGAAAACAGAACTGATTTAAACGAAACTGAAATCAAAGAAATTAGAGAAATTAATAGTTCTCTGAATGACAATCTTGTAGATAAGCAATGGTTACTTGATACTACTGAGAAGTGGTGTCGTGATCGTGCTATTTACTTGGCATTGATGGAATCAATTCACATTGCCGATGGTAATAATGAAAAAAAGAATCGGGATGCAATTCCTAGTATTCTTTCGGATGCTCTTGCGGTAAGTTTTGATAACAATATTGGACACGATTACTTACAAAACTATGAAGACCGTTATGAGTTCTATCACCGACAAGAAGACAAGATCGAATTTGATCTCGACTATTTTAATAAAATCACAAAAGGCGGTTTACCTAATAAGACTCTCAATATCGCTCTTGCTGGTACTGGTGTCGGAAAAAGTCTCTTTATGTGCCATGTTGCTGCTTCCGTCTTACTGCAAGGCAGGAACGTTCTCTACATCACTCTTGAAATGGCGGAGGAACGAATTGCTGAAAGAATTGATGCAAACTTATTGAATGTTCCTATTCAACAATTGGTTGATCTCCCCCGCCAAATGTTTGAAAATAAAGTCACAAGTCTATCTAAGAAAACTCAGGGATCTCTTATAATTAAGGAATATCCCACTGCTTCTGCACATAGCGGACACTTTAAAGCACTTCTTAATGAACTTGCACTTAAGAAGTCATTTAGACCTGATATTATTTTCATTGATTACCTTAACATTTGTGCTTCCAGTAGGTATAAGTCAAACCTTTCTGTCAATTCATATTCGTATATTAAAGCGATTGCTGAGGAACTTAGAGGACTTGCCGTCGAATTTAATGTACCGATTGTCTCCGCTACTCAGACCACCCGCAGTGGTTTTGGTAGTTCTGATGTTGAACTTACAGATACTAGCGAGTCCTTTGGTTTGCCTGCTACTGCTGATCTTATGTTTGCCCTTATTAGCACAGAAGAACTGGAGCAGTTGGGGCAGATTATGGTGAAACAATTGAAGAATCGTTATAATGATCCCACAATCTATAAGCGGTTTATTGTGGGTATTGACCGTGCTAAAATGAGACTGTATGATTGTGAGCAGACTGCCCAGAAGGACATACTTGACAGTGGGCAGGATGATGAGTATAATGATTACGAAGACAAGAAACCCAAAAAATCGTTTGAAGGATTTAAATTTTAATGGAAACTGCTAAACACGTTAATTTTAATAAGTACGCTGAGTTTGTGGATGCTGTAACTTCTGATGCATCTAAGGACTTTCTTGCTCTCTCCGACCGTCTGGTTGAACTTGACGAAAAGGGCGCAAACATTGAGCGTCTTCTGACTGCTGCCGTTGGTATCAATGCCGAAGGTGGTGAGTTTATGGAAATCGTTAAGAAGATGGTTTTTCAGGGTAAACCATACAATGAAGATAATCGTGAGCATATGATTATCGAACTGGGTGATATTATGTGGTACGTTGCCCAAGCTTGTATGGCACTTGGTGTTACACTCGATGATGTAGTTGCCCGTAATGTTCAAAAACTTCTGAAGCGTTATCCAGAAGGTGCTTTTGATGTTTACTTCTCTGAAAACCGTGCTTCTGATGACCGATGACTAAAGAAAAACAAGTGACAATCAAAATGGATGTCAGATCTGCTGCGGCAGTTCGTCAAATTCTTTTTGATTCCCAACAAGGATATACATATAATAAATCAAGTGTTCCTCCTCGAATTTCTGATATTCGTGCAGTAATTCTTGACATTGACGAAAAAATTAGTTCAGTTGTGGATTGAACATAATATATGAAAGGAATTGTAAAGTTTTGGAAAAACAGACCACGCACCAGACAGGGGTGGATTGATCTGTATGTCTCTTATCTGAAAAGAATACCTGAGAGGCATTACTTTCCAATCTTTGTAATCCTTTCTCTATACTTTGTCGTTCCTTACAGTGAGTTCGTAGTTACAGCATTAGCACCTTTATATTTTATCTTTGAGAAACAAGTTAGGTGGGTTGCTAGTAAGATACCAGTTCCCGATTATTTGCGGATAGGTGGTTCTGTTATCTTCTTTCTTGTAATGATAGATGATTATCTATTTTACTTTGCGATCATGGCATTTGCTGCATGGAGCGCAAAACAAGTAAAGAAAAGTAAGGGGAATTAACTCAGTTGGTAGAGTAGCGCCTTTGCAAGGCGAATGTCAGCGGTTCGAGTCCGCTATTCTCCATTGCCCAAGTGGTGAAATTGGTATACACGCATGACTTAGGATCATGTGCTTCGGCGTGGAGGTTCGAGTCCTCTCTTGGGCACTAAATAATTCAAAAAATGGCAAGTTCTGGTATTATAAACTTCCAGAGAAATTGGCGAGGAAGTGACCATAGAACGACAGTAAAGAAAAATGTAAGCATCTACACTAAGACTGGGGATGGTACGTATCAGGCAGCGGGAGCAGTAAATGCTGGAACATCAGTAACTTATATTGATTCATTGACCGAAGATCATTTGAGGGCAGCATTCAGAACTGATGATGGGGAAGTTTTCTATGCAAATGTTGACTACTTTGTAAAACCTGGAACAGAAAGACAATCTGTATTATTAAGACCTTCTAGTTTTGGATTAAGTAACAGAACTTTTTTTTCTGTTACTGATTATTATAATGAACTTGTAAATGCAACCAACCGTAGAAATGATATACCAGGAGAATTATTTGATTATCTTTATGAATTAATTGATTATGTTGACAATGGTTACGGTGATTTTAATGGAATAAAATTTGATGGATTTCCTTGGGGAGAAATTCAAAGTTACTACTCGGAAGTTATTGGACCTATTGCCTGCATAAAGAGAGGAATATTAAATGGTATATTGGATACTTCTGGGTTAGGTGGTGCGAGCATTTACATTCCTGGCGGATCAGAGGGACTGTATGATTATAAATTAGTTTCTGGAAATAAAGAATATTTAATATCCGCAAAATCGGCAAGAGCAGTATCAAACCAAGTTAAACCACAATTTGTTATTCCATATATCAAAAGTTCAAATTTAGTTGCAACAACAGAATATCAGGTATTGCAATCATTGGCAAATGAAAGAAATAGAAAAGCAGTTATTCAAGGTCCATTTTATACCTGGCAAATTATACAGAGTAATGGTGAAGTAACTAGTTCGTGTATATCTGATATTATTAATAATTACACATCCACTTTTAAATCAAATACTAAACTAGTTGATCCTAGCATTTGGCAGAACTTTATAAACTTGCACATACCCAGTAAAAATAGTAAAGCAAATATAAAAAATGTCACATATGGTGAAATTAGATATGAATGTGAACAACTTATAGAAAGGTGGTCAAGATCTGGAACCCAGAATAGGATATTGAAAGAAATTTTTAATGAATTTTTAAATCAATCTAGGGTAATCTATGTTAAACTAGACCTGAATCAAACAACTGGACGACCAACTTTTACTGCATCTGCTGGTGGGGGAACGTCTTTGGTTAGAAACTTATATTTGAGAACCTCAAATTATGCAACAAGAACAGAAGATAGAATTGGTTTCCAGGTGAGTTAAATGGAAAATTATATTAATCCACTCATTCAAAGATTTAAAGGTAAAGACTTCAAAGACTTTGTACTTTATGTTTTTACTTCTATGCAGAAAGAAATTGACTCTAGAAGGAAGAAACATGACAAGGATAAATATATAAAGATTAGACAAAGTGTCTTAAATTACATTATTGCGAATGAAAGAGCAATAGTTACCGAACTTAAAAAGCAGAACCGTAAGTAATGAAAAGTTTTTTCCAATTTTTAACTGAAACCACTGCTTCTCAACAGGCGGCACGTCTTGGTTTACAGGGTGATGGTCATGGTGGATGGTATGATAGAACAACTGGAGAATTTGTTGCAAAGACTGAAAAAGGTAGGTTAAAATTTTACAATAAGCGTCAATCAGTTGGTAAAGATCCAGCGCAAACAGAAACCGAAAAAAATATTTCTGATCCAAACTTTGTCGATCCAGCACTTCAACAACAAGCACCTGCACCTCAACAACAAGTTGCTCAGGAAGCACCACCAGTTAATTTCTTACCAGTAGAAAAAACAAAAGGAACTCTTACAATTGCTTTTGGTAGATTTAATCCACCACATTTGGGTCACCTCCAATTAATGGATACTGCTGCTGCTTCTGCAGAACAGGAAGGTAGTGATTATATGATTATTCCTTCTCGCACTCAGGACAAGAAAAAGAATCCACTTGATGCTGATACAAAAGTTGCATTGATGAGATCAATGTTTCCACAGCATAGTGAAAGAATTGTAAACGATGCAAATACCAGAACTATTTTTGATGTTCTCAAAAAAGCACATAATGATGGATATACAAATGTAAGAATTGTTGGTGGTGCGGATAGAGTTAATGAATTTAATAAACTTGCCAATAACTATAATGGCAATCTTTATGCATTTGATAATATTGAAGTAGTTTCTGCTGGTGATCGTGATCCAGACTCCGAAGGTGTTGAAGGTCTTTCTGCATCAAGAATGAGACTTGCTGCTGCCGAAGGTGACTTTAAAACTTTTCGTTTAGGTATGCCACCAGAAATGAGACCAAAGGATGCAAGAGCAGTCTTCGATACTGTTCGTGCTGCAATGGGTATCCAAGATCAAGTAGCAGAAGTTTGGGAGATTGCTCCTAAGTTTGATCAAAGCACTCTACGTGAGAATTATGTTAAAGAAGCAATCTTTAAGATTGGTCAATTGGTTGAGAATCTAAACACAGGATTGATTGGTCGTATTATTCGTAGAGGAACTAACTATCTGATCTGTGTCACCGAAGATCACATTATGTTTAAGTCTTGGATTAAAGATGTAATGGAAGCAAAACTTACTAGTAGAAGTGGCGTTTCTGCTGATCAAAGACTTGTTGGAACTGATGCTTATAGGGAATATGTTGAGAGTATGGTTCCTGGACATACTTGGGGAAGACAATTCATAAATAAGTATAGAAAAAAGTAAGTAATCAATCTTTCTCCAATGAGTAACAATATTTTTGAGGAACTTCCATCTAGAAAAGGTGGTGCAGCAAAACCTATGGGAGATGCTGCTGCTTCTATTGAAAAGAAGGCAAGGCAACTTGTTTATGATTCTCGGTATGAAGTGAAAAAAATGTTGGCAGGCAAAAAAGCAGATGCCGCAATGCAAGAAAGAATGGTTCTTGAAAGAATTGCAAAATCAACAGCAGTTCCTGCTGTAAAAGCAAGAGCAAGACAAATGGTATCTAAGAAAGCTGCTGTCGCAGAAGATTTCATCCCAACAATGGAAGATGCTGCTGCAACTAGCATTGCGAAGGCAATGTTTAAGGTTTTTGTTGAGGGTGTTGAGAAGGAAGTTGTTCTTGATTATTTGGAAGAACTAAATGCTGTTGGTGATAAGAAGTATAAGATTAGAGTCACTGATCCTAAGACTGGTAACTCATATGTGAGGTACGGTACTCGTGAGAAAATTACTCAACTTAGATCAAAGGGTCTCAAAGTTGAGTTGACCGAGTATGGTGAACCAAGAGAAGGTGAAAGAAAGAGGGGTGAAGAAACTGCTCGTGCAACTGGTGGTGGCGGTAGAAAAGGAAGAAAGAAATTAGATCCTGTTGGGAAGGAAGATAGTGATCCAGATAATGATGGAAATCATAATGATCCAAATGATAAGTACATTATGAAGCGTCGTGCTGCTATTGGTGCAGCAATTGCCACAAGAAAAGAAGAGAAAGATTATCTCCCAGGAAATCAAGAAAGACTGGATGTTAATAAAAATGGTAAACTGGACTCTAATGACTTTGAACTTTTGAGATCAAAAAAGAAGAAACAAGTTGATGAAGAGTTTCTTGCTGATGGAACTGATAGTACCGAAGGTAAGAACAAATCGCAGATTACTGGGAAAGGTGTGGATAATTATGCCTCTGGTGTAATTAAAATTTCACCAGAAGATGGAACTCAACTTGATACAAAACCAAAAAATGTTTATGCTCATACTGAACTAGAAGGTGAAGTTCTTACCGAAAAGGCGAAGAGCAAGGCGCAGCAACGTTTTATGGCAATGGTTTATTCTACTAAGAAAGGTAAGAAACCAATGTCACCAGAGGTAGCGGCATCTGCTAAGGGTATGACTAAAAAAGAAGCAAAGAAGTTTGCTAAAACCAAACATAAGGGTCTTCCCGAAAAAATTGAAGAGTCTGGTTATTTTCCAACAAAGAGTTCTCAGAGGGCTGATGAGGCAAAATATAACCTCAGAGGTCAAAACGTAAAACCAAGAACTTCCCAAAATCAATCCAAAGTTCAAGAAGAAAATTCTTCACCAGAAGGAGAGAAAAAAGATAATCGTGGAGATTATGCAAAGGTTAACTTGGTTAAAAATAAATTAAGAGCAATGGGTGCTAAAAATCCCGTTGTTATGGTTGCTTGTGAGGAAACCGTTGAAGAGGGTGCAGGTCTGAGTATTGCTGCATCAAAAGCACTTGGTAAAGTATTTTCCAACAAGAGAACTTCTGAGGCAGAAGCAACAAAAGCGGCTCAAAAAAATATTACAGATCCAGTAGGTTTTGCAATCAAAGGTGCTGTTAAAGGTGCCGCCAAAACTCTTGGTGGAAATGCCGATAGCAACGAAAAGATGGTTCAAAAGCGTAGACCACAAACCGATCTACAAAAAAGAGTTGCTGCAAAAACTCAACAAGTTGTTAATCAATCATATGAATTGGATGGTAATGTAATTTCGGAAAGAGAATTTGATGAACCAGGAGAACCAAGAGGAACCCAACGCCAGAAGGTTGATCCAGAAATTTGGAAAAGAAGTATGGAGCAATGGAAAAAATTACAACCAGAAATTTTTGATAGAAAATCGGGATCTGGACCAGTAAAAGGAGCTTGATTCCTAAATAAGCCAGGATACTCTTCACACGGAGGACATCATGAACGCAGTAGTTGCAGTGGTAAAACCACTTCTAATTTCAATTGCGACACATCCAGCAGTTAAAAACCTTGTTATTGAACTTTTAACTAAGTACGTGAAGTCCACTGATAATAGTATTGATGACGTAGTTCTTCAACTGGTTAAGGAGAAACTCTTTACACCCGAAGCATGATTACTTGCTTTTTAACTAACTGGGGAGTAACCATTCTTCTTGGTTTATTACTAACTACTTCTGAGTGGTTAGCAAAAACAAAAAGATTTAAAGAAAATGGTTTACTTGATCTTACGACTAATTTTTTAAAAATCGTATTACGTAAGGAGACCAAAAAGTAAAGGTCTCCTTTTTTTATAAATATCAATATAAAAGAATTATAGGTAAGGAAACATGTCTCTTTGGGGCAATAAAGATTTAGTTGGAATTGCTGGAACGGTTTGGATTAACCTCAGCACCGAAACTGTAACAGGAACTGGAACGACATTTAATACTACTGGATATGTGGCGTCCGAAGGTGATATTCTTGTTGTTGGTGCTGGTGCTACATATGGACACGCTGTTATTTCTTCCGTTACAAGTGACACCGTACTTTCTATCGCTAGCACACAGTTCCTAATTCCACACCCTGTAACAGGAATTATCACTGGTGCATCATATTATATTACACAAAGACCAATTTCATCTATTGAGGGTGGTCAATATGTGGCACCTGATGCAAAATCAAATAGATATTCTACCGTTTTTGGTGTAGACACAACCGAGCAAGCAGTTGCGAATGCTGCGACAGGCAATGCTCGTAAGTATGCTCCACAGCACGCTGGATGGGTTGGTGTAACAACTTACACTGATATGCACGGAAATCTAAGAGTTAAGACAGAGACTCTTGTTGCTGGAAGTATGATTACCGGTGATGCCGCTGACGATGCTAGATATCCAGACGCTTGATAATATGGTATGAGATTTGACGAGTTGAATGAGAGCAACTATTTGCTCTTCGCTATAAAATTCTATAATAATCCTCAGGCAGTCACCAGAGATGATTTTGAGTCTGATTTAAAAAGAATTAGATATATAAAAAGATTGTTAAAAAGATACAAGAATACTGGTGAATTGAAAGTTCATTTGATATTGAATCATTTGATTGTCTTATTCAATGTATTTGATGATGCTACTATTCCATTACTTTTTTATCATTTAGAAGAGGATCTCTGGTCTTCTATAAAAAGTTTTTTGGTTTTTCTAAATCGAGTTCCTGAATATCCAAAAACTAAAATTAATGAAATAGACGCAGATGAAAACTGTTTAAAACAATTGCAATCGATCTAATGGACATTGAAAGAATAATTCATATTGTTCACACTCTCAAAGAAGAGAATGGACCAACTATGAGTGTTGGTGCAGGTGAAATTGCAGGAACTGTTGAAGCAGGTGATGATCCTCCAGTTGATTTAAGGAAAAAAAATGCAAGAGGTTGGAATATCTTTTTTAGAGGTCTTGTAAGGAAAAATCGTAAAAAGAAAAGAAAATCCTAAAATGTTCCCATCATCATCTACCGAAACAAAAATAGCACTGCTTGAAGAGCGTATTAATGTGTATGAGCAGATGATGGAGCGCATTGATACTGCGATTCAGAAAATAGGGGAAACAAGTCAAAATATCAGTCAAATGCTTGCCATTCACAATGAAAAGATTGAGCAGTGTAACCGAACTGATAATATAATTGTAAAGATGATTGAAGATATTAAAATATCATCCAAAGAGCAGCACGAAGAAATTAGTAGAGAACTTGGTGAAAGAATAGAAAAGGTAGAAGAGAGGGTAGAAGGTCTCACAAAGTTTAGGTGGCAAGTAGGTGGTGTTCTTGCTGTCGCAGTTGTGGTAATTGGAACGATCAACGCATTTGTGCCCAAGTTCTTGACTCACCACCAAACCCCTGCTACAATAGAAAGAACGAAGTAATCTTTCATAATGGATTTGGTTGACTCCAAGTATATTGGACTCGTCTCATCACGTCTTCAAAAATTTAAGAGGGTTAAAGCGGATCTCTACAACTTCCGCTGCCCTATCTGTGGGGACTCCCAGAAGAATAAAAACAAGACAAGGGGGTATCTATACCCCGTGAAGAATAACACCAACTTCAAGTGCCACAATTGTGGTGCCAGTATGTCCTTTAATAACTTTCTTAAAGAACTTGATGCCGTGCTGTATAAGCAGTACACGATGGAGAAGTTTAAGGAAGGTCATACTGGTAGAGGTTTCGTCGTAGAAGAACCTAAGTTTGAGTTTGCTAAACCAGTTTTTAAAAAGAAACTGGATTTACCCAAAGCATCGGAGGTGCAGATCGCCAGAGAATATCTGGAAAAAAGACAACTAGATCCTGAAAAGTTTTATTTCGCTAATAAATTTAAAGAGTGGACAAACACTCAAAAAGTTACATTTGACACTATCGGTAGGGATGAGAGTCGCATTATTATACCAATGTATGATGTTGAAAATAATCTTATTGGTTTTCAAGGAAGAGCACTCAGTCCAAACCCTGTTAAATATATCACTGTGATGCTTTCTGATGACGCACCAAAAATCTATGGGATGGATAAAATTGATTCTACGAAACCCATTTACATTGTTGAAGGACCCTTCGATTCCACACTTGTACAAAATGCTGTTGCTATGTGTGGGTCCGACATTGATATTGGGTCGTTTGGTTGGAGCGATTATATTTGGGTATTTGATAACGAACCACGTAATAGAGAAATCGTCAACCGAATATCAAAAACCATCAACAGAGGTGAAAAGGTAGTAATTTGGCCTACAACAGTTCAGCAAAAAGATATTAATGATATGGTGCTTGCTGGACTTAATGTTATGGATATGTTAAAATCAAATATCTACTCAGGTTTAGAAGCAAAAATTAAGTTTAACAACTGGAAGAAAATATGAGCAACGGAACAAAAGTTATCAAGAGAAATGGTAGTACAGAATCTCTTGATTTGAATAAACTTCACATTATGGTGGAGGAAGCATGTAAGGATCTTGCTGGAGTTTCTGCAAGTCAAGTTGAGATGCAGTCTGGCATTCAGTTTTATGATGGTATTACCACAGCAGAGATTCAGGAAATTCTGATTCGTTCTGCTTCTGACCTGATTGACTTGGATCACCCTAACTATCAGTTTGTTGCTGCCCGTCTGCTGCTGTTTGCTCTTCGCAAGCAGTTGTTTGGTCGGATGCACGAATGTCCAACTGTAAAGCAGCATGTAGAGCGTTGTGTTGATAGAGGTGTATATGATCCAGAGATTCTGTCAATGTATTCTGACGAAGAGTTTGATAAACTTGAGTCGTTCATTGATCATAGTCGTGACTATCTGTTCACTTATGCAGGTCTACGTCAAGTCGTTGATAAGTACCTCGTGCAGGACAGAAGCACTGGGGCACTTTATGAAACGCCACAGTTTATGTACCTTTTGATTGCGGCAACTATCTTCTCCAAGTATCCTAAGGAAACACGTTTAGACTACGTTAGAAAGTATTACGATGCAATCTCCAGACACAGAATCAACATCCCAACACCAATCATGGCGGGAGTGCGAACACCGCTTAGACAATATG
>Ga0315909_10003589_pt1 | contig 18821 bp, 18 predicted proteins | sample LakEriMetagenome_11_FD_203527 | JGI IMG/M metagenome (GOLD analysis project Ga0315909, IMG submission 203527) | Freshwater fungal communities from buoy surface, Lake Erie, Ohio, United States - Buoy 2 MA125 | ecosystem: Environmental > Aquatic > Freshwater > Lake | place: USA: Lake Erie, Ohio... | reverse complement strand
CATGTATCGCGATGTGGTGGATATTGTGGAAGCTTGTCCACGTCTCGATATGATTTTGATTCCCAAAGTGGGTACAGCGGCAGATGTGTACGCAGTGGATATGCTGGTCACACAAATCGAAGCGGCAACCGGGCGAACCAAAAGAATCGGCTTTGAGCTGTTAATTGAGACGGCGCTCGGCATGGCAAACGTAGAAGCGATCGCACAGTCGAGCAAGCGGCTTGAGGCCATGTCGTTCGGGGTTGCAGATTATGCTGCGTCGACACGGGCACGTACGACCATCATTGGTGGCGTCAACAAAGATTCGGGCGTGCTTAGCGATGTAGATGACAAGGGAAATCGGCAGTATTTTTGGACTGATCCTTGGCATGCAGCGCAAACCCGCATGATGGTCGCCTGCCGGGCTTATGGCTTGAGACCGATTGACGGTCCCTTTGGTGATTTCAGCGATCCCGATGGGTATCTTGCCGCCGCCAATCGTGTCGCGGTATTGGGGTATGAAGGCAAATGGGCTATTCATCCCTCACAAATCGAATTGGCCAATCAGGTATTCACACCCTCGGCGGCAGAAGTGACCAAGGCCAGGCGCATCATGGAAGCAATGGCTCAAGCTGCCAAGGAAGGCAAGGGCGCGGTCAGTCTGGATGGACGTCTGATCGATATTGCGAGCATAAGGATGGCAGAGGCCTTGCTGGCAAAAGCAGATCAGATGGGGGGAGGTCGCTAGGATTCGGATCGCGCCGCCAGTAGGCTCGCCCCGAGCCCAGGTGTGTGGGAGTGCCATTGTTGTATTGCCGGACCCGATTCTTTTCGCTGATGCGCTTGATGCGTGTTACTGCGAACAGATCCTCAATCCCTTTTTCGACAAGAGTCTTGAGATTCGGAAAATCCACCTCGATAGTGTTCCATACCACCCCAAGATGAACTGTGTCGTAGCCATGCGCCAGCACATTAAACCGTTCCACACCTAAAAAAAGAACTTGCCACAGGACTTGTTCAAAAGATCTATAAGCAGGCAGGATTGAACGAGTGAACCTCACGCTGCCCAAGCGAGTGCTTGCGCGTTTGGATGCGAAAGCAAAGCAGCATGGGGAGACAAGATCAGGTTTCATTGCGCATCTGGCCATTCAAGCCTGACCTGTAGCGAATGGAAAAACGCTGGTGGGGCAGTTGACCCCACTGATCGGTGCCAGGTTTTACGTCGCACATCTCTAGTTTTTCATCTTCAACAGCCATCAACAATTGGAAAGCCCATGTCAATTTCTCATTATTCAGCGACGGTTCCTGTTTTTAAGCAGATGCTCTTGGCACTTAGCGATGTACTGAAAAAAGGCGAAGAGTACGCACAACAGCGAAAATTCGATCCGGCCACTTTGCTGCAGTCACGCTTATTCCCGGATATGCTGCCACTGGTACGTCAAGTACAAATCGCCTGCGATTTTGCTCAAAGTGTTCCTTCGCGCATTGCTGGCCTTGAAGTGGCCACCTACGAAGACACCGAGCAAAGCTTTCCCGAACTACAAAACCGCATTTTGAAAACGCTGGAACTCATTAGCGCCATTCCCGCTGCGCAACTTGATGGCACATCGGTAAAAGAGATTGTTTTGCGACCAGGTACGCCAAAGGAGAAAAAGCTAGCTGTTGAAGACTACGCTTTGAAATACGGCATGCCACAATTTCTCTTTCACGTTACAACCGCGTACAACATTCTTCGGCACAACGGTGTCGAGATTGGGAAAAAAGATTTCATGGGTTCCTATTAGTCTGAGGACTGTGAGCGGTTGATTCTTCTTGGGGTGGCCTGGGGCGAAATCGAGCCATCGTAGTTTCTAACGAAAGCCCCGTGATAGCCCGCTGTTATGCAAAGCAAAAAGCCCAAGCTTGAGGGCCGGGCTAAGTGATTGATTCTGTTGCATTGTGCTTACCGATACATAGTTTACAAGTTATTCAGGACACATACTTTACAGTTTCTAGGCATAGGAGGGCCACCAAATGGGCTTAATTGTGGGTGCGGCCAAGGCCGAGCGTGTTACGTCACCCTAATTCACTCGGTTGCGGAGCGCTCGGAACGCATCCAGGTCCATTGCAATCCAACACCCCCTAGATAGCCCGTGTTCTGTGACACCAGTGGGCTATCGCTGTTGGTGGCACCGGCTACGCTGTCCAGACGTACAAAGCCGAAGATACGCCAATCTTGTGTCAGGCGGTATGAACCTGTTAATCCCAGTCGCCAGGCAATCAGCCCTGCTTTGGCCTCAAAGGCCGGTCGCGATTGCGTGGCATAGACATCGGCCACGTCGTAAAAAGTACCGGCCAACTGGCGATCACCCAGTAGCGCACCCGCGTAAGCACTCAGACGCCACACGGCAAGCTGTTGATAGTTCCATTGAATCCTGGGTTCCAGCACGAAGCCCTTGGATCCAAAACCGTCAGTCACATCAAAAACACCCCGTAGCGGTATCTCCAGGCGCCACTGCCCACCGCCCGGAGCATTGCCAAGATTCCAGCGTCCGCGTGGTCCGAGCTCGATCAGCGTTCCCAAATCTGGCATACCTTGGCGGCTCAGTGTGTCGTTCGATCTTGATCCAATTGATCCTGAAAAGCCGACATCGAGTTCAAAATCCGAAGTCTTTATAGCGCGTAGTCCGAACATCTCACGATCGATGCGTAGCAAGGGTCCTCGGTACAGCACGTAGGGAACCGCGATGGAGCGGTTTACGCTGTCTGAGGCCCCAGGCCAGGCCTGCTGTGTAAATCCAAAGGCGGCACCACCCAATTCCCAAAGGGGGTCAGCCGGAGAAGAGGTCTGTGCAACAACAGGTTGAGCAAGCAGGGTGGTCCCTGTTAAAACTAGGACAATCAGTGGCTGGACAAGCAAGCATCGCCAGAGAGATCGGATTGACAGTATTGTTTCCATAAGAGTGAGAGGCCTTAATTTTTCAGTGTAACTTCTGACCGAGCAGTGATGGTTATCCATGTTTACGGTCAATGCGTATTTCAGCGATCGTTACCGATGTTTTCAAATTAATGATGACCTGTCATAGCGGGTTTTTGAAGGCAAAAAACCGTATATGCGGGCAAAAAGAGTTGATCAGACAGGATGACTGTCAAGGGCCACCATGGTGTTCGTTGATCCAAGAACCTGTCGATTTAGGCCGCCAGCGGCGTTAGCAGTACTCTGTCGACCGTAGGTACTGCCTGCGATAATGCCGTCTTGCCATCAACCTCGCTAGACATATAAGGCTCTTAGGTGGGCGATTTTTTTCTGAGACGAGATCAACAAACGATTGGGTACTCCGGGATTATTCATCAATGCGGGGCAGGTGCTGTTTCATCAGTTTTGTGAATTCCTGATCAAGCAGCGTTAGTTGATCCAACAGCTTACTCGTGGGAACGACCAGCTTGAAGCGACGGTCAGAAGGCGCGGTATGAACTTCGATCCAGCCGTTGGCGAGCAAACGACGAAAATGGTAACGTATACCCATTTCGGAGTGCGGTAGACTCGCAAACAATGATTTAAGTGTTAAATCATCATTATTGAGATGAGCTAACCCAATTTTCAACAAAAGATCGAAAGGGATAAACGAATTATCCAACGGTAGAAGCTCGCCGCTTATCGTTCTTATATCGGCGGCAATTTTGAGTGAATCACGTCCGATAGTAACCTCCCTACCGGGATGCAATGAATTGTTAATTGTTTGGCGGAAAATAGCAGGTAACCTAACCATTGTCTATGAAAATTGTATAAAAAATTCATATCTTATTATTTATAAATAAAATGGCAATTTTAAAAACTATGTACAGTATTCATATCCAAGGAAACGCTGATCAAATAAATGCGGAAACTTTTGTAGCAAGATCAATGGCGCTAAGGCCTTGATTTTATTGATCCCCGCGTCGTACAGCTGCGCTGGCTTGCGATAAAACGGGGATTTATTCGGTGGCCCCCTAACATGCAACTAATATGAAAAATATTTATCGTCCGTTATTTTCAGTGATTCCGTTCTTGGGGTTGCTGGTGGCTTTGCCGGTCATAGCTCTGGCCCAAGGAGTTGGACTGGGTACGAGAGCCGGGCAAGAGATTGGCGGCTCCATCAACAGCTACACGTATGACGAGCCGGGCTACATGGACCTCAAGGCGGTCAAGGTCGGAGTTGATTACGCCATGACTCGGACGTTCCCGGGAACCTGGCCTCGAAACAGCGAAACATCTTTTTTTACTGGTGAGCTTAGGTTCGCCAACGGCGATGCCAAGTACACCAACACCACGGGCACAACCGGTGACGGTCTAAGCGATTGGTACTGGGAGGCTCGTGCCTTGTTCGGTGTCGACATCGATATGAACGGCTACGTACTGGCGCCTTTCATGGGCGTTGGATATCGTTACCTCTATAATGATTTGCGAGCCCTGAGTAATGGATATCGTCGGGAGAGTCGCTACGTTTCAATCCCCATTGGCGTAACGCTACGAACCAGGTTTTCAGATCAATCACAGCTTCACACAACAGTTGAGTACGTCCACCTCGTCAATGGTCGGCAGGACGCCCTGCTGAGCGACATAGGCGGCAGCCGCCAAGATGTCACGCTGAACCAAAAAAATGGGAATGGCCTCCGACTCAAAATTATTCAACAGTTTCCGACTTGGTCAATTGGCCCGACTTTTACCTACTGGTCGCTTGCTGCTTCAGACGTGGGAGGCACACCTGCCGTCTTCGAACCCAAAAATAATACGGTTGAGGTTGGCGTTAGCTTCAAACATCGGTTTTGAAACTTTTGAGCGTCGCAGAGTCGAACATAATTAAATTTTTTATAACTGCGCACGTTATTCGTATCTAATTTCGATAGCGAGAACAGACTAGATCTGGCATTGTGTTAATAGTGGCGTATCTCTGACAAAGCTAGACTCGCTGGAAAGCGTGTCCTTGAGGCGGTCTTCGGGTGGCCAGAGTATATCGCCGGTTTGTACATGAAAACCAGTTTTCTTGTGCCGACACCTACCCACGTAGCTGTTTGGTTCTGGTCGCTGCCCGGGATCCTGCAGCGTGTAAAGTGAGATGTCGTGTAGTATTCGTTCGAATTGGTTGTGTGTTGCCGGCGTGATGCAACTAAACCGTAGGGCGCCCTTGACAAAATGGAGACTAAAATGAATTTCAACAAAGCAGTTGTTGTGACCACCGCTCTGGCCTACTTGGTTTCTCCGTTTGCGTATGCGGAAACAACACCGAAGCCAGCTGGAGCCTCGGCCGCCAAGGCAGCGGCAGCCGGGACAGTAAGCACTGGGGTCATCGTTGGCGTGGTGGCTGTGGTGGCTGCAGTGGCAGGCTCCGGCGGCTCCAGTAGTTCAACGGCCACCTCAAGCACCGAAGCTGCAGCGACGGCCGCAGCGACTGCGTCAACCGAAGCGGCTGCTGCGGCTGCTGCGCTGGCCGCCGTTCTAGACGATTCTGTTGTAGCAGGCGCGGTGACTGCCCTAGGGTTAAGTTCTCTTGCTACGGCAGCAGATGAGGCTGCTGCTGCTGCTGCTGTTGCTGCTGCATTGGCAGAAACTGCTGCGCAGAACCTCTCGAATGCGTCGTCTTTACCTGTTGTTGGTGTGACTTCGGTTAGCTCATCAGTTTGTGCGGCAACGACTTCTTGTACGAACGCAGAGTTGATCAGCTTGACCTATAACGCCGCTTATTTGGCGCAGAGAGCGTCTGAACTAGCGCTTGGTGCTGTTACAGCGATGAATGCACTGAAGACAGCGATTGAGGCAGCTGATACCAACGGTACCTATACAGCTGCTTTGGCAAAGCTGACTGCAGCAATAACCACAGCATACGCTGCAGCGCTGAAATCGCAAACTGCGGCCAACACTGCAATTACAAACTACACGGCGATCGCGGGGACTACCGGCACGACTTTGACTGCCTCGACCGGCACAACAGGCACAACAGGCACAACAGGCACAACCAACTAACTGCTATCTGTTGCGGTAATCTTGCTGCCAGAGAAAAAACCGGGATTTTTCTCGGTTTTTTCTTTTCTCCAAATAGTCCGTGTCAATGTTCAGGTACCTTACCTTTTCTCTTGTAGCTCTGGGCCTGTACGGGTGCGGGCACACACCCCTTACACGAACGCTGTTTGATGCAGCGGGCTGGACGACGAGCGTCGACACCGCCAAGCTTAATCCAAACTATCAGTACCTCAGGGTATCAACACCTGAGCGTGCCATTTTAATGGTTTTGGGGTACGTTGATGACACGCCCGAGGGCAAGATTGAGACGTGGTACAGCAAAGCGGGGCAGGTTATCCGCTTGAAAGACGGTCGCCTGCATTCGACCCAAGGCTTCCCTGTTGACTGGACCATGGTAGCCTATCGATACTTACCGAGCTGGTCGAGCGCGACAGCGTGGGGTCACTCGCGATTTACCAGATACCGTGACGAGATGCCGGGCTACAAAGTTGGCGTGTTTGACGAGATAGCGCTGCGCACAATCAATCCCCCGCATGACTCCCGGCTGTCGGGCATACCCCCAGATAAGCTGACGTGGGTTGAGGAAACGACTTACGCGTTGCCAAGAAACACGCCATCTGCACGATACGGATTGACTTTCGCTAACGGACTTGGCGTAGTCGTTTACGGTGAACAATGCTTGAATAGTGGTTTCTGCCTTGCATGGCAAACTTGGCCAGCGAAATCATGAGGTGGTATCGCTGGAGGCTACTTCCCGCTCAAACGCTGTTTCTCATCGTGGCCATGCTTGAGTCGAATCTGGTTTGGTCGCAAGCGCCTGACGCGCGTGGCAGCATTATCAAGGAGAGACCGCACACCAACGAGCGACTGAGCGATTGGTTACTCCGTCGCCCGCCAGGCGAAGAGGAGTTACTTTTAGGCTTGCGATGGAATGTGCCGGAAGAACGCGACGCTCAGGGGAAACTAAAGGCCCAGCTCTTGAGCGAACTGCGTGGTCGAGCCGGCTTCTCGGATAATGGCCTCATAGGACTCCTTGAGTCGCTGCCCCTGACTGGGCGTGTTCTGCTTCCAGCAACCGATCCACGGTGGCTCCAGGCGAACAGCGCGTTTGACCCCGTAATCGCTCCCGAGCAGACGGTCGATCGGGTGGGCAGGACCGCGCATGTGGCGCTTGTTTTGGCGGATGGCAGAGTGTGCACCATGCCGCAGCGCTATGGCGCGGTGGTTCAGGACTACATCACCGCCTGTGGCGATCCTTCTCTGAGCTCCGTCGACGAAGCCTGGGTTATCCAGGCGGATGGCAAGACCCAACTGCAAAAGATCGCCACCTGGAACGCCGCACCGTTGGTGCAGCTTTCACCGGGCGCCATCATTTGGGCCCCTCCAAGAGATGGCGGTTTTAGTCGTGTGTTCTCGGCGCGTCTTGCACAGTTTCTTGCGACTCAGACGGTGAACTCGCTCGTGAGCGCGAGCAAAAAGAACATACCCCCTCAGGGCGTAATTCGCCCTTCATTTACCGTTCAACGGGACCTTCCGCTCACCGCAAATGACTGGGGGATTATCGGTGTCCTACAGACACCTTCAGCACGCATGGCACCTGCTGGAGAGTTCAGCTTTAACTACAGCTCGGTGGGGCCCTACCGGCGATATAACGTTTTTGTACAACCGTTTGATCGTCTGAGCGTTGGCTTTCGCTACACTGACATCACTAATCGGCTCTACGGGGTAGACCCAACGAGTGACCGAACAATGACCGACAAAAGCATTGACTTCAAGCTTCGGCTCATGGACGAGAATCACTTGCTACCCCAACTGGCGCTGGGTGTCACCGATGTGGGTGGAACCGGGATTTTTTCAAGTGAGTACTTGGTTGCCAGTAAACGTGCCGGTAATTTTGATTGGAGCTTGGGTCTGGGCTGGGGCTACCTCGGCGCGAGCAACAATCTTGGAAATCCTCTGGCAAAGCTGGATGCTGGGTTCAATACCCGCCAGGGGGGGAGTGCTTACGGTGGGAAGCTGAATTTGGGCAGTTTTTTCAGGGGTTCAACGGCAATATTCGGCGGTGTGCAATACCATCTTCCAGCTGATAACTGGATTATCAAGGCCGAATACGATGGTAACAACTACCAAAACGAGGGTGGCCCCAGCTTAGCGCAGTCATCGCCAATAAACTTTGGCGTTGTCTACCGACAAAGCCCATCCGTTGATTGGGGTTTGGGCCTTGAACGTGGGAGCGCGTTGATGCTCAGCATGACTCTGCATGCGCCAATCTCACGTATCAGCACACCAAAACTTTCGGATCCGGATAGACCAGCTGTTGTCTACCAGCGTCCGACGGCTGAACCCGTTTGGTTGGCCACTGTGGCTGATATCTCAGAGGTGAGTGGGTGGAGAGTCAAACGCATATCGACACAGGATAAGTCGCTTCTCGTCGAACTTGACGGTTTGTCCGGCGCACACTGGAACGACCGGATCGATCGTATCATTGCAGTGCTGCACCAATACGCGCCAATTTCGATCAATAATTTTGATCTTGTATTGATATCTCAGGGTATTCCTTTAAGCCGACGTTTGGTGGACCGCGAAAAATGGGCCCTGGCAAACACACAGTTGCTACCGCCAACCAAGCAATCGGTCACTGTTGCCGCACTACCGCCACAATCAGGTTCACAGCATCTCGACACCGTTTGGGAGCGTACTCCCGGGAATTTTGGATATGCAATCACACCCAGTTGGCAGCAAACCATAGGCGGGCCCGATGCTTTTGTGTTGTTCAGAGCGGGGCTCGCATTGCCGGTGCTATGGCGCTTGGCAGAAAACTGGAACGTCTCAGGATCGATCAATTTGAATTTGCTGGACAACTTCGATAAATTCACTTACACCGCGCCAAGTAACCTGCCACGTGTGCGTACCTACGCCCGCGAATACACGACAGAGTCTCGGATCAACGTTCCCAATTTGCAGATCACGCACGTTGGTCAGACAGGGCGCAACAACTACTACAGCCTGTACGCAGGTTACCTGGAGAGCGCTTTTGCGGGTGTTGGCGCTGAGTGGCTATTTAGGCCTTGGCATAGCGCCGTGGCATTCGGTGTTGACCTGAACCATGTGAAACAGCGAAGCTTCAACCAATTCTTTGGTTTTAGTAACGCGGGTAACCAGACGGGTTACGAGGTGACAACAGGGCATGCTACGGCCTATTGGGAAACCGGATGGCGAAACGTCCACGCCAAGCTGAGCGCAGGCCAATACTTGGCAGGAGATCGAGGCGTCACCCTAGAGTTTGAGCGGACGTTCGATAATGGCGTTTCAGTAGGCGCGTGGGCAACAAAGACGAACCTTTCAGCAGCCCAATTTGGTGAGGGCTCCTTTGACAAAGGCATGTACCTCAAGATTCCTTTTGACGTCCTCATGACCAGACGAACTGGCGACTGGGCAAATTTGGTCTATCAGCCGCTAACGCGCGATGGGGGCGCAAAACTCCGTCGCAGTGTCCAACTGTATGACACGACAAACGCCAGAAGTAAACGGGCTACGAGCTACGAGCCAGACAACCGTTAATACGATGATTTCGAGTGACCTTGCCCACAGGGCATGGAGCTTCGTCGTTCCAGATCTGCCCGGATGTTTTTCCGCAGCTGACTCTGGCATTGATGAGGCGATCGAGAACGCCAAAGAGGCCATTGCGTAATGGATCGAGACGGCATTGGACGCAGGTGAAGATGTGCCCAAGCCGAGCAGTATCGCTGCCTTTCAAAAAAAATGTGAATGCAAAGGCTGCGTATGCGCGATAGCAGAAATCGACCCAGCCTTGCTATCGGATGAGATTGAGCGAGTGAACATCACGCTGCCCAAGCGAGCCCTTGTGCGTTTGGATGCGAAAGCAAAGCAACATGGGGAGACAAGATCAGGTTTTATTGCGCATCTAGCCACTTAAGCCTGATATGAGAGATAGTCGATTACGCATTGCGTACATGACTTGCCACGGAACATCAGCATGTGCAGTCGCAAAACTTGGATCAACTCGTTGAATGTTGTTGGCAGCCTCACCAATTACTTCTATGTTTCGAACTACTGCGTCCTGCAGTAATTCGCTTTGCAAAAAGCCAAGTTCATCAACGTCAGTCACATGGCGTTCAATACGCTGAATGGCGGAAACCTGTTTTAGATCTAGCCAAAGGTTCACGGTCAAGGAAACCGATTTCTGAAGCAAGATTACCGCGGTAAATTGAGTTTTTGGGCGCGAATGAACTGGCCCTTTTCAAAGATACCCTCCTTGGCAGGACTTCCATCTGCATAAGTTTCAATTCCTCTTCCATGGGGTTTGTCGTCTTTCCACTCACCAGAAAATCCACCGCCATTGGCAAAGGTGAACGTGCCTTGACCGTTATAGTCGTCATCTCTGAACTCCCCGACATACTTATCACCATTGGCAAAAGTATGCGTACCCTGACCGTTGCGCTTGCCACCTTTGTACTCTCCAAAGTATGAGCCACCGGCAATAAAAGTTTCAATACCTTTTCCATGGTAATTGCCGTCTTTAAACTCGCCAACGTACTTGTCACCGTGGGCGTAAGTCAGCGTACCCTGACCGTTACGCTTACCGTGTTGAAACTCACCCACATACTTATTACCATTCGCAAGGCTATACGTACCCCAGCAATTATGGAAAACGGCCGTTTGATTCTTAGGGCAAGGTTTCAACTTATTCAAATTGTTGAGTTCTAGTGTCCACGCAGTAGAACAAAAGAAACACAGAAAAATAGTAAGAAGGCGCATAGTGGTCATTGAAGATTCTTAAATTAAAAAGTTGTTACAGCTAAAGTAGATCTGCAGCGAGCCCTTCAACGTCTTGTTTGGGTTTGGGAGAAATAGGTAGATGGTGCGGACAAAAACATCTCCTCGGGAGGCTGGGAGATGGTCTTGACAATCCGAGCATTACTAGGCGACTGAATCCTCGCGACTAATTAAAGAGTAAAGCTACCTACGTTCAAACTCGAGCATTTTTTAGCATTTCAACTAAATTTTTTATCAATGGCTATATGAGTCGTCAATACGATCACATAATTGGTGAACAAAGCTCTCAGCGCGCCAATTGGCCAACTCGACTTCTTTGCTCGTAATTTTTTTCGCGGCAACTGCCATCGATTGCGACGCGATTTGATAACCACACAGATGGCTAATCGTATACCACTCATAGGATTTTTGAGAATTTTCCTCTGTCCCCTGTCCGCGTGCAATCATAAATGCAAGATTAAACTGAGCTTTTGCATGCCCTTGCTGCGCAGCTAACTCAAAAAATTTTACCGCCTCTTCAAAGTTTTGAATAGTTCCTACGCCCTGGGCATACATTTGTCCTAATTCGAATTGTGACTCCACATGGCCTTGCTCAGCGGCCATGCGAACATATCGAAAAGAGCAGACCAAATTAGGCGAATGGCTCTTCTTGTATACTGCAGGACCTCGTTGCGCTGGAATTTTTGAATCCGGTAGGCGATCAGATTCATCAATGCTGTTTGCTTCTGCCTGTCGAAATAACTGTCCAAGTCTGACTTGTGACTTCAAATGGCCAAAACGGGCAGCAGTATCATAGAGTTCAACTGCTTCGATCCGTGTTGCGCGGTCTACGCTGTGCTGTTCTAAAAAATGTGCCCACTCAAAATGGGCCTCAATATGCTCTTGGGACGCAGCTAGACGAAACATGCGCTTTGCTTCTGACGGATTGGAGATGACCCCAATACCGTAGGCATAAGCCTTAGCTAAAATAACCTGAGCATCCGCATAATCTCTGGTAGCGGCAGGTAGCAGCCAATGCAAAGCGAGCTTAGGATCAGGCTCTGCTCCAATCCCTTCAAATATTTTGCAACCGAGATAAGCCTCGGCCTCCCAATCAATTTCTTTCGCCACTTTGGCGAATTTTTTTTGTACTTGGTAGGCATGGGTTACCCAGATATCTACTCGCTTTAAAAGATGAGGAGTGAGCTTGCCTGACAATCGCTCAACCTGAGCGCGAGCACAAGGTTCATTGAGTTCGACCGCAAGTCGAAACCACATCAAGGCACGCGTAAGATGTTTAGAGCCACCTTCGCCTTTTGCATTCATCAAGCCAATCATATAAGTGGAGGCAGCGTGACCATAGAGTGCGACAAAACCAAAGAAGCGGCGTGCACATACCAAGTTCTGATGAACACCATCGCCCGAGCGCAGCTGCAAAGCCATTTGGTACAAAGAATTTGGGTCAGACTGAATAAGTTCTTTGGGCGTCAAATCAAGTGTTTTCATCATTTCACATCGCTTTCCTACAAGTAATTCCGAAAAAACTAACCACATTACCTTGACTCGGAGATAGCCCGAGGAAAAAAATTGGTCTCAGCGTTGCTTCAGAGATTAGTTTTGTCATGTTACAAAGTCGATGATTGCCATAATCTTAAAAAACCATAGTTATTTTTTAATTAATAAAGGCAATTTCTGTCTCTGTGGCATGCATTTTTCAACGACCAGAGGAAAAAACAGATGGCGAATGGGTTACAGATAATGCTTCACTTCTGACAGTTTTTTTGTTTTTCGAGCTAATCCGTACCGAATTCGGGTAAAGCAAAAGTAGTTAGTAATTAAAAAATTTTCACGTTGGTATTTAGACGCGGGCGCGTTGGGTAAGTATGTACCGGAACCTGATCATAAGGAATCGTAAATTGATCGGGATTTGGCACTTGTTCAGAAATATTGCCGCTGATGAAGAGAAATTTTTGTTGGATTCGTTGTTAAATGTTTTGATAATCGATGCACAAGCATGGTGCGCTCAGTGCACTCAAGCAATTGCGCTTTGACAATAATTCTAAGTCAGTCAACTTTGTATATTTGGATTTAACCAACTGAGCTTAAAAGCGGCGTACACTGTCTACGAGAGAATTTATTTACTTTGACGCTGACATCCAGCGCAAGCGCTTTGCACCGCGACGTTTGATTAAAACCATTTTCATCATGCAAACACTATTTGATAAGTATGGTGGCGTTCCGGCGGTGACTGTGATTGTCAGAGATTTCTACAAGCGTGTCATGAAACGTCCAAGCCTAAGGCGTTACTTCGTCGACGTAAAAATGCAGGATCTCATCCTGCACCAAGTTGCATTTGTCTCTATGGCGATGGGTAAGACCTCCGGAGAATACGCTGGGCGGAATATGCGTGAAGCCCACATGGGACTAAAAATAACAGAGTCGTCGTTTGAGCTAGCCGCGGATTTGCTGAGAGGCTCATTAGAAGCTGCGGAGCTGGAGGTCGACGATATTGACAGTATTTTACGTACTGTTAATCAATTAAAGAATCAAATCGTTGAGCAGTAGATTTTGATAGGGTTAAATTTCGCTCAAGCATTATGTTTTTTCGCAACATATCTTGAACATCGATCTTCGCGACGATCTGCAGGCTCGTCGCCCCACCGAACATTAGTGCAGTTCGGGCTACACGCATGCAATTTTAAGCGGAGAGTGAGATTGATTTGAATGAAGTAATTGGTGTTCCTGACCTGTTATCTTTGACTACAAAACATGCCGCAAACTCTTTTCGATAAATACGGTGGTGTCCCGGTCGTGACAGAGATCGTCAGAGATTTCTATAAGCGGGTCATGCGACGTCCTAACCTGCGCCGTTATTTTCTCAATGTTCCGCTGGAAGCCGTTATTAACCATCAGATCGCGTTTGTTTCGATGGTGATGGGCAAGACCCCACACGACTATTCAGGTCGTAGTATGAAAAAAGCCCACCAAGGCATTGGTGTTACCGCAGCGTCATTTGAATTAGCTGCCCAGTTGCTATCCGACACTCTTGTTTCAGCAGAAGTCGAGGAAGATGACATCGACGCGATCATGACGAAAGTAGCCTCATTGCGGGTGGATATCGTCGAGAGATAAGCGCAGTACGAAGACCTACAAGCGGTACCGCAGGCTGCCAGCAACAATGCCAGTGGCTTTTCGGTGTTTAGTTTTAGAGCCGGCCTTTGACGGGTTCGATTACATCAAGAATCTTCCAGAGCGCAATCGAGACATCGTTCGACGCTTCTTCATCTTCCAGCATGATATCCAGCTCTGACACAGTCAGTCGCCTGAACGCGCGTGCAGCGGCTTCTGCTTGATCTTCTAGTAATTGTATGGCGACGCTGACCTGATTGACCTGTGCGTTTTTGTTGAGTTGTTGAACCGCGCTATTTGCTGATTTATGCATCGCCCATAGCGCACTGGAAAGTACTGTCGATGAAGCCTCGAGGGACTCGGACGTCAGTACCGAACCAGCCCGCTCGAGGAAGCGTTCAAGCGCACATATCTCGTTGCGCTCAAGGTCAATAAAAAATTCGGACGTATTGCTCATACTTACTCGGTTGGCAATACTTTTTGCTTGTGTGTTTTAATCAAAATAAAACCTATTTCTTCAAGTCGCTTTCGAAACATCTCTGGTCATTCAAATTTATTACCCAAATGGCAGCTATTCTTCTGGTTAACAGAAAGCGAGGCTCGTGGAAACCTCAATCACATTGACAAGTTGCTGCTAAAAAATTAATTCGTGTAATTAACGTGCAACAAAAATAAATTTATAAAAATTGCAGCATTCAGAAATACAACCCGAGTTTTGTTACAAAATTTTTCACGTTTATCTAATCAGCGCTTCCCTAAAAAAATTTTATTTTTCTCCAAAATTTCTGAAAACTGCTTTGTCGATCGAAGTGACTTCAAGTCCGGATCATTTCTCAGACGCTCGGTGTCGTTAAATCCACTCGCCAGAGACTGCGAGAGCGCATCCGCTGCCAAATCAAGTTTTTGGGTGAGTGAATACAAACATGCCAGGTTGTACAGCGAGTCCGCATGAGTGGGATTTATTTGGACAGCGCGCTTCAGATCCTCTTCAGCTTTATTCAATTTTCCGAGCGTAATGTAAATGACACCGCGGTTAGAAAGGGCCTCAACATAATCCGGCTTTTTCACAATCGCAGCAGAAAGTTCTATTTCTGCATTGTTTAACAACTCATCGCGTGCAGCTTTGTTCGGTGCCACTTTGGCAGAACTAATATAAGCAAAAGCCTGGTTCAGGTTGACTCGTGCTTCCGCTGAGGGATCGGGTGCAGGCGCTACATTCTCCACTTTCGGCGCGGGGGGGCTGGCAGCCTCATTTTTTTTTGAATCACATCCCGAAAAAAATGCCACGATCATTAAGAAAAAAAATAACCGCTGAAAATTTAATTTTGTCATTATTTCTCCCAATTATTCGTGGACAAGCTTGAGTTTAAGTGCGAGCAAAGCACCTGAGTTCAAATCTCCAGCCGGAAGGACGCCATACCCCGAATCCTCTTCAATTTCAACCACCAGTGATCTCGTTGAAGCCGACGACGCGCTACACTTTCCTGAGTTGTCGAGTACGGAAAACTGATTACCAGCCGCGTCGTCAACTACTAAACCTCGGGCGGCGACATTCTTCGATCCACAAGCCTCGGAAAGTGATTCGACAATGTTGTTGTTAACCTGCTTTTGCTTTGAAAATGCCACCTCGGACAATACGAAAACAAGTTGCTCGACGCCAGTCTTGCCAACGAATTTGAGGAAACCTTTTGAAGGGACTGTAACCTCCGAACCGGCCTTGAGTGATTGCTCGCTAAGCACAGAAATTTCGCCATCTGAACTGATATTTATGGTGGTGAGTATTCCTTTTTTATTTGAAGTAACGACCACCTTGATTTGATCTCCACTCTTGAATTTTTTTGATGGAGATACTTTAACTGACTTTTCCTGATCAAGCCTCTGAAATATTGTGTATTGAAGGCCCGCATAGCTTGTTTTCTGTGTGATGTTTTTCTCAGATTTCTTTTCCGAAGACTGGTTCGAAATTTTCGTGCCACTATCTGTGCTGAATAGAGCACGCGCGCTTTGCGCAGAGAGATGAGCGGATGCAGTGATCGCCATCACGAGAAAAAAGTATCGACATATCTGAAATTGAAAATTCACGACTTGCTCCTAGCAAAATGTTTTATTTATTTCGTATCGCAATAACCTACTGAGAAAAATAAAAATCTCCTACCACTTGATCATAAATTGCCGGTACTTGTTCATGCCCCACTGTTTTTGCAGCCTCAACCACTTTTTTGCGGACTTCTCTTGCCAGGTTGTCGATGCGCTGACCAGGTGTCTTCATTTCCTTGATAAAAATTCGGGTAAACAAGCCGTTCGGATCTTGATCGTCGTTACTAAGCCGATCCAAAGCTTGCTGACCAACACCCGCTGAAAAAATAATCATTTGGCCCGTTGCGGCGGCGGTCGGGGCCAACCCGCGCCCTCCAATATTTCGACCACTCTTTTTAAATGGATTATCGCGACATGCATCGATCATCGCCAATGTAATCTGGGTTTTTCTCTCTCCCATATCCTCCAACAGGCGCTGCAACTGTATGGCATCGTCCTTTACCTCATCTTCGGAAGACCCAACTATGTCTGTTGGAAGCAGATAGTTTGCCGCGCCAATTTGCACAGCATGTCCTGCGTAAAATACGACCACTTCATCACCGCCCTCGACCTCCGCCTTGAACTGCCTGATGGCAGCATGCATATCCCGACGGTTCAAGTCTGTTTTAACCCACACCTTATAACCAAATGAGCTCAGTGCCCTTCCCATGGCGTGGGCATCGGTTCCTGCATTTTTGAGGGGTGTCACGGTCTGATATTTGTCATTACCAATCAAAAGTGCTTTTCGCTTGTTTGACTTTTCGCCACCCGACTGCGCTCTGCTTGCAGACTTAGCCTGCTCCGTGAGCTCGGCTATTTTTTTGTTTGCCTCTATTAATGCCACCTCTTTTGCACGTGCTTCTTTTACTGCGGCCTCCTCAAGCATTTTTATGCGTACTTCGGCTTGCCGCCTTGCTTCTTCGCTTTCTTTTGCTAGAGATTCCGCTCTGGCTCGTTCCTTTTCTTTTTCTTTAGCAAGCATTTCAGCTCTGGACCGCGCTTCCTCATTTTCCCTAGCCAAGGCCTCAGCCTTAACTCGGGCTTGCTCTTTTTCTTTGGCAAGCATTTCGGCTCTGGACCGCGCTTCCTCATTTTCCCTAGCCAAGGCCTCAGCTTTAACTCGGGCTTGCTCTTTTTCTCTGGCAAGAGAGTCCGCTCTCAAGCTTGCCTCTTCCCGCTCCCGAACTAGTACATCCGCTCGAGCCTGCGCCTCCTCTCTCTCTCGCTCAAGCGCCTGTGCCTTCGTACGAAACTGCTCGCTCTCTTTCTCCGACAAATCAGTTTTGGAACGAGCGGACTGCTTCTCTTTGCCAAGTGCTAGTTCATGTACATTTTTATCTGATTGTTCTGAAGTCGGACCCAGATCGTTTTTTGCCAACTTGTCTGGCGGCGACCCAGGGACCACCATGTTCAAAGCATAGGTTGCAGGGGGAACCTCGGATCGCTCGAGAAAAGACTGCGCCATCGCCGAGACATAATTGACGCGCCATTTACCTAACATATCAATGCTGGGTGTGATTGAATTAGGTGCGGTTTTGTACCGAAAAGTCCTTGGCTCAACCCCAACCTTTTGAGGGTCCAACAAGATCTCTTGCCTGATGTATAGTCCGCCACCTTTATTCGCGGTGGCCTCGAGCATGACTAGATCTAATGGCAGATTACGCACAAACTCTTTGCCTAATTTAGACAAGGCTTTTGCCCAATGATATTTGTACTTCGAGGGCAAAACGTCATTCAAAAGATGGGTAGGATCTGCAAAATCATAGAAACTAGAGCAGATACTTCGGTTCCCCTTCGTTCCAGTGACGTCGTGGAAAAACGCATATACGCTAGATTTTTTCTCACATTCTTCCACGCCCCAGTTTGGCGTAGAGCTCAAAAAATATCGAACTGTGGTCAAATAAAATGGAGTTTGTGGATCACGGTTTATTAGCGTCACGACCTTCCACGAGGCATGCCAGTCAGGCATCTTATCTTCGAAAACATTATTGACCTCCCAAGTCCCATTAGGAAGGACAATTCTCCTTTTGTCATCTAGTAGAATGTACTCGTTGTAGATATTACCTATTCGTGGTGGGCCCGGCTTTGCAAGTGAGCTCTCTGCCGATTCGGCTCTTGCTCCGACGAATACAAGCAGCAAAAAAATCAAGCGAAGATAGGGGTGAGTGATATCGACGTTCATATTGAGCTTTAACTTAAAAATGTACGACCAATAATGCGGAGCCAGACGACAGGGAACCGAGTCTTTAATCTTGAACACTAACAGATTTTTGAAGGAAAAATCACTGCAACCATTCACAGCGCACGACAACTAGCGCCACTTTAGTCACCGACTATAGTTTATCGGTTATTACAGAAATGCGATAATTAAAATATTATTTCAATAATAATAACTTTTAGACGCATCCAAACCTTGGCGCAAGCGTAAATGTAGTCCATGCGCGTGTGTGTCGTCTTGGTGCGCTCGCTTGGCGGCAGCATTACAACTCGCGCTCCGGACGCGCACTGATGAAACAGCAAAAAAAGTAGTATCAAAAATTAAGGCAGTGGGAATCAAGAAAGAGAAGGGTGGTGATACCAAATAAAGAATTTCTAAGAAACCTGCGACTACTAGATCGATTGCCGACGACTAGCATCAAACGCTTTCCGAAACTCCCGCCTTCTTGCCTATGACCAGCCCCAAGCGCCGTAGAACCTAACGGGCTGCTGCTCAACATACCGATGGTAATAATGCAGATAGCGTCTGCAATACGCTTCGAGTGAGGTAGCCCCCTAGAAGACTGATCCATCGGTATTCCTTAAACTAACGGATAGGAATACAACTATGGATATGCCTATGTCTTCAGGAAGCCATTCAAAAATAGAAATCATCACCGGGGTGCAG
>Ga0315909_10003588_pt1 | contig 18821 bp, 30 predicted proteins | sample LakEriMetagenome_11_FD_203527 | JGI IMG/M metagenome (GOLD analysis project Ga0315909, IMG submission 203527) | Freshwater fungal communities from buoy surface, Lake Erie, Ohio, United States - Buoy 2 MA125 | ecosystem: Environmental > Aquatic > Freshwater > Lake | place: USA: Lake Erie, Ohio... | reverse complement strand
CCTTGGAAGTTTGGTTATGGCACTCCACCTGCGCCTGTGTCCTACCCAAAGTACGACCACAGCAAGTACGCAATGAGCCCTACGTGGCGTGAGTGGGATGCTATCGATCGCCGTGAGCAGCTGGCGTTGGACTACACCAAGGCGAAAGCTAAGGCAAAGCCCAAGGCAAAGCTGCGCAAGAAGTCCCCAGTAGCACCAGCACTAGGCACGTTGACCACTTCGCAGATGCGCCGCTTAGTTCGCTCAAGCTACAACAGCCTGATGCTAGAAGACTACGACGGTGTGCTGCGCTGGGCAGTTGATCACCCAATGAAAGCATCTCACTTTATCTATGAGCTGCTGGGCAACGAGCGCGACAAGCACTACTCATCGGAAGCAATCTGCGACAAGGTTGCCAACGATCCAGACTGGGCCGCAGAAACCATCATCGATCTATGGGTAGACATGGAAGATGTGCTGCTGGACTTAGGCGGTATTGAACAACCAAAAGAAGGAGCACGAGCATGATGTTCAACTACACAACACAGAATATTATGGAAGAAGACATGCGGAAAGACGCGGCATTCAACTTCTTCCGCAGGAATGTCGCCATTGGCCTTACTCATAGCGGCAACGAGCTGATGATTCGCACCGCCATCACAGGTCAGTACCACGACGCACTATCGATCCCAGTTGATGAGTGGCACAAAATCACGAATGCAATGGCGCGAACAAACGATGGCACATCCTTTCGATCGTTCTTTATTTATCACCACCTCAAGGACAACGGACTACTTAAGGTTTGGTTTGACAAAGTCCGCTCACTTGGTAGTTCAACGCGTTTCTACGCATAAGGAGATCAAGCAGTGAACAACATAGACAAACCAATCCTTCGTCGCATTGCGCGTCTAGCAGAGAAAGAGTACAGAACATTCGGTCATCAGCTGCTAGCAATGACGGAGCTGTACGAAAGAACCTTCGGCGTCTCGGGTAAGGTTAATCGCAAACGCCGCAAGGTTAAGGCGAAGCCTGCGACCCAGCACGAACAGCCTCAGCGCAAGCGACATGGGAACTTTGGCAGAGCAATGTCGGAAGAGACTCGCAAGAAGATGAGCGAGTCAGCGATACGTCGCTGGGCTGAGATCCGTAATCAGCAAGGATAAAAAAATCCCCGGGTGATTTAAGCCCGGGGAAAGTCCTTGTGAAAGGAGAAGGGTAGTCGGTGATTGACCGACCCCTTCATCCTACCTAAATTCTACTGTTGCATTAGCGTAGTGTTTGATGCATCTAGCCACTCCCATAGACCGTCCATGAGTCTATCCTGTATCGGTGCCAAGACTTCAGCTAGTTCTCTCCTGAACTTCCATGCCTTATGCTGAGTCATTCCCGTCAGCTCACTGACATCGCGCACCGACTTCCCTAATAACGCATCGCGTAACTGTTTTCTTGACAACCCATATTTACCCAGCCTGTCGGCATTCTTTCTAATCAATAGCGCGGCAGCGAGGCGACGTTCCTTGATCGTTCCGTGCAAGTAAAAGGCGTACAGCTGTTCATCTTCTGGCCTCCTACTTAGGAAGTTAAAGATCATCCCCACCTGTGCATGCAAGTCGTACTGCGTCAGCCGATCACTGGTGCTCTCGTTGTCGGTCTTGTTGGCTATGTATGTAGCTGATGGGATACTGATGACCGCACTTGACCTCATACGGAAAGCAAAGGCGAGTGCCTGATCAGGTGAGCGGAACATGTCAGATCCTCCTTGCAAGAATTGCAGTCATCAGGCGCTCGATGTCTTTGGCTGTGGCCTTGCGCTTGGACTTGTAGATACTGGGGGTCTTCCGCTCTAGGCAGCTCTTGCACGTCCATCCCCTCATGCTGTTGGGCTTCTTGTACCCACCCTCTTCCGGCTTGGTTGATTGGCACGTGGTGCAGTACCTCATGTGGCCCTCCTGTAAATCCAAGCGAACGCATCGATCGACACCTCCGCCGTCCAGATCAGACCATCCTCGCCAGCCCATCTATCCTGCACATCATTCAGCCTGACCCTAGCTCTCCACTCTCTCCGGTCTTCCCGCATGAAGAGGACCGGGCGGCGCTGATCGTTCCGTGCTTGAACGACTGCCTGTGCCCAGAAGGATTCGATGTCAGCCGGTAGGATCTTTGCGTAGCGCTTAACCTCTGGTGCCCATCCATCGAGACCTGAGATGTCGTACCCACCGTCTCGTGTCTGTTCAAGGTTCCGCTCAAGTTGATCGGTCAGCTCAGGCAACACCCTCTTGAGTTCACCGATCAGCTCGCGCTCTCCTGCCTTGCCCTTTGTTCTACTGTTAATCTTCTTCTTCACTGTCGCCCCAATTAAGAATAGATTCTCCTCGCTGTACGCGCTTCCAAAACCTGCTTTGATTCGACACCCCGACTACCTCGACCTCGTTCTCGAAGCCGTTCTTCCACAGAACAAACCTAGTCTCAGGGTGATCGCATAACCCCTCCTCCAGCATCTGCGTCTTGAACTCCGGTGTGCAGTCAAGGCATACGCCCGTGTCCTTCGGGTTGCTGCTCTGCCTCATCAAGTGGATGTAGTCACGGTACTGATCCGGACTTTCGAAGCAGGCGGGATGGCTTGCCGACCTCGAGCCCAGCAGTACCTTGCGTGGATCTCTTGACCTCCGAGCATTCGGAAGACCCTTACGCCCCATAGGATTTCTTCTCAAATCTTTCGTCAGCTCGCAACGTGCGCCACACTTCTGCCTGCATCTCGATTGACTTCATGTCGTACCGCAATCGCTCTTCCGCTTCGACCGCCGCCTGCAATCCATCGAGCAGTGCTAGGTATTCTTCCGAGGCTAATGCTTCCCTATCCTGCGCTGCCACCGTTTTGAATCCATCTCGATCAGCTTGTCGCATCAGAATCGCATGCTTAGATTTCTTGAACTCTTCGATGTAAGTGCGCTTTGCTCTAGCCTTGGCGTACTCGGCCACCTTCTCTCGGTACTCCTGCATTAACCGCTCGATCTCATTCATCTTCGTCCTCCGCTCCGATCACGTTCAACGCAATAACCAATAGCCTTGCGTCGCTGGTCTTTTGGTATGCGCGGATCAATGCCTCTACCTCGTCGAGCATCTCTGCCATCTCTTCACAGTGGGAAAGAAGCAACTCAGGGTTGAGCGCCTCCTCTTGCTGATCAGTCCAAACCTCTGCGCTCATTTCTTCCTCGCCTTCTTCTCATGTAGACGAATGGCATCTACGCCCATCCCGCAGTCAGACATGAACTCGCTCACGACCTGCACCGCTTCGACGGCATTGGCCCCCATGTGCAACGCGCCGTATGCGATGTCTCTGCCAGAGCCGGTGCAGTACTGCGCGTCCTCAAACACGATCGGAACCGGGGTGTACTCGTATCGAAGTATCAATCCCTCGGTCGTTACTACAGTTAGCACTGCTGATAAATTGTTGTCGTCCTGATACCTCGGGAAATGATCAGGCACGGCACCGGCTGCGTACCAATCCATCATTACGTTGGCCTGAGTCGCCGCACCGGAGCCGCCCATCAAGTGCCCCTTGTTCTTTCCCTTTGCCACTCGCCTGATCTTAGTGATGGTTCGTCTGATCCCATCATCGGTTGCTTGCTTGTCAGCTGCGAGGGTCTCCCCATCCCACACGATTACTGTCATCCTTAACCTTTCACTTTGATCAGCTCCTGCTCCCACATCCTCTGGTATGTCTTGCAGATTGCAGCAAGGATGAAGTCCCGCTTCTCTTCCCTGTTCATCTTGGCGCCTTGGTCATACTCGGTGTGACACCGGTAGCACAGCCAAGCATGCATCGAATCGTGCGCCTTCAAGCCCTTGCCCTTCCCGTGCTCCAAGAGATTGGAGTGCGCGGCCACGATCGTTCCGTCCTCGCATCCACACCATACACACGCCTGACCTCTGGCCAGATCGAGCAGCTTGCGATTGCGGTAGGTCAATCATCCACCGGATATGTATGACCAGAAGCGATCAGGATATTGGCAAGCATTTGAAGCGCTTCTTCAATCTCATCTTTGTCCATGTAGTTTGAGAATCGAACTTCTTCCGCTTGATTTTCCCAAAGCTTTACTGAAGCGTAGATAACTAGCTGCTGCAAATTCATCTCAGGAATCCTGACCCCTGCCCAGCAGGAATGGCGAACCGACCCGACGACTTGTCCCACTCGAGGAAGGTGTGACCCAGCTGACCTAACCACCTCGAGCGAATCTTCTGCACGTGCACTTCTGAGTACGCCATTGGATCGCCCTTGTCTCGGTGGATCGCAATGATGTTGTCTGCCTTGTTGAAGAAGTGCGCCGAGCCAGCTACGTCATAGCCAGTGGGTACTGGGTACTTCCCATCCATCCCCTTCTGCAACTTGGTAGGGTGCGCCACCAGCCAGATATGAATACCCATCATTCGAGCGAAGCCGCGCAGCTGCGCCAAGAAGTCAGAGATGTACTCCGTCTCGGAGATGCCATCCTTCCTGTGCGTGTGGGTGATCTCGTTGTAGGGATCGATGATCAGACCCTTCATCCCGTAGCGCTTGACCATCAGCTTTGCTTTAGCCAGCAGGGAATCCAGCGTCCGATCCTCAGGCATGACGAACTTGAAGAAGACGCCAACCCATTCCTTGGCCTCCTCGTACTCCTCCTTCGTCATCTTGTGCAACCGCTTGCCAGCGTACTTCTCCATCAGCTTGGCAGCGTGGTAGGTGATAGGTTGATTCTCGGGGGAGCACACGCCGATGACCCAGTGGTGCATGCGAGTCATGTTCATTGCCAGCGCGTCGAGCCACTCGGACTTGCCCATGCCGGGGACGCCGGTCACTAGAGTCCACTGCCCTTCCATCGGACGGTAGAAGTCATCGACGTTCGCCCAGCCGGTAGTCAAGCCCGGAGGTAAACCCTCGGTGTAGATCTGATCAAGGTCATTGCCGAAAGCATCCAGCTCGAAGATGCCATCTACAGGAAAAGGTATAGCGTTTCTGATGCAGTCGGAGAGAACCTCCTTGCCAAGCTTGACGAGGACATCGTTGGCGTCCTTGCAATCCTCCGGCCACTGAACCCGGTAGCACCGTTCTTTACCAAGGCGACGCGCAAGTTCCTCTTCCAGCTTCCGCCCCGGTACATCGTTGTCAACAGCGAGGATAAATTTCTCGACCGACTCGATACTCGGATCTTCGACATCGAGGTACGAGAACTTCTTCTCAAAGTTCGTTGCATTGCCAGTCGGTGCGCCGTCGGGTACAGAGATTGAATGGCGGAAGCCAGCAACTTCCAATGCCAAAGCATCAAACTCTCCCTCTGTAATGATCGTGCACTTCGGATCGATGTCGTCATACTTGTACCATGTCTTCTCTGCGCCACCCTCTTGGGTGAAGTACTTGTTCTTGTCTCGGTATTTCACGTTGACGATCTCTCCGTGCTTGATGAACGGAAAGGCGATGCACATAACCTCCTCTTCACGCTGAGGCATGTACTTCTTCATCATCGAGATCTGATTGCGAGCGGCTACCTCAGGCGTGATGCCTCGCTCCGCCAAGTAGTTCATGCCACTCTCCGTGAGGAGCTGCGCCTTGAACTCTGGCTTACGGTAGTTCTTCGTGCCCGAAGCGTAGGGCTTCATGTAGTTCCCTTTCCCTATTGATCCTGACCAGCCACAGTGCCAGCAGTTGTACATACCCTTGTCGATGTTGACATTCAGACACGGGTACGATCGCTTCTTTCTTGTGTGGGAACACTGCGGACAAACGGTCTTGATCTCGCCGGAGGACTTGCCCCTGACATCAATACCTAGATCACTCCACGACTTCATAACTCACCCTTCTTTTTATTCTTCAACCGGTTTGTTTTTTTCTTCCGGTATCACTCTATGTAACTATGCTTAAGTAACCCTTCCTCTATGGTGAAGACGTACCAAGCCCATCCTTAGGTACGCCTTCAACATGTTTCCTCCACGGAGCCAGACATGCACCCGACAGACTTTCGTGCAAGGGGTTCTATCTTCGCCGCCCCTGTTCCTCTTCCCGCACTTCCCCACAGTAGGAACTCTTGATGGTTACGCTGCCGTTGGTTTACCCCGACCATAACCACGCAATCATTGCTGATGTGATGGAGTATAAGCGGGGCTGATATTAGATGTCAATAGCAATACTATGGTAGTAACGATACCTTGACAGCAGGGGTGATACTGTCGATACTGAAATCAGAGGCAATTCTTAGGGGGTGGTATGCCAAACCGAAGCTTGAGCACGGAAGAGAACGAGGACGCGCAGCGGCTGAGGCAGCTTTGGAAAGACAAGAAGGACGAGCTGCACCTATCCCAAGTGAAGGCTGCAAAGGAGCTTGGCTACAACAGTCAAGGCGCGGTGTCACAATTTCTAAATGGGAAAGTCGGGCTTAACTTTCAGGCAGTTGCTAAGTTTGCAAAGCTCCTGAGGGTTACCGTTGGCGACATCTCCCCAAGGTTCGCGCATCTTGTGGAAAAGCCCATAGCCCCGGCTCTGGATCGTTATGTCGCTCCCAAGACCGGCTCTTTGGGCGGGGTGAGTACAGACCTTACAGTTGACTGGTTCGCCTTCTCCAAGGACTTCTGCGCCAGCCTAGGGGTACAACCAGAGAACTTAAAGACCGTGCGCCTAACAGACGACAGCTTTAAGGAGTTCCCTATTGGAACCGTGTTTTTGGTAGACGACAGCTCTCAACGAAAGCCGGAAGCTGGGGTGTACCTATTCCAACAAGACGACTCCATAGTCGCTAGGCGCGTGACAGTTGACAACAAGATAACCATCAGCTCTGGGCGCGGGAAGAATCAAGAGATTGACTTAGATGCATTTCGACTACTGCGTATTATTGGTAGGGTAGTAAGTGCCTTCTCTACAACTGCGAAAGGTTGATATATTTTTTTGTTGATAGGGTATTGACCTGGCTTATATTTGCTCTATACTTGCACCCACAAACAACAATGATGGAGGGTGTATGGATGGGCAAAAGAGTCCCCATGTCCTAGTAGGCATCAAGCAAGTGATGCAGGCGTTTGCTGATAAGGGCATCGCCAAGTCCCACAAGAACGAATCCCAAGGCTTTAAGTTCCGTGGCATCGACGATGTGATGAACCGCATGGCTCAGCATCTCGTCGAGGCCGGTCTTGTCATTGTCCCGAATATCAGGAGTCGTGAAGTTTATGAGCGTGTTAATAGTCGAGGCAATCCCCTCTTCTATGTGACCGTTCAAGTGGACTTCACCGTGTGGTCTGCCGTCGATGGCAGCAGCGTCGTGTGCTCAGTGCCGGGCGAAGCGATGGACTCCGGCGACAAGGCAACCAACAAAGCGCTGTCGATCTCCTACAAGTACATGGCGTTCCAGCTCTTCGCCATCCCGATTGATGAGGATCCTGACCGCCACACCCATGAGGTCGGCAAGTCACCCGGCAAGACGCTGGCTCCTAGCGACATCGACATCATTCGCAAGCTGCTGGTTGAGACTGACGTGACTGAGGAGAAGCTGCACGAGATCTACAAGGTGACCGGCCTTGAGCAGATCCCGATGAGCAAGATGGCTGAGATCACTTCCAACCTGCAAAAGCGCATCAAGCAGAAGGAGGAGGCGTGATCCCGGAATCGCTCTTAGATGCACCGATCCATATCGGGGATGAGTTGACGGAAGCCGAGGTGTTCGTGCTCGATGCTTTTGACTCGCTGATTGAAGAGATGAAGGAAGCTCGCAAGAACGCCCTCGAATACAACGGCGAGGAGTTCGCAAGGATGTTCGCAGTAGCAATCACCAATTTACAAACCGCAAAGATGTGGGCGCGTGAAGCCTACGAAACCATGTGAGGAGAAGGAATGAAGCAATACAACAACATCTCAGTATTCAAAGCAAAGCCAAGCCAGAACGCGAAGGCTCCGCAGTTCAACGTCGTCATAGAGATGGCGGACGGAACCAAGTGGCGCGGCGGTCTGTGGGAAGCAACATCCAAGGCTGGCACGAAGTACCTGCGCGGCTCACTCGATGAGGACACCGGCAACGGTGATCAGCCACGCACATCAAAGCGCAACGACGACCCACCCTTTGAGCCAAGCAATAACAGTTTGGTTGACTGGTGAGATCGCTGGCCTCGGGGGTCATAGGTATTGCAGATGCTCCCGCCGACCCGAGGCGTATTACAGAGGCGGGGAAAGACTCCTTTCCCTCGGGCAACCGGGGTTTTGAACCCATAACGTCAGGGCAATCTGCATCGGCGTGACAGCTGGAGAGACAGCATCAACACGCATGAGGATTGGTTACAAGCGAAGATAAAGATCGGTTCGCTGGTTGATGCTTTGCGCCAGTCCTCAGTCGTGTTGGTGACGACCATCATACCGGGCCGTGTGGGAAAACGGGGCATCACCAGATCTCAACTTGGGAGATCGGCGGCGAAACCAAGAGGCAGCGCGGAAAGACGCGCCGTGTTCCTGACTGATCATCAGGGCCAACACGCATGAGGATTTGGGCAGGATGAGGTCGGTCAGTGGAAAGCTCTAACGTCACTTGCTGCAGCAACACGTTATCTGTCCTTCATCCCGGCGCTCTGTACGGATCGCAACCGTAACTAAGTCCTCAGTCGTGTTGGTGGTGAGCGCAGCACCTTGGGCCGTAATGGGCCGAGCCAACCCGCAGCGGGGGCGGACTGCGTACCTGTACCTATCTAGGAGATTGTGTGGACAAACAAGAAGAGAAGATGCCCAGCAAGGTGTACATGAGCGACATGCTGGCGCGAGTGAAGAAGGCCACGTACACCCTTATGCCGGGCACCACCACTACCTTCTGCCAGCTGGAGATGGTCAACGGCTACACCGTGTGGGGCAAGAGCGCATGCGTTGATCCCAATAAATACAGCCACGCCATCGGTGAGAAGTATGCCTTCGAAGATGCGGTCAATCAGCTGTGGCCGCTGGAGGGATACCTCTTGGCAGAGCGTCGTCATCAAGCAGGACTGGTATGAATCTCACCAACATCCACGATCTACCTCAGGCGCTGGTCGATGCGGTAAGGAATGATCCTTACACGGGCGGCGGCGACATCTCCGTCACCAAGCTGATTGACTCGGCGCACCGTCGCGTCCTGCTCAAGAAGTATGGCGCATCGGTAGTGGAGGATGTCAGCGAACGCATCTGGTCTTTGCTCGGTCAGGCGGTGCACACCATCCTCGAGCGAGCCAACAAGTCCGACATTGTCGAAGAGCGTCTGTACTCTGACGTAGAGGGTTGGTCTTTGTCCGGTCAGTTCGATCGCATGGATTTGCGTAACGAGACATTAGACGACTACAAGTGCACGAGTGTGTACAAGGTGATGATGTCTGACATGAAGGAGTGGGAGCGCCAACTCAATGTGCTGCGTTGGTTGGCAATCCAGAACGGTTACAAGGTGGAGCGCCTTAGGATCATTGCAATCCTTAGGGATTGGCGCAAGTCTGATGCAAAGCGTAAGCAAGACTATCCACAAAAACCGGTAGCCACCATTGATATTCCGGTGTGGCCGCTTGACGAGACATATCAGTACATTAGAGATCGTATTAGCTTACATCAGGAAGCAGAAGCAGGTGGCACACATATTGTCTGTACTGATGAGGAGCGGTGGTATGCGGGTACCACTTACGCACTGATGAAGCCGGGAGGCAAGCGAGCAATCAAGATATTCGAAAGGAAGGAAGATGCTGAATCCGCACTCACTGACAGCACAGTTATTGAAGAGAGACGCGGAGGCTACAGACGATGCGAAGAGTACTGCGAGGTATCCGAGTTCTGCGAACAGTACCAGTCTAGCAGGGAAATCTCTGCTCCTACCCTCTGGGAAAGTTGTGAGGGTAGTTGAAGAAACGGGGCGGGGGTCCTACAGATGTATGTATGACTTGCCTGCAGTTGAGTCATATGTAGGGATGACGAAAGAGCAGCTGCACGAAGCTCGCAAGGTGGAGTTCAGCAATAAGTTTCTAATTAAGTTTGGCGAGGAGGTTGAGTGGAATTTCAAAAACTAATGGATGTTGAAGAAGCCGCTGACTATGTCGGCCTCTCCACGTTTACCGTGCGTAGATTGGCAAAAAACGGGGCACTCCCAGCTGCAAAAATCGGGAGAGCATATCGTTTCAAAAAAGAGGACATCGACACCTATTTAAGAACTCAATACAAGGGGGAGCTGCATGGGTCAACGGCTTGAGAATCAACATCTGGTTGAGGGAATCATCAGCGAGTGGATAGCGATGAGCGTGGCAAAACCAGAGATCACTAGTGATGTTTGGTTGAGGGCAATTGGATTGATGGGTGGGTTGACACTACATCTATCCGGCGTCTCTGAAGATCAAGCTGAGGGCGCAATGCTGATTGTCTCTCAGATGGCAATGGAAGCCTACCGAAAAGCGCCCGAAGCAGAGCTAAGGGCAACTGTTCAGTGAGATGCAGAACTGTCCAAAGTGTGAGGCCAAGACCGACGTTTATGACTCTCGTTTATCCATTGAGGGGGAGTTTCGTCGCAAGCGCAAGTGCCGGGGTTGCGGCTACCGATACGCAACCATTGAGGTGCTAGACACTGCTCGTCCACTAGATGAGAGACAGCCCAAACCTAAGGCGCCACCAAAACCGAAGAAGGTTGCGGCCCCCAAGCAGGTGAAGCCAGCGAAGGTTGTCAAGGAGAAACGAGTCAGGCGACTGGATGACGATGACTACGAAGTCGGGTCAGTCGAGTACGAGATTCAGGACATAGCAAGAGAGCTGGGGATTGGAGACTTCACATGAGCGAGGAATGGACTGCCGACGATACGGCATACAGGCCGGGAGGGTTGTCGCAGCCAGAGCAGGAGCCGGTGGCGTGGATGCACCCAACAAGCCGTGACTGCGTATCCACTCAGTCTTACTCATACAAAGATGCAATTCCGCTTTACACCGCCCCACCACAGCGCGAATGGCAAGGGCTGACGACTGCTGAACGCAAGGCGTTATGGAACGTAACCAAAAAGCCCAGCGAGTTTGCGGAAATGGTTGAGGCCAAGCTGAAGGAGAAGAACGAATGGACATGCAAGAACTAGCAAACCGGATGGACGCTACCGTGCAAGCAATGCTTGATGCGCAGAGCCGTGACATCACCGAGGCCACCCTGATCCGCACCGCCGCCAGCTTGCTCGACAAGCTCAACGATCGGGATCTGCAGATCAAGGTACTTCGCTCTCAGATCGAAGAGTTGAGCAACGATCTGATGCAACTCAAACAACGCCTCTCCGACGATGGCAAGTGACTTATTCGAAGAATTCGAAGACCCTCAGGAGATCTTGTGGGCGCAGCAACTAGCCGAATGCCAGCAACGCTTCATCGCCCGCATCGAGGAGGCATCGAAGCTACGCACCAACAAGAAGGCTAGGAAAGAGCTGTATCAGAAATGGAGAAAGGAATTGGGAGACGACACTGCGCGTGAGTCGGCCAACTACGTTGAAGCCCTGCTGATGGGTAAGGTGGGCTGGCCTAAGTTCCATAAGCAAGCAAAGTGATATTAGTACTTGTCAAGTATATCTCTGTGCTTATACAATGTGCAGGCGTGTCCCCGGCTTGGAGGCGGTTATGAAGTACTTCCAGCGTGGGAGCATTTGGTGGGGTCGGTGGAGCGTTGATGGTAAGCAGGTAAGAGTTTCTTCCCGCACTAGCAACGAGAAGCTAGCCAAAATTTACTTGGCTGATGAGTATGCCAAGTCGTTCAAGCAAGAACGATTGAACGAGAAACCTCGCAGGACTTGGAAAGAAGCGGTAGGGCGGTACCTCGAAGATCGCCAGCACCTTAGAAGTATTGGATCCTACGAGGATCACAAGGTCTGGTGGGATGGTGAGTTTGCTAAGCGGAATGTCGTGTACATCGATCAGATCACACCTGATGTTGTGCGCGAGATCCGTACCGCAGAGTTCAGCAGACCAAAACTTCGAGGTGGTGGTAAGCGTAGCGCAGCAGATGTCAATCGCAAGATTGCTTTACTGCGGGCCGTTATACGTGCGGCGTACAAGGAGTACCGTTGGATCGATGGTGAAGCACCGATGTTCCGCTTCATCCCCGGTCAAACCGAACGGATGCGTCGGCTCCAACCTGAGGAAGTAGTCAGGCTGGCGAAGTCGCTACCTGAGGGGTACGCCGATCTGCTGTACATGGCAGTTGCTACAGGTCTTCGGCGCAGGAATGTGCTGAGGATGCGTTGGGATCAGATCGACTTCGGTCACCGCTTGTTGCGGGTGGACGGAGTGCAGATGAAGAACGGTGAGACGCTTGTAATTCCGTTGAACCAGATGGCGGTGGACATCATCCTGAGCCACAAGGACAACGGATCCGAGTGGGTGTTTCCCCTGAACGGCGGGAAGCCTCTCAACGAGATCTCATCGAAGGTCTGGGGGCAAGCGCTTCAAAAGGCTGGCTTGGAAAATTTACGCTGGCACGACATGCGTCACACGTGGGCGTCTCTGTTGCGCGAGAGTGGTGTTCCGATGGCCGACCTGAAAGAGTTGGGTGGGTGGAAAGATGCTCGTATGGTGGAGCGGTATGCTCACCTGAGTGTTGATCACTTGTCGAAACACGCCGTCGCAATTGACAGTGTGTTCGCGGTTGACAAGCGCCTAAAAGCGGTTGGTTGATGGTGCCGCTGGTCCGACTCGAACGGACGACCTGACGCTTACGAAGCGCCTGCTCTACCAGCTGAGCTACAGCGGCGGCACGATTAGCACAGTTTTAGCACAGCAGCTTGTAAGTCTTTGATTCGTAAAGGTGGTCTACTAATTACGAATCGAACGTAATGGTAGTTAGTGCTACACAAAAGTCGTTATCTTTCAACATGTTACGCTGGGGACACGCAACTTAGCGAGCAGTAGAAAGCATGCGAATAGCACAGTAAACAGCACAGATTTAGCACAGCGGAGGTCTACACATGGCACGTGAGTACGACGAGGTGAATCGCCCGGCACACTACGCCTCGGGCAGGATTGAATGCATCGAGGCGATCGAAGCAGCCTTGACGCCGGAAGAGCTGAAGGGGTTCTTGAAGGGCAACATAATCAAGTACACATGGCGAGAGCGGCACAAGGGTGGGGTGCAATCACTGGCAAAAGCGCAGTGGTATCTGAACCGCCTACTGGGTACCGACTTGGCGCCGCCTGTAACGGACAAGCCATTACCACAGATCCAAGACCTCCCGAAAACTTTAGGTGCAGCTTTGGGGCTCAAGGATGATCTGGATGCATACGATAAAGTGGAAGCGTACTACTCGAAGAGGGGGTTTGAACAATGAGCTACAACGAACTCGAACTGAGCGTCGTCCGCTGGTCTGAGGATCGGGGCATCATCCAGAACAGCGATGCTAAGACGCAGCTGCTGAAAGCCTTCGAAGAGATGGGTGAGCTGGCGTCCGGAATCAACAAGAAGGACATGGCGCTCATCAAGGATGGCGTGGGGGATGTTGTGGTCTGCCTCATCAACGTCTGTGCGATTTTAGATATTAGCATTACTGAATGTCTTCAGCTTGCTTATGATGAAATCAAGGATCGCAAAGGTTATCTAACCAAAGATGGAGTGTTCATCAAGGAGGCGGCATGATTGCAGCCGGAATAGTTTTGTTCTTCCTTGGTGTTCTAGCCGCTAACCTACTGGGTGATCCTAGACCGCTCAGGCACAACAAGTGGGACTACTTCGCTGGGGCTGTGATCTTGTGCGGGGTAGCTTCGGCTGCAGCTGGCTTGACCGTTTTGGCGTGGAGGTACTTGCCGTGATTATCGGCTTTATCTTCGGCTTTACGATGGGAGTTGCAGTGTGTTGCGTCGTGGCGTGGCGCTGGATGTCAGAGGATCCCTAATGAACATTCACAGCTGTAGCTACTACTGCGACAAGCCTGCCTGCATCAAGCGGCAAAGGGACGAGCTGAGGGATAAACTGTTTGAAGAGTACGAGAGAAAGGAAAGGGTAGAGATGGGAGCGTTAGATAAGATCTACGCAGAAGCTAGGGAGTATGCGGAGGGTGAGCGCAGAGTAGCTCAAGAGGGCGTCATGCAGTTGGATATTCAAGCTCTTCGCAGGGAGTACATCGATCTGATGGCGATGGTGGCTTACTACACCCGTATCGAACAGGCGATGTCGGCCACTCCGCGCCTACACTTCGACGCTTTGAAGAAGGCAATGAAGGACATCAAAGCCGATGAGATGCTGAATCAGGCAGATGTCGCGGCTGAAGATGGGATGCCGATTGCAGGGACCGCCCGTGTTCCGGCTAAGCCCCTGCTCGAGATCCTCTCACGACTGAAGGCAATGCTTAGCGATCGTCAATGACCGCATCTCGGAAACCGCGACGCAGGGCTTGAGTCACAGCCCGGTTGCGGTACTCCTCCTTCATCTTGTCGTACTTGTTGCGCATCTCGATGATCTCTTCTTCGGAGTAGCGCGGATTGTCGGAGTTGGCCTCGATGATCCGGCTCATCCCCTTCATCTGCTGCTCCATCCCATCGAACATAGCCTTCAGACCACCAAGACCCGGGTGATCTTTGAGGATCTCCTGCTTGCGCTCCGTGCTGGTTCGGCCTGACATGTACTCCTTGTACAGCGTATCAACATCTTCCTTCACGCGACGGTAAGCACCGCTGTCAAAGGTGGCGTCATCCACCTTAGCCTTGAACCTGCCCAGCACAGGGAGGTCTTGATCCTTAGTGTCTCGGCCAGCTGCAGCGTTTAGAGCCTTACCCGTTCCCTGATACATGGAAGAGATCAGACCCGGCAGGTAGCTGTTGATCAGGTAATCCACGGTTGCGGGATTGACATCGATCAACGACTCGTTGTACCTCGGATTCTTCCCGCCAGAGGTAGCCTCAGCCAAGAAGTGCATCAGGCTCTTCGAGATCGGGTTCACACTATCGAAGTGCTTGTAGGCGTCCGACTCCTCGATGGCTGAGAAGTTGCTATCACCCTTGGCAATCGGAGCGCCAAAGCGGTTCTCGTTCAGGCCCAGCTCGAGCAACGGAACCAGAGGGCTAGGCAGCAGGGTCTTACCAGCTTGACCCAAGAAGGTCTTCGATTCCACACCGGAACCAATCGGCGCAAACGAATCGAATGCAGCCTTGACAACCTTGCCAGCTGAACTCTCTGCGCTGCGGTATCCCATAGCCGTGTCGTAGGCGTATTGCCCCAATGTGGAGAACACGTTCCAGCCATAGGCCACAGGGATAGAACCGAAGTAGGTGTCAGGCAGGAAAGTGACCGAGGTTGCTCGCTTGTAGTCAGGCACCTTGTCGATGGCGCGTAGACCGTCCTTGCGTTCTTCCTCGTCGTCATCTCCGAAGGCGTCGGCAATCATGCTGCTGATCATCCCCATCGTGATCCAGCCAGCAGACACGGCGGCGAAGCGCTTGTAGTTGCCTTCCTTGGCATCCTTGAACATACGCATCGTGCCTTGAATTGCCGGGTTGGCAAACACATACAGGGCTCGCAGCGGCTTGTAGGCGCCCTTCATGTTGAAGTTGACCGTCAGCTCCTTGGCGTAGCGAGCAGCCTCTTCCCTCGAGCGGCCAGCTTCACGCAGCACCTTGTATGCAGCTAGACGCGGGGCGATTTCAGCCGGTGTGCCAAGTAGATCCATGAGGTCAGCAATCGCCTCGAACTTGCCTGTCGTCCAGACACCCGCATCCTTGACGCCTCGGATCTTGCCGATCGTCATCGGGTTCAGGTGACGGTTCAGCTTGTCGATCGTCTGCTCCAGACCGTTCCTATCAATGAAGTAGGTGGCAGCACCGTCCTCGAAGAACTCGTTGATCCACTTCTTCTCTGCATCCGACAGCGGGTTCTTCTGAGCAGCGGCTTTCATGCGGTTGCCCCACCATCCCTGCTTCGCGTCAGCTTGCTCCGCCACTAGATGACGGAAGGCAATACGGTGGGTACGCTTCCACTCCATGAACATCTTGCCAGCCAGCTCAGCACCAACATCAGGGTCAGCCGCAGCGTTGGCGAAGGCAGTCTGAATGTCTCGGATCATGTTGACCGGTACCCAAGCCGGGTTCATCGTCGTGACCATCTGGCTGAACAGTCGGTTCCAGACAGCCACCGCTTCGATGAACGGACCGTTCTGAGTGACATTCATGCCAGTGATGGCATCGAAGAAGTCCATAGATTTTCCATTGAACTCCATCGTGATCGGCTTGCCGTTGACCTTGACCACCACCTGACGATCCTTGTCGCCCGGGGCTTCCACAGTCGTGACGTACCCATCAGGGCTGAGTCTTGCCGACATCACAACCTGCTCGTTGACGTTGCGAACTGCACGAGCTGCTTCGTCAGGAGAGATGTCGCGGCGAGCTTCAGCTTCGTTGATACGACGAACCAGATCAGCCATAGCTTCATCGCTGTCCAGTGTGCCGTCTTTCATCTGACGCTGGAGACCAACAAGGTATTCGCGGCCCGAGTCATTGGTCGGAGCATCGCCAATCGCAGACAGGACTTTCTTGTCGAAGCTCAGGCGATCGATGTTGATCTGCTTGCGACGATTGACGTTCTCAACCTTGACGTAGCTCTGGTCGGGGTTCTGTTCGAACATCTGGAGAATCGCCTGCAGCGGACGGTTCTTCTGACCACGGATGATCGTAGACAGGTACGAGTTCATCGTGTTCTGCAGTACGTCCACGGCGACCGTGCCACGACCAGTAGCACGAATGATGTCGGAGCCACGCACATTGAAAGAGCGTCCACCCAACTGGCTCATGTCGTACTTGTCGAGATCCAACTCCTGATTGCCGGAGAGGTTCACGTAGTGCTTGTAGCGGGAGAGGGACTCGTACTGGTACTTGTTGATCAGGCCGGTGTCGAGCATGTAGTTAAGCTTTGCTTTACTCATCTCATCCATCAACTTGCCGATCTCATCCAGCTCGGAGCGGAAGTCTGCCCACTTGCCGTCGTTGTCACCGCTCAGGATCTTCTGTGCTTCTTTGGTATCCAGACCGGAGCCACGCGAGTTCTTCGGATTGATCGCCTTGATGACACGGTTACGCTCCTCGGCGTGACGCGCCATCAGGTACAGGTCGATGTCTTCCAGCGTTGCGCCCTTCTTGCCAGCCGCTTCCATCAAGCGGGTGATCGGTCTGGCATAGGCTTTCTCGTAGTTGTCGATGAACCACTTGGTGCGGGACTCGTACTTGATCAGGTCGTCAATGACAGAATTCTTGATGCCCTTGCCCTCGAGGAACTTTGCCACCTCGAAGATCGGCAGGAACATGTTCTGACCTTGGATCAGCATGTTGCGCTTGAAGCGAGCCCACCCACTAACGTCGTTGAAGTTCGGGATCTCCGCCACGTTCTTCGGATCAACCTCTTGGCGCGTCGAACGATCACGAGCCATCGTCACCTGACCTACCTTCTTCAGCAGATCGTGTGCGTCCACCAGCTCTTCAACGGTGTGAACCGTGTAGTCGCCTGAGGCTAGAGATTCAGCGCCCTTGTTCAGGGTGAAGACGGTCCAGTATCCATTGACAGGGTTGATGCGGGTGTAGCCGGTGACTTTACCGTCACGAATAGCGTAGCCCTCAACAGGCATCTTCTTCGAGCGGTTGTACATCACATCGGAAGGGGCGCCATCGAGCGGGGAGATGCCCTGCTTGGACATTGCCACCTTGCGAGCTTGCGACAGAACGAATGCCAGCTCGGAGGATCCAGTCGAATCCAGCCAGCTTGCGACATTGTTCATGCCGTGCTTCTTCAGCCAGCGCACCAGACGGCCCATCAACTCACGGAATGCACTTGCATTACCTTCGGTTGCTTGATCAGCAATGGCTTCCTCGATGGACTCCAGCTTGCTCATCGGCATGCCGTTCTCTTTGGCTTCCGCAGCCAGACGGTCGGCGGCTTCACGAACCTTCTGGTTGACCTTGTACTGGTTGTTCAGGAAAGAGTCGATGCTATCCCCGAGGAAAGCCCTCATGCCCCAGTGACCGTACAGCTCGTGGAACATCGTGAACTCTGCATCCTCCACCGACTCAGCAAACTCCGAGAAGATGTAGATGTGTCCCGTCTTGGGATCAATCGCTCCCTTGAACGAGCCATTCTCAAAGCGGCTCATCAACCGGTTGCGCACATCAGCAGGCAGCTGGTTCGGATTCTGGGCTACCGTGTAGGCAGGAGCTGTATCCCACTTCGAGAAGATGCGGTTGAAGTGTTCTTGCAGGGTGAGTGCGCCAACCACACCAGAGAAACGGCCACGACGATAGCGGGTACCCTCGCCGTCCTCATCTGAGATCTCATCCAGATCCTTGGCGTTGGTGTCGTCACGAGCCATTGCCTCTTTCAGGTAGGCGTCGATCGTATTGTCAGGGTTAGCGCCAGCCTCGATTGCAGCCTTGGCAACGTCGTTCAGCTCAGCAGCCTCATGCAGGATGGACTTGAACTGACCTTCGTCGGCTTTGGCAATCTGAGTGCGGTAGTTCATCCACATCTCAGGTGACAGGTATCGCAGCTGATCGAGCTGGGAATACACGGGCGAGCGCATCTTCATATCGAGATTGCGCATTGCCTCTCTCACCTGACGGGTGAAGAATTCGTTGTAGGCTTCCTGCTCTTCTTTCGTCAGAGCGTCGTTGACCTGATTCTCGAGGTCAGGGCGAACAGTCAGGACGTCTGAGATGTCTTGCAGCCAAGCACGTACCGGATCAGGGAACAGGTCACGGATCATTTGGCGCAAAGGCACCTCAGTGATCGTGTCAGGATTCCTCATCTCAGACAGGGAGAACTGATTGAACAGGGCGTTCGGGAACAGCGTCTCCAAACTGCCAGTCGAGAATGAAGCGTTGTCCTTGATGCGGTCGGACA
>Ga0315909_10003587_pt1 | contig 18823 bp, 20 predicted proteins | sample LakEriMetagenome_11_FD_203527 | JGI IMG/M metagenome (GOLD analysis project Ga0315909, IMG submission 203527) | Freshwater fungal communities from buoy surface, Lake Erie, Ohio, United States - Buoy 2 MA125 | ecosystem: Environmental > Aquatic > Freshwater > Lake | place: USA: Lake Erie, Ohio... | reverse complement strand
TTGAGCTGGCACTGGGATCACAATAGTTGCAACTTAGGTTGCAGGTGGTGTTCCAACGCACATCCACAATTACAGGATAGTGATACTGGTCTCCGGCAGTGGCGTAATCAAATCCTGGGTTAACATCATTGTGCCACTTGCGTTCAGAGTCTGCACCAAATCGTTCTGCTTGCACACAATTAGAACAGTAGTCGTGTGCTTGTCCTTGTGCAAGACTGGCTCGCACTTCAGCCATAGTGCTGTTGTTTAAAACTTCCGTAATTGTGTTAGAGTTAAGGTTGCCCAGCATGTTGGGGTTGCCAGCACAACAGGTTTTAACATCGCCACGTGGATTGATATGCAGCCCACGCCAGGGAGCCGCACAATAAAAATTCGTCATCCCGTATTTACGGGTGTTTTAGTTGCACCAAGATGTTTTGGCTTCGCCGTAGTATTCACGAGCAAAACCGTTGGCGATAAGTCCTTGACGTAGACTGCGACCATCTAGAATGATATCTCCCAGTACACGACCACCGAACTTATCCCAGGCGTAGAGCGTGACTTGTCGTTTTTGGCTGGCTGCAATCGCACCTTTAGTGAACTCTGTGGCGGCTTTGCCTCTAGCATCTTCTTGAGGGCATTGTGCTCGGAATCCTTTTTCTGGTGTGTCCACTCCGTAGATTCGGACAGCCAATTCTGGCTTGAGCGGAGCAGGTAGAAACGGTGCTGCTATGACCACAGTGTCGCCGTCATTGATGCGAACGATCTGTGCGTCATAGGTTGCCCCTTGTGGTGTTTTTTGTGCCAGAGCCAGTACAGGCACAAGCAATAAGGTTAGTAGTAGTTTTTTCATTGAGTATCCATTAAGTATAGTATACAATTTCGCCAGTGGTAGGATTATAAGCCAATTGAAAAAATCCTGCAGGCAATCCACTGGACCCACCGTTGCTAATACCTGCAGCAATCTGTGTCAATGCACCAGAGCTGTTGCCAATGTACACTTGGTCAGTACTCTGATCAACAACTAGCTCGCCAGGCCTAGCATTGCCATTGTAGTTGGCCAATGTTACTTGTGCATTGTCTTTCATCACAGCACGGCTAATGCCTGTGATGTTGTCGTATGGTGGTGGTGGATTGGCCATTGTCTCTAACTCTCTATGTTAGAGTATTTAGCGGTATTTTCAATAACCTTTGAAGGGCTTTACGGGACTTTGTGTCTCAACAAAATCTGGCTCTTCACTGTCAGGAGTGCTGACCAGTTGTTTACCTCCTGGGGTGTTTGTCATTGCCAAGGCAGCATCAATTAGTTCACCAACCCCTGCGTTGAATCCTGCTACCACAGCATGCTCTCCAAATGCAGTTTCAGCCGTCCATTCTGGCATAAAGGGGTTAACGTCGTCCTTGCGATATTCACTGCGAGCACGAGCCAAAGCCACGCCTAGACGATATGTTTTGTAAGGATCACTAGAGCCCAGGCCTGGCAAAGTGTATGTGTATCGCAGTGGTTCTTTGCTTTCAGGAGGCAGTTCACGCTGTTCGCGAATAAACTCACGGGCTCGCATCAGTAGCCCTTAAACGCCTGCACGGGGCTGGCTGTGTTCACTGCTGGATGTTCTTGACTGCGAAGATCTCCCTTGTTTAGGTCCCAGTGTTTGGTACCCACAGCATCGTATGCCAGTTTCAACATGTCAGCTTCTTCTTGAGTGTACGGAGCCGCCACATCATTTCTACCAGACCAGGATTCACCGTCTATGTCAAATGTAAATTCTTCGCCGTTGTTGGATGCCACGGCCATCATGATGCGATTGAGTTCGTAAATGCGATCAGCAAAATTTTCGTCTCGAAACTTGTGGAGACCTACCGTGGCTTGCTGATTTCGTTTGCTGAGCGTACCAATATGTTTGTGCTCAACAACAAACTCGTTTGCTCTCATTAACCGTTGCCTACACCGTTGCTGGCCGCAGTAGCAGAACTACGTGTGCCAAGTTCTTGAATAGTAACGTTGCCGCCCACCACAGTGAGTTTGTTGCCAACGCCAACATAGATATCTTGGCGACTGTTTGATGGAACTGCAACTGCATTGCTGTAAATGTTGCCAACCACTGTTCCAGCATTGGCCCAGTTACCTGTAGCCGGATTCTGGTATGTGAGTTGAACTGCTTCAACTTGGAAAGTTACTGTGTTTGAACCAGTGCTGATGCGGGCCTTGTCTGTTTGCCAGACCTGGGCCGATGCACTTGTATATACGTTTGCTTGTGGCATTATTTCTTGTCCTCAGGCGGGATAGCAATCACAGGCTGAAACAACTGGCGTGTTTGATGTAACACACCTGGAATTTCAACTGGTTGTTGCTTGTACCCATTGGCGGCAGGGCTGTGCGGGTTTATTACTGGTGGTGTTGTCAACACTGATTCGTTTAGTTTCTTGGTCATATTAAACTCCGTAGTTGCCTTTATATTGTTTCCAAAGATTAGCAGTAGCTGCAAGGATACCTTCGTCAATGTCTTTTTTCTTGATAGCATTGGTTCCAGGAATCTTGTCGCCAATTTTAACATTGTCGTCTTCTAGACCTTTGGTAAACTTGTTGCCTTCTTCCATGTCATCTTCGTCAACTTTTTTGGCTTCTTTGATACCAGCCATTTCGCGCATGCGTTTCAAGTCGGCATCTGCGGTGTCGTTTTGATTTTCTTCAGACTCATACATGCCACCGATACCTTGACGGGCTTTTTGCAGAGTTGCAGCTTGAGCTGTACTTTGTCTTTCGTCTTGGCCGCGAGCACGATCAACTTTACTGCCTAGTTCAAAGGCGTCCTCACCTGGATACTGTTGAGTAAATTGTGCTTGCAGTTGGTCAAGTTCGGCTTGCGACTTGGGGTCATCTTGAGCATACATTCTATCCTGAGTGTGAAGTGAGCTAGCCAGCTTATAAATTTTTCTGGCCAGGTCTTCTTTGCCGCTGGCAGGTTGTCCGGCCATTTCCATCATGCGGTGCAACGCATCTTCTTCTGCTTCTGCATAACTTTCTTGGCGTTCTTCTTGGCTGGCCAACACAGGCACAGTTGACTGTCCTGTTGACTTGGGTTTGTTCAACCCACCTGAATATTGCAATGCGTCAGCACTGGTTTCAGTGTTGGTAGGATAGTCAGGAGCATTTTCTGTAGGTGTAGTATCACCGTAGGCTTCGTCAACTTCGCTGCATGAGCAGTTGGGGGTGCCACAACCACAGGCTGATTGGTAACCAGAGCCACCGTAACCTGACTCACTGCCATCGCCTAGGCCGGCCATTTTAAGCAACTTGCCCAGTTTCAATGCGTCGTCATCTGTGGCAGTAACAGTCAGGCTCTTGCTTGGGCCACCGTGGGCATCTGAATTCATGCTCATGTTAACGTTCATGCCTTCAGCAATCATGCTTTCTAGTTCATGATTCATTGAATCATAAATGCCTTTGCCATAGCTAAAACCGCTTGAGGCAGTGGGAGTACCTGTGCCGCCTGCTTCTTCAGTTTTTTCTTTTTTCTTCTTGGGAGCATCGTCAGACTTTTTCTTTTCAGGCAAGCCTTTGTGCTTGGTACTAGCAAAGTCTTCAGCATCTTTCTTGTCCATCGACTTGGCTACTTTACCAACTTCTTTAGACGGTGCTTTTTCGCCCTTTTGTGTTGCATGTACCATGCCCATGAAACGTTGTTGTTTTTTGCTTACTGCTTTTTCTTCAAGCTCTTCAGCACCGTCTGCGGACTTGGTCACTTTGTAACCGGCCTTCTTTAACATGGCCATTGCTTGTTTGATCTCATCGCTTTCGTTGTCACCTTCTTTGGTCATCAACTTTGAACGGCCGCTGGGGCCTTTGGCGCCAATAGCTGCCTTGGTGCCTTTTGGACGTCCACGGCCACGCTTCTCACCGTCAGCTGGTGTATCGTCGTCAGTACCAACTGAGTGACCAGTGTTGGGATCTGTTCTACGTGTTACTTTGCGACCTGTTGCTGTCCATTCTGTATCATGCTTGGCACCGTGTGTGACTTCACCAGTGCGTGGCGAATCTTTGCGTGGCTTTTTCCATGATGTAAATGGATTGTTATCGTCATCTTCGTCAGTTTCTTGTTTGCCAGCAGGAGCTTGTCCTGACAAACCACTCTTGGGGTTGCTTACTGGTTTCAATGTACTATGCTGACTTACTTTTGCTTGTGGTGCTTTGGAGCCCAGTTTGCCTGCACCTTTGCGCAACATCTCAAAGTCATTGGCATCTAGTCGGCCGTTGTCATTTTTGTCTAGTTTCTTTTGTCCACCACTGAGTGCGTTCTTCATTGCTTCAGCAGCCACGTCACCCAGCATTTCATCAACTTCTTTCTTGGCGCCGGCAATCTTGTCGGCAAATGTGATCTTGTCTTTAGGCTCAGCAAGTGCAGCAAAGCTCTTGGCTTTGGCTGGATTCATTTTTTCTTTGACCTGCTTTGGTTTTTCGCCAGAGAATCGAGGAAAACCTTCATGGCTCTTTGGCATCTCTGGTGCTGGTGCACCTCCGGAGAATCGAGGAAAATCTTTTTTGCTACCGCCTTGGGCAGCAGCCTTGCGTTGATATGTTGGTTGATTAACCGGGTTGGTCATATCTAGATCGCCGATACGATCTTCAATGCCTTCATCATACTTGTCATACTTCTTGCGAATTGGGTCAAGAGCTTTGCCTTCACGACCGGCCTTGGCCAAGGCTTCCATGCCTTGTTTGCCGTATTTTTCATAGCCCTTGGCCGCACGGCTCATGTCACGTTCGTTTAGTTGACCGTGTGTGACTTCTGGCTTCTCGCGAATGCTGTCCAGCTTTTTGTTTAAATCGTAAAAAAATGTCATTTGAATTATCCTCGAGGTTGGGCGCCAGTTGCTGGCTTGGGTTGACGTTTGATATTGCTAAAGGGACTCTTGTCACCCATGGGCAATTCGTTTGTGGTTTTTGCTAGAGGTGTCTTGCCGCCAGCAACTGTAAAGTCACTCTTGTAAGCATTCTTTACAACTTCATGATCATAAGGACCAGTTGCGTAATCTTTCTTCAGTGCTCGTTGTTCAGCGTCTGGAGCAGGATATGTAGGATCATCCAGCAAGTCTTTGTTTTCGTCTTCAATCTTGCGGCTTTCACTGTCAAGACTTTCTTCGTACGGTGTGGCCATCATCACAATACGATTTGGATCCAGGCCTAGTATTTGTGCCAACTGTTTGATCTGTGGCTCAATGGCTGGGTACTTGAACTCCACATCTACGATGTTCATTGACTGATTGGGAAATGCCGGGAAGTCTGGAATCTGCTTGCGAACCGGAGTGCTCTTGGCATTTGACATTTTGACAATATCAAATTGAGCACACTTGTCTTTAAGCTCTTTAAAAAAGCCTGTGGGCACATCACCCACTACCTTGATACGGTAGTTGTATGTACGTTCACTTTCGGCTAGGTATCTTGCAAATGGTTTCATATTCAGTATCCTGTTGTATATTTATTCTTTTTGTGCGTTTTGGCCTTTGCCAATAATACGTTCCAGCAAATCGTTGCGGCTTAGAACCACTCCGTGTGCTGTTTGTGTAGAGGCTAGGCCTTCGTTTTCTTTTGAATCTAGCACTTGTTGCTGTTGATCCAGGCGCATTTTCTTCATCTGCAGATCAATCATCTTGAGCTTTTTGTCTAGTTTGGCTGTTTTTGCAGTGATAGCATGTCCCAGCATATTGCTGGCCACGCTGAAAATTTCACTAGCAAAACGACTGTCTACTTGCATGCCCAAGTCCATGAGATCTTTGTAACTGCCCGTTGCTAGGCCAGCAAGTTCATCCATTTCGGTGTCTGTGGCTTCAAGTCCACGCACCGCAGGCAACGCATTATCAACTTTGTCGATAGCGTCATCTAGTGCTTGCAGTGTTTCTCGGTTGGTAGGAAGTGTGGGCAGAGCATGGTCTACTTCATCCTGAGTAGGCGGGAGATCAAACAGTTCTTCAAGTTTACGAGTCATGCCATATTTATGGGGCTAGGCTCGACCGTTGTGAAACATGTCCTGTTCTGTGACCACTCTGAATGTGAGTCCCTGGCGTTGGCACCATTTGGTTGCGGCCTGCCATTTGGCATAGTTGATGGCTACCACAGCTCGATCACGGCTGTTCATTTTTGACTCAATTACACTTTGTTTTTTGGGTTTGATTTCAATCAATTCGGCTCGCATGGTGTTGTTGCGAGTGCGATAAGTGATCAAAAAGTCTGGCACATACACAGTTTGCTTGCCTGTGAGTGGATGTCTATAGGGTATTTGTACTGCTTCGCTGGCCCATTGAAGCACAGCATCATTTGAATCGCAAAAGCGCATGAAGCTGAGTTCCCATCCAGATCTGTACCTTGGTTTGCCTGACCCCACATACTTGTCAGGATTCAGAATGTCGTAATATCCCTGTGCCCAGCGAGCCATTTACTGCACCACGTTTCTGGCTGCATAATAGTTCGGTATCACAGCCACTCCCACACCCAACAAAGTAGCTCTGTTGCGAATGCTGTTGAGATAGTAGGCCATATTCAAGTTTATACTCATTGAATTGCCAACTCCGCCGCCGCTGGTTTGAAAAGTCTGTAACAGTGTCAGGGCTGGAATTTTGGTATCTTGGGCTACTTTGAACAAGCTCACAGTAAAGTTATCTGCGGCTTGCTTGGTAGTCATTATTGATCGAAAATAACTGTTGACCACATCATATTCACCCACAGGAATATCAACATCATAGTCGTAAAACGTATCAAAAACTCTTACCGTTTGATCAATTCGGTAGTTGGTATCATTAATAGTGGACATGATTATCTACCTGTAGTGTTGTTACTGGGACTCTGTGGGCTGGGGAAGTACATGCCGCTGGAACGACCAGGAATACTGCGTATGGCGCCAGGGATGGCACCTTGAATACTTTTGACACCTTGTGTGACTGCTTCGCTCTTGGCAATGCTGGCAATGTTTTTGCCTTTGAATGTGTTGTAGGCTGTGCCAGCTTTTTGTACAGCGCCAATGGCACCCAATAGGCCGCCGCTTTGTAAATCTTCCAAGATGCCACCGCCTGCATCCAACAACCCGCCTTGTCCAAACACTGTGGCTCTTGACCCAGGTCTTGCGATGGGACTGGTAGTGGTGTCGTAGTGTGCGGGATCCGCAAAGCCTTGAACATTGGTATCAGGACGCTGATTACCAATTGCACCAGAATAGTATTTTACTGTTTCGTATGCAATGGTCATGGTGTTTTGCATTGTGCCAGCACCTTCAGCATAAGAGTATTGATCATGATTGAAAGCTGTAATTACTGGATTGATCAACACATATTCAGCAAACTTGTGTTGGTCCATGCCATAGATACGTATGTCACGAAAGAATGGCGGCTTGCCCGATGCTGAACTTGTGCCATCGTTAAATGCTTCGCCAATGAATCCCCAATCGTTGACATTACCCAGTCGTTGGTTTTCGTAAATGTCTCGAGCATTATAACCAAATCCTGATGCTTTGTTGCCCGACTGACCAAGACTACCATTGGTACTGTTGGGTGCTAGATAATTTTGGCTGGGATCTTTGTAGTAATAACTGTAGTAGTTGTACCACATGTTGCGCACATTGTCGCCTGAATCATCATGAAATGTCAGTGTGACTGGTTCATAATTGATCTTGGTCTGTACCACACGCTTGCGATTGTACTGATTGAGAGTTTCTGTCGCAATACTATACTTGGGTAGGTCTACTGTTTTGACTACCACACTGAGATTTTGTGCTTCTTGTGTGCCAATGACTTTTGAGATTGCTGGAATGTCTGAGTTGAGCGTGAAGCTCACATGAAACAGGAACTTGTAGCGTGGCTTGAGTTCAAATGAGTTGGATGTAAAGGCTTTGCTTGCGTGAGTGTAATCACGCAAGCTGCTGGTGCCAGTAAAACCTTGTAAAAATTGTTGGCCGAATGTTGGCATATTAGCCCACTAAGGGTTAAGCGCCTTGACCAGCACCTGTGACCACATCACCAACTGTTCTACCAATTGCTGTACCAACTCCAGTACCGTTAGGTGTCTGGTTAGCGTTGTCGTAAGCGATTGTCATGTTAACTGTGACACCTTCGTTGGTGCCGTAGTTTAATTCGCCGTAGTCTGCACCTTTTAAGTAACAGCCATACAATTCCCAGGTTTCAAGAACCACTGGAGTTGCAGCACCGTTGCCGCCGTCTAGGATTTCAATCTTGGTCAAGAACTTGTAATCAATACCAGAAGAGGCAGATGCCATTTCCAAGAAGTCCATTTGCTTCTGCAATTGCTCACCAATCAACTTGCTTACGCTGCCACTGGCATCGTCACGCACTGAGCAAGCAACGTCTGCCCAAGAGTGGCGGCCGGCCAGTTTCAATGTTGAGTTGTAGATTGGCAATGCGATTTCTTCGAATGTCAAGTTAGGACGAGCCACGCTCACTACCTGCTTGGTTAATTCTGTTGTTGGCTTTGAAAGGCCAAAGTTTTCAAACATCACTCTAAAGCGATATTTGAGTTTTGGCATCAACAAACCTTGTACGCTAGAGCTTTGATCGCTAGCTAGTGGTACTGTCATGCGCTGTAATGATGAAACTGCCATTTGTTATCTCCTATATGTTTATTTACCTGGAAAGGAGGCGGTCGAAACCGCCACCTTTTTAACCTCCAGCGCCTCCGGCGATCTCACCAGTGTTCTTGATACGCAACGGAATATAGATAAATTCCACCGCTTTCACTGGTTCTATGGCAATATCAACCCACAGTTCGTTACGATCAATACGTGCTGGCGTATTGTTGCTCAAGTCGCAAACCACCAAGTAGTCATAGATCGCACGTTTGGCAATCAAGTCAATCATCAAGCTGTTGCAAGTGTTAGTGATCTCGTTGCGTGTGATTGTATCATTGGGTTCAAACAAGTACAGTTTGCCAATTTCTTCTAGACGTCCACGCAAGAATGCAATCAATCGTGCAACGTTGATACGATCCAGGGCCGTGGTAGTCGCGGTCGAAGTCTTGTTACCAAAGTTGGTGATACCAATTCCTGGAATAAACGTGATTGGATTGATGTTGCGCTCATACAAGATATCACGTACACTTTGACTCACGCCAATTTGGTTAAACTCACCTGTTGCGGCATCAATATAACCAATTGAGGCTGCATTGTCAATTACACCACGACGTGTACCTGCTGGCGCTAACCATGGGTAACTTGCGGCATCACTGCGCAAGATTGTGCGAACCATCATGTGGCTTGGAGGTTGAACAACTGTGTTGCCGCCAAGGTCAGTGGTCTGGCAACTTGGGTAGAACACACCGCAATAGTTGCTGGTTGCTGAATTACCGTCACCGTTGGGTTGTCCCAGGCCATTGTTGTCGGTAGCAAACGCTACCAGGCTGTTGCCATCTGGTCCAAGACGCATTGGTGTATCGCCCACAACAAACAATGTGTTGTTACGCTCGTTGCTGAGTGCAATCATGTTTGGTGTCAACTCTGGGTAAGCAGGTGTTGCAATAATGTTGAACTGTGTTTGTTCTTCACGTGCTGTGACGCTGGTATCAATACCACTCTTGAGTGCTTGAACAATCAATTGACGTTGTGCCAAGCGACCTGACCACATGGCGCCATTGTCTCTGTTGCCACTGGTGCTGAGCCAGGTATTGAGATTGATCAATGCCCAGTATGTACCATTGCTAGGATTTTGATTGGCAGTAGGAGCCAAAATACACACATAGATACCATTGTTGTAGCTTACAAATTGATTTTCACCATAAATTGTACTGGCTGACCATGCATCAATTGCATAGTCAGTAGCAGTGGTGGTGAAGTAACTGCTCTGGAAGCTCTTGACATTGTAACCCGAACGGCGTGTGTTAAACAACAACATGCCTTGTGGATACAATGCTGGGTTAGGAGCATCTGGATCAAGATAATCACTTTCCAGTAGATCTTGGATACTTGGGATTGGATCTGCCACGGGGTCTGTGGTGCCATTAGGTGCCCATCGTGCATCAGCAAACAGGATACCATTTTGTGTGACTTGGTCTGAAGTGTCAATTTCCACCCATTGATCAAGTCCACTTACACTTTCCCAACGATATAGTTTGGGATAGTTTTCCAAGTCTGATGTGTCTACCCACAAGTCGCCGTAGGCCAAATCACTTTCGGCTGCGTCTGTTTGTGTGGTAGGCGCTGTGGCCGAGATGATAGGACCAGTAGCATTACACAAGGTCAAATCATAGCCGCGAACATCGTTAGACACCAATTGGTATCCTTCCCAGGCGCCGTTGTCCTGGATCATGATGTCTACTTCGTCTACTGCACTGTAATACCACAGTCTTCCATCTACAGGATCTTGATCTGGCGCTGTTGGGCTAGCACTGTAGGTAAACAGTGGAGTAGTTACAAAATTACTCAATATCAGAGACCCTGCTATTGATGGACTCTGACGTACTTTGTCCGTAGATGTAGTAAAGCCTGCAGCAGTGATAGGAGTACCTGATACGTTTGTCACAAATATTGTACCACCTTGACTGTGTGTGAACACAATGTTGCCTGCGGTGTTTACACTAGCTGACACATAAGGAATATTAGCTGCTGACACTGCTGCAATAAAATCTGCCACACTGCCGGTGCCACCAATTGTGGCGGTTCCCTGGTTGTTGGTAGATTGTCCAGCAGCAGTTCCAGATATATTAAAACTATTACCTACTGTGAATGATGCAGGTGTTGTTGTTCCTGTTACTTCTGTAGCACCAGTTGCATAACGATTTAAAATTTCAAATGCAAATGTTGCCAGTGGAGTGGTTGAATAGAAAAAACTGTTAAACAACACATAACTAGTGCCTACAGGAATATTTTTTCCGCCACCAGTAGGATCAAGAGTATAAATTGCAGTTGTGTCGCCGGTGAAGGCAGGCACTGTTTGTGCCACAAACGTGCCCAAGGTGGCACTGTATGATTTGAAGCTCAAGTTCAAACCGTTGTTGGCTGTGGAAAGATTCTGCCATACAGAACCTGTTGGACGACCACCGTCAGTATCAGTGGTTCTCCAGCGTGGTTGTTCATAACTGTAAGCTGGTTCATAGTCAGGAGCCGCATACTCACCTGCTGAGATGCCCAGTGCTGTAAGCAAAGCTGAGCCACCCACTGTGCCTGCGTCAATTGTGACAACGCCATTGTTGCTCAGAGTTGATCCATCATTGGCTGCTGTAGAATCTGCATAGATACGCAACACATTGCTTGTAGCAGTGGCAGTAACGCCTGTTATACTAGCAGCGTTGATGTTGGCAGCCAATCCTGCCACTGTGGTTGTGGTCACCGTGATCAAAGTGTCATTGATGTAGATATTGTTGCCTGCTGTCAAAGTAACAGGAGCCGCAGATCCTGTCACAGTAGGCCATGAAGTTTTCCAGGCGTTGCTACCAATCTGATTCCAGGTATTGTCGAATTTTTTGTAATAGCCAAATATAGTCTTGCCCACTGCTACTATTGCATAGTCACCAATGGACCCAATAGAAGCTTTGGGAGTGTTGCCTGCAACAGTGCCGTTGCCACTCACACAGTCAGTAGCATCAGTAATCTCCAGCGGTACTACATTGGTAAATGTAGCAGTGGTTTGATCCCATTCAAAAATTCCCCAGGTACTGACAGTGGTATCCAACCAGTAGTCACCGTTGGCAGGAGCACCAGTTGGGCGTGTTAAACTTGCAGTGAGTTCTGTTAGATCAATGTCCACACGTTGTACATACGCACGGTTAGTAACACCCAAAGCAGAGTAAGCGGCTAGCAAGCCATACTCGTTGAGTTCGTAACCATTGATTGGTGTACCAGTTGTGGTGTTGTAGAAGAATGGCACACCAAATGTGGCTGCCAAATCACGCTGACTGGTGATTAAATATGTTTTGTTTGCATTAGCGGCAAGTGTACCTGCTGCTACGGTTACTCCGTCGCTGGATACTTTGTTTTGTGCTGTGGCAACTACAAAGTAAGGTACTGTGTTAACGGCTGAAGGGATATATTGACTCTCGTCAATTACTGTTACTTCTACGCCTGGTGATACTAGAGCCATAATGGATTCCTTTTCAAGTTCTAATATTTATTGACAAGTGCCAAAAACGGCTGAGTTGAGCGCCCTTTGCCAAAGGTCCACCATAAATACGCCATGCAAAGACCCATTTGTCAGTCATGTCATCAGAGACCATGTGCGGTGAACTACCGCAAAGAAGATGTCACTCACTATAGATCACGATGTGAGAACTGTACAAGGAAAGGGCGAGGTGTTCGGCCACGAGACCCTCGTTGGAAGTCTTCAGGTTACAAGAAAAAACCCGCATGTGACAAATGCGGGTTCAAGGCCAAACTGCTGACGCAATTATTGGTGTTTCATGTTGATGGAAACCTCAACAATTCGGAACAACGAAATTTAAAAACAGTTTGTCTCAACTGTGTTGAATTAATTAAAAAAAATGATGTTACTTGGCAGCAGGGCGATCTTGAGCCGGATTCGTAGCCAGTGCTTTAACCTGCTGATACAAATCGTCTAGAGTACCGTTATTGTCTAGCACCGCGTCAAATTTTGTGCCTACCCAGGCTGTTTCGCTAGCATGAATGCCTAGCTTTTCCATTTTTTTGTGACTCAGGGCCCAGGTAGTGTTGCCATTGGCGCCACGATTTACACTTGCTGCTGCCTCATACCAGGCAGGTTCTGGGCCACGAGTCACTCGGATCACTCGACCCCCGGCATTTTTAATTGCCTTGATTTCGTTGGGAAATCTGCAGTCACTTATAACAACATCATCTTGGCTGTGACGCAGTTTGTTTTCCAAACTGGCAATCCAGATGTCGTCGTGAAATCCGGCCCTGCACACTTCTGTACCCCAGTATTGCAAGATCCAACGTGGTGTTAGAGTGGGCATGTGTAGTCGTTCTGCCCACCAAGGATCCACTTGCTCACGCCATTCGCGGGCTTGTTTTGTGCGCCCTTCCAGCATGGTTCTGTCCCAACCAAACACTTGACTCACGGCATCTTTCAGTGTGCTTGCAAAACTTTCTCTACGGAAATGATGCAGGTTTACAAGGTAATCAGCAATGGTATCTTTGCCGGAGCCAATAAATCCACAGATGCCAATGATCATTTGAGTTCCTTAACGTTGAGATATTTAAGCGTATTTTGTAACATGCCTATTTGTCTACGACAATCTTCTAATGCATGATGGCTGGTGGGAGGAATCGGTTGTTCGGGCCACAGACTAAACACAGTTCTTGAATCTCGTACCATGTAGTATTTCCAAGGCAAAGGTTTTCCATAACTTTTGTAGGCATGCTCGAGAATATTCATATCGTAGGTTGGGCCTTGGCTCCAAATCAGCTTGGAGCGCCAGATTAATTTGCTCAGTTCATCCAGGGCTTGGTCCAATGGAATCCGATCTTGTTCGCCAAATGCTTCTTCTCTAGCATGTTCAGGTTGATTTGCCCACCACTCAATGGTTCCATTGTCAATGGCACGATTTTCCTGACTTTCCAGAGTAACTCTAGCATAAAAATGTTGGTCGTAATGGCCTGTGCCAAACGGATCAAATGCTTGAGCAGCTATGGTAAGGATAGTGGTGTCAGGGCCTGTTGCCAAACCCTCAAGATCAATCATTAAATGCATTCAATGATTGTAACACAACTGCAACGGTTTGTCTAGTGTGTGTTAACCAATAACCCAGGTAAGTGGCTGACTTGCGTCCACATACATGACCAATTCCTGTATCTTGGCATCCATAATCTCTTTGCCTTCAGTCTTCATTTGAGTACCGTTTAACTGCCCACCGCCTTGTGGGCCAGCAATTTGAGCAAACTTTTCACGTGCTTCACCAATGATCATTTTGCAAGCGCCAACCATGTAGTCCCGAATCCATTGACTGATTTGGTAGTCACTCAACAATTGGATTTCAGGTTTGGTTTGATACACCCAAAGCAGGACATTTTCGCCAGTGCCTTTGGGATCACGAATCAGTTGCAGTTTCTTTGTGACCGGATTCCAGGTGTAGTTCATGTAGGCACCAAACATACGCCCGGCCAGTTCAACGTATTGGCTGTAGAAGTCGTATGTAGCCAAGCCGCCGGCCACGTTGAAGTTCATGAGGTACACGTTGATTGAAGCCTGGGCGAATGGGTCAAAATTCGACGCAAACGGTCCTGTTGAATCGCCAAACGTTCTGCGGAATATTTGACGTACACTGTACACTTCTTGGGGCAAGGTGTATATGTTTAAATCACGTATCAACTCCATGAAGATGTATGCTTCTTCATAGGCATTGTTGGCACGTTGGCGATAGGTGCCAATTGTGCGTTGATATGCCGCTTCGTAGTGCGCAGGGTCTAATTCAAGATCAACTATTTGATCACCCATGGTTAATTTGCAATACTCAATAAGGTTTTGCTTTAACTCAGGTAATGTATTTTGTTCAGCCATTGGGGGAACTCCGTTCCCCCTTATTTACCAGGCTTTGAGTATGATCAAGTTCTCAGTGCCCCGGGCATTCCAAGGTGTTTCTGTAGTGGTCAAATCCTTGTAGATTTTACGTGCCGCTGGCTTGCCTGCAGCCTGTATGGCCTTGACAACGTCTGCTGGTTTACGCACAGTTTTTTGTAGTGTTTCCGTAGTGCTAAACCCAATTACACTGTTGTTCTTGATAGTAAACGCCTGAGTATAGTTGTCTGCTACCACATGAATCAACTTGCGTTTCTTGGTATCGTACAACCAGGCTTCTGCTTTGTCCACTAGGCTTGCGGCTGGCAGTCCTTTGAGCTTGAGCTCTGCAAACTCTAGTACATGTTTGAATTTTGCGGCACGTTTTTCCGGGGGTACTGCCTTGACCTTGCGTGGTTTGCGTTCCACTTTCTTGATCTGTACATACGCACCACAGTCGTTGATCACTGCTTCGCAAAATTTCACACAATTACGAAGTTGGATTTTGCTGAAATTTGAATATGCTTCCACCAGCATAGCATCTTTGCCTTTGACTACTTCTTCAAACTCTGCTAGTTTACGTTTCCAATTGTCAGTAATAATTGATATCAGTTGAGGAGCCACGTTCATGCCACGAATTACCATGATAGGTTTATAGTCTGCTGACATTTTGGCACCTGCCAACACAAACTCGTCGAACATGCCGTCTAATTCCCCGGCACACTCCAACACCTTTTCACGAAGCCGATCTTGAATATTGGGCCGAGCTACTGCATCTACAATCGGCGCAGATTCCACTTCAATCTCTTGTTTGCTTGTGAGAATTTCTTTCAGCATGTGGTCTAGCTTCAGTTGCTCTTTTTCTGCCAACTCAAGTCCCACCATGTTCATACGACACAACCATCCTGTGGTCAAACGTATGGCAGAATCTGGGATACCTTTAAGAGTACGCACATCTGCTTTGCGATCATGTGATTCCAAATAGTTTACAATCATGTCACGGGCATCTTTTTTTCCGTAGAAATAGTTGTACCATGAGAATGCCTTGCTCATAGCACTGATACGATTGTCTGTGGGTTGCGTTTTCCACACAGGTTCCATGCCCATGGCATTGGTATCTGCACTACGTGGATTTAGCGGTTTAACGGGTTTCATGTGGGCTCCTTTTGGATTAATGTAGTAATTATAGCAGTTCAGGATTTATTGGTCAACCTGCCCATAAATACTACATTATGCCACGCCTAAGTTTATACCGCCCAAATCGAACCCGCGATTACCAGTTTTTGGACCGCACAATCTCCGAAATGTACACTGTCGGGGGAATGGACATCTTTGTCCACAAATACGCTGGTCCGCAAACTGGTGGCGAGGATTCGGCTCTTTCGGGCAACGGCGATGCTACACAACCCATTTACGACACTCTGGATCCACTAAACATCCAAGATTTGCTGTTGCTGGAAAACCGCGATAGAATTTATGATCAAGACGTTTACATCATGCGCGGTGTGTATACTCACCAGGACGTGGATTTTGATCTAACACAATTTGGCCTGTTCTTGAACAATGACACCTTGTTTATCACGTTCCACTACAACGACATGATTGACACATTTGGACGCAAACTCATGAACGGTGATGTGCTGGAAGTGCCCAACTTGAAAGATTACCATCCGCTGAATCAAGCCATTCCTCAGCCCTTGCCACGGTACTATGTGGTACAAGATGCTGATTATGCCACAGAAGGCATGAGTCAAACTTGGATGCCGCACACCTGGCGTGTGAAAGCCACACCCATGACCAACAATCAAGAGTTCAAAGACATACTCAAGAAGCCTGTGGTCAGCGAAAATATCTGGGACAACGGCAATTTCTATCCCACTGGCTGGGTCACCAATTACGGCGATGTCTATTATCAGGCTCGACAAAACGTACCAGCTGGAACAGACATCAATAACACCACCTACTGGCAAATTTACACACCGCCCACACAAAGCGATGTGTTCACAGCTCGCACCAAAGACACCCAAATCAACGATGCCATACTCACACAAGCTGATGTTGAAGTTCCATTAAGCGGATACGATACACAGCAATATTATGTCATGCCCACCTTGGCTGATGGTAGTCCTGCTAATCCAACTTCTCTAACCACAGGAGACAACAACACTGTGGACGGTACACAGGGCGGCATGGATGTTACACCAAGCGGCCCTGGTTATACCAAGGGCTATCTAACCGGAGACACTGTGCCAAATGGTGAGCCAGTGGTAACCGGCGTTGCCTTCCCATTAAACCCTGTGGATGGAGATTATTGCTTGAGATTAGACTACTTCCCAAATAGACTGTTTAGATACAACTCAACCGTGAAACGTTGGGCCAAGATTGAAGATGGTGTGCGCACCAATCTCAACAACGGCCCCACCAACAATACTTTACGCTCCAGCTTTGTTAACAATACATATACTACACGCACCACTGACATGGGTAATATTCCAAGTCGCCAGAGTCTTAGTGAAGCTCTCAAACCACGTGCGGACAACGGTGATCAAGGCGGCAATTTACCTCCGAGCCCGCCACCTGATACCCAACCTGGACAACCATCGAGTTAACAATGCAACAATTTTTTTACGATGAGCAGCTACGCCGATTCCTGTTACAATTCACTAGAATTGTCAGCAACTTTCAAATTGAATACGGCAACGAAACTGACGGAGTCAACCAAGCCGCCCTGATTCGTGTGCCTGTTCGCTATGGCGATGCCAGTCGCAACGCACAAGTGATCATGCAAGAGAACAGCCGCAACTCAATGCCAGCAAGTCCTTTGATGACTTTCTACATTAGTAGTTTGGACTATGATCGACCGCGCATGCAAGAGCCTTACCATGTGAGCAAGGTGAATGTGCGTCAACGTACATATGACAGTGCCACTGACTCCTTTGAACCCACGCAAGGCAATGCCTTTACTATTGAACGCCTGATGCCTGTGCCTTACAAAATGGGAATAACCCTAGATATTTGGACATCAAATACCAATCAAAAAATGCAGTTGTTAGAGCAGATGTTGACCTTGTTTAATCCCAGTTTGGAAGTACAGAGTACTGATAACTTTATTGACTGGACCAGCTTGACCGTGGTTGAACTTGAGTCGGTTACATGGACTTCGCGCACAGTTCCCATTGGGACCGACAACCCCATTGACATGGCCACAATCAAATTCAACATTCCAATTTGGCTCAGCTCACCAATAAAGGTCAAGAAGCTGGGCGTGGTAGAACGTGTGATTGCATCCATGTATGACTCACAAGGTGACTTAAACAACGCTGTTACCAACAACGACTTGTTGTTAGGCACTAGACAAATTATCACTCCTTACAACTGGGCTGTGGTTCTTATTGGTAATAAGTTGCAATGTCTGCAACAACGCAGTATTGTGCAAGAACCTGGAAACAACACATTGACTCCTACAGAAATTGTGCCCGACAGTAACTTGTTATGGACCACAGTGATTGGCACCTATGGGGTTCTTAGACCTGGTATTAGTCAAGTTAGACTGGTGCAGGCCGATGAGTCAGAGGTCATTGGTACTATTGTGTTAGATCCCAACGATGACCGTTTTGTGCTGTTTGATGTAGACTCGGACACTGCACCACAAAACACACTTGAACCCATTGATGCTGTGATCAATCCCTTGGCCAGCGGGCCACAAGATGGGTTAGACTCTGCCTTAGAAGGGCAACGATACTTGTTGACCGAAGCCACTGGCTCTGAAGACAACTTGGCCCCAGCCACTGCTTGGGTAGGGGCCAACGGGAGATCATTGATTGCTGACGCCAACGACATTATTGAATACAGCAACAACTACTGGCGGGTGGTGTTTCGAGCCAACGGACAAGCTGCTGGCCAGTATGTTACAAACATAACTACTGGTATACAATACGAATGGAACGGTGACGCATGGGTGAAAAGTTATCAAGGGGTGTATCCCGGGGGAACATGGAGTCTAGTGCTTTAAAAGCTGTAGGTGTTTGGTTTCGTAGTTTAGATACTGGAAGGTACTTGTATCTGTTACGCAATGACGTCAAACATCCCGGTGCATGGGGGCTGCCTGGCGGCAAAATTGAAACTGGCGAAACACTACTGGGCGGCATGGAACGCGAATGTATTGAGGAGCTGGGATTCTTTCCCACTTACTTGCGCCTTATACCATTAGAAAAATTCACAAGTGCCGACTCTGCATTTGAATATCACACATGGGTTTGTGTGGTTGCCACAGAATTCACTCCACGACTCAACTACGAACATCTAGGCTACGCTTGGATAGACAAGGGTGCATGGCCTAGACCTATGCACCCTGGTTTATGGAACACTGTAAATCTCGAAGCTG
>Ga0315909_10003586_pt1 | contig 18826 bp, 34 predicted proteins | sample LakEriMetagenome_11_FD_203527 | JGI IMG/M metagenome (GOLD analysis project Ga0315909, IMG submission 203527) | Freshwater fungal communities from buoy surface, Lake Erie, Ohio, United States - Buoy 2 MA125 | ecosystem: Environmental > Aquatic > Freshwater > Lake | place: USA: Lake Erie, Ohio... | reverse complement strand
CAATGTTTGTTGCTGATGCAGTTAAATAATCTCCACTACCATCAAAGTACCCTGACCCACCAATAACAGCAGTTGAGTAGGCAGTAGAAGTACCAAATGGATTAAAGCGTTGAACGCTTGGTGTGCCGTTTACTGTAATTGCAAAAGCGTTTGTGCTGTCATCAATAAATCTATTGTCAGCGCAAGTTAATAGTGATGTGCCACTTATGGCTGTTAAAAATGTTGTGCTTGGAGTAAATGCACTTGTATAAACTGCAGTTCCCTTAACAATCCTAAAATTTGAAATATAGCCATTAAATGGATAGTTTGCACTTGGTGCGCTAGGAACACGATTGCCAATCGTATTTGAATTACTAGTTGCATCTGTCATTGTGTAAGATGTAGTACTAGTTCCAACAATAGCGCCATTTAAAAACATTCTTGTCGTTGAACCACTACGAGTTACAGCAATGTGATACCAAGTGTTTAAAGAAATTGCTCCACTAGATAAAATGCCAGTACCTTGAACATTAAAGTTAAATTCATTAGCAACTGGATAATTGTAAGAAATAGAAGATTCAGTACCATATGTACCAGAACCGCAAGTCCACATTGCTGAATAAACCCCTGCTGTAGATGTAAAATTAAACCAACACTCAATTGTAAAATCGCCTGTCAAATTTAAATTGGTAGATGTTGGTGTTTGTAAACCAGTTGATGTGCCACCATCAAAAAAATTAGACCAGTTAGACCCATAAGGCGAAAAGGAACCTTGGGTTGTATTGCCATTGCGGGTAATGGTGAAGTTGTTTGTACTGCTGTCTAAAAATGTATTGTTCTGTGCGCCATTAGTCCCATCACCATGTAAGAGCATAGTGACGTAATTAAACTGACCATCTGGTGGCCCACCAGAGACTGAATCTGTTTTAGATGCCGCAAACATTTATCAGTCCTTATGGTGTGTAGTTCTGACCAACATTAACACCATACCAGTTTGTGCCATCAGCAAAGAAAGAATAAATATCTTGTCTGCTTGCAGTAGCTGTAATTGTGGGGTTTGTACCGCCAGGCCACTTAACTGTTGACCAAGTGACTGTGCGTGAGCCTGTGGCATCTTGCTTTAAAAACATAATGAAAGACTTGCCACTTGTTGCCGTTGGCATGGTGATAGTCGCATTGCCTGTCAAAGTAATAATTTGAACTGTGCCGTTGGTCAAAGCAATGGTAATAGCAGTAGAGCTATTGGCTGTAAATGGAGTCTCTGTATAGTTTGTAACAGTTGGGTTTGTTATAGTGCCACTAAAACTAGGCGCACTAGAACCATTTGATTGAAGCAATTGTCCAGATGTGCCAACAGAAGTAAACGCTAAAGTTGTGCCATCACCAACTGCAACGCTACCTGCTGTTGGCGTGTTATTTCCATTAAGAATAATTGCCATTTTTTAATCCTTTAAATAATGACCCAACGCTGGCCTGAAGCCACAGTCACAGTCTTACCTGAAACAACTGTTACAGGGCCAACAGAAATACCATTAGACCCTGTGCTGATTGTTGTGTTTTGCGATACTGTTGTACTTTGAACCATTACTCCATTTGTAGAGCTTCCTATTGCAGGATAAGTGACAAACACATCTTTAGTACCAGCAGACAAACTTAGCGCACTAGGTTCTGTTCCTGAACTATTAGATAAAACAGTTGTTCGTGCTAACGTAGTTCCAGAAGACGTATACGTGCCAATACCTACTTCCCATTCCGAACCACTAGGGGACGAAATAGAATAGTAGGTAGTGTTGCCATCCCCAATTACAGAGAATGATTGGAAACCAGTAGCTGCGCCAGCAAGAGTAAGAGTACCCGTTCCTGTCGTAGTCGTAGTCTCTTTGACACGATCAGCAAGAACTAATGCCATAATTAACTCAATGTAATGTCAAGATCACCCGTAGGGATGCGTAACACATCACCACTTGCAATGGTCTTACTTGTTGTCAAGTCAGCAAAAGCAAGCATATTGCCAGAAGTTGAAGCATCGAATACAGCAATGGCAACAATTGTTCCCCAACTGCCAGTAGCCGCATCAAACTCAATAGCCGCACTATTAGTGGCTAGAGTACCTGTTCCGCTTACTGTAAACGCAGCAGATTTACGTGTGTAACCGCTACCAGATACTTCTGTACCACCACCCACATCAGTAGGTGCAACAGTAAACAGTCCAACATAAACAGTCGTAGGTGACGTATAAGCAGTATTTGTGAATACGTGCTTTAGAATCTTGTCTTCAAGATAGTCTGTAAAAGAACCTGCCATTTTTTACCCCAAAGATCGGGCACGAACAATCGGAGTTGAAGAAACAGATGCCCTTTGATCTGCTATTTCAATGTCGCCCAAGGAGTTTGTATATAACGTACTCCAAACGGCAAGACGCTCATCATCTTTTAAATATGGTGTTGCTTCTACTAAAGAACCATATAAGTACAAGTCTGGGGCATAGGCCAAAAGCCAGTTGCTTGTGTTTGAATCACTCAGCGCAGGAATCTTACCATAATATGTAAGTTCACCCGTATAACCAGTATCAGGAGTTGGAATAACTTGTATCTGTGTACCAATAATTGTATAAAACTGAGGCTTACCAGCAGCAACATAGTTATTTGCAGACCCGTAATCACCTTGGTTTTGCGTTACATACTGTAGGTAAGTAATTGGATTTGTATTCAGTTGAAACTCTTTAGCCTGCAAGAAGTCAGATGGGAAGGCAAAATACTGAGTATCCAAAGTAGCCGTAGCCCTTTTGACCATTTGTCTTACACGCAACTTACGATTGAACTTTGATTCAGCCAATGTAATAAAGCCTGGAATAGCAGAAGTCAGATCATCCCGATTGAGATAATCTGCTATCGTTGTCTTCAAACCGCTAAAGGTATCAAGTGCCATTTTCTACATCCCTACACGCTAGTGTATGCTCATGTTTGTACTCAAATGTACCAATATGAAATATCTGTTTTGAGAGATCTTGGTCAATATAAGTTTTATGCCCATTTTGGGCGGCTCTACGGCAAAACCATACATCTTCCCCAATATAGTCTTCCGCAGCGGGAACCCAAGGGATAGCAAACCAAGGATATTCCATAGATTTGTAGACTTCGGATTTGACAAGCATTACGCCCATTCCGCAGTAGTCTACTTCAACAAGTCCTGTTGAATCGTCCTCAGTATATACCCGATTGATAAAAGTTGCATCCATATCTGGGGTATTTTTTTTCACCGCAATTGGTTCTGTTGGGAATCTACGCTTAGCATAGTTTCCACAGACAATACCAGTATCATGTGCCAGTAATCGGATAATAGAATCCTTTGGGAAGCGCATATCGCTATCTAGCCATAGGGTATGCGTACATTCTGCTGCCACCGCATCCCTAGCCAAATCCTGCCGTTGTGCTGACAGTAAAGTGCCAGAGCTAGTGTAGATCACTACTTTGTGATTTGTTGTACCTACAGTAAATCCAACTAGCCTCGCTAAGTCAAAAGCAAATCCAGAATTAACAAAGTCCCGTGTTGGGACTAATATCCCAATGGTCTTACTATCCATTAAACTTCTCCAGGTCTTGTGCGAAATGCACGATTATCAGGGTCATTGAGCCATCGTTTCATGTAGGCTTGGTCATCAAGCTTACCTTCTGCTTTCATTTGATAATACAAAGCCATAGGAATAGATGCAACATGGTGCATATCGCCCTTCCAATTGGCCTTCTCATCAAACGAATTAAATCGTTCTTTGTTTGCTTCTACTACATTTGTAGCATCAATAATTGTCTGAATGGTTGCCTCATCTTTTTCAGCATCGTAATGCCAAAGTTTCTGAGTCCCCATCTCTAGGTTTGTATCAAAGATTTTTGTAGTCATAAAAAAAGGGTGGGTTATTAGCCCACCCAGTTGTTTCAGATTAGGTCTGAATTGTTGAGTTCAGGTCATAGACAGCGCCATGAGCCTTCTCGTTCTTGATCTTCAAGCCCCACTCACACAAGAGCATACGCTTCTCGGCATCACCTGTCTTAGCCAGTTCAACTGTCTGGAAGGGACGCAAGAAAGCTACTGATGCGTACTCAGGATCAAGCACAAAAACATCACGCTCACGTTGGAAGCGGTTAGCAACAATGCTCACGTTACCAAAGTCGGAAACATAAATGTCTGCGGCTCCGATAATTGTGGAAGGCTTAGGACCTGTAACATTGAAACGCTGACCAGCAATGCCAGCCATCTTGGACAAGTTCTGCTTGTTAACAGGACCAGCCATAACGATAGATGGTGAGCCACCTTCTGTCCACACCTTCTGAATTACGTCTTTCAGCAATGCTTCGCTGAATGAACGCAAGTTAGTAGTTGTAGCATCAGTACGAGCCGCATCAGGAATAGTGGTGTATGAAGGATCAGAACCACCAGTACCTTCGCTAGTATTGGTCTTCAAGAAGGCCAACAAAGCGCCAGACTTACGGGCAGATGACGTAGAACCAGCGGCAGCGGCTTGGTTAGCCAACATTGTGGCCTCCATGTCTCGCTTAATTTCCGCAGATTTTTTAGCCATTTGGTAGCTCAATTCTGAGCGACGACCTGCCTTATCAACTGACTCTAAAGTGCCAGAGATAATCACGTCTTTACGGCTGATCTGAGTGTAGTTACCCAAACGAACTGTAGCAGTTGCTGCTGTGAAAGAAGTGATGTCATCACCCTCGATCTGAGCATTAGTTGTGATAGCAGCGGCTAGGTCATCTGTTTGCCACTCAAAGAAAGTGTTGGTGACGTTCTCACGACCAACATTGCTCATGAATGGAGTGTCTTCTGGAGAGATCTGATAAATGACGTTAGAAAGATCTTCCCGTACACCCTTAGCGTCAAAGCGGGTGTAGGTGTTTGTAATAGCAGCCATGATAGGTCCTTAAATAAATTTCTCGAAAAGGGATGCGGCATCTCTGACGCTTCCAGTTTGTGCAAGACGCTTTTTTGCGTTATTTATATCACTAGACTTAGAACTCACGCTACCTGCTGAACCAGGAGTGACCATCTTAGGAGCCTTCTTAATCTTAGCTTGGAACTCAGGACGCTTACTCATCATCTGGTCATACTTCCACGCTTTGTGAAGCGCAAGCAATGCCCGTGAATCTGTAATCGTACTCAACTCTTGCTCAGAAAACCCTAAATTCTGACCATACTCCAATAAAGCTTTACCTTCTGCTTTGGCCTTCTCTGGAGAACTCCACTCTGGAATTTTCTCCTTCAAACTAGCAACTTCTTGAGCCATCACTTGTTGTAAATGCTTCTGTTGTTCAGCTTGTTGCATTTGGTTAAGCCTTTGTTGCTCTGCTTGAACCGCATATTTCTGTTGTTGCCTACGCTGATGTGATGTCCATTGACGGGCATATTCAGTCGGGTCTTCAACTTCTAAACGATTCCAATCAGGCTCTGGAGGCTCAAACTCCTGCAATTTCTGCTGTAATTGTCCTAATATCTGAGAGTATTGTTCACGCTCTCCACGTACTTGCTGAAACTCAGACTCGACTAATTTGCGCTCTTCTGCTAGTTTCTGCGTTTTCCGTGTGTAGTCAGCTTCACGTTGGTAGCCTCGGATAAGTTCATCCTTTGGGACTTCGATTTCTTTGCCATCAACTTTGACAACAAACTTCTCATCCCTTGGAGCTTCTTCTTCAGCTTCCTCTTCTTCGCCTTCTACTTCCTCGGAAGATTCCTCTGTTTCATCTTGCGTCTCCGCAGATTCCACTTCCTCAGACTCAGATTCGGATTGCTCCTCCTCTGGTTGCGCCTCTGCACCAGTGTCAACACCCTCTTGGCTGTCTAGCATGGAAGCAAAGCTTTGCGCTGCTTGGTTTACTGTAATCGAACCGACTGCGTTTGCGTTATCGGACATATTTACCTCTTAGTTTAACAATCATTTGTTCGGGGGTCTTCCCCGTCTACGTACAAGGGCAACTTCTGCCATCTTGCCTGTATCCATAACAGAGCGTAGTTTTGCTCTCAGAATATCAACTGTTGTCAGAAGCAAGTAAGCTTGCTCTCTAACTGGTCCTTCCATTAGTTTGGAAGAACGAATCTCACGATAACAGTCATCTTCAATTCGTTTAAGCATCTCATTGAGGAGTTCATCCTCAAGAAGTAACTTTGCTCTGTCTCCTCTTGCGAGGTTAATTTCTAGATCGTCCATTTACATCATTGGTTGGGGCTGTTGAGGGACTTGCGTCTGATTCATTGCAGCCTGTTGACGGATTAATTCTCGGTCTGTATTCATTGCGGCATTAATCTCCGCACTTTGAATTTGTACACCATATTTCAATTCTAGCTCATATCTACGCAAAATACCATCTTGTTCAACACGATCTCTTTCACGATCATCTGCCATTATCATTTTTTGGCGCTCTAAATCCAATTCAGCAGCCTTCTTTTGAATATCTGCTTGGATAGACTGAACCTGAACTTGAGCCAACATCTCCTCTGGAGTGGGCTTTGGCTCTGGAGGTGGAGGCAACTGGAAGTCAACAGGCAACTGGTTAAAGTAATTCTGTGAATCTTTAATACCCGCCAGTTGCAACATCTTAGTTAATGTATTTGTATATTGTGGCAAAGAAACAACAGGATTATTAACTCCAGTTTCTTTAATCAACATTTCCTGACGCATTGCTACTTGGCTCAAGATATTAATTCTGTCTTCAATAGTGCCATCACCAACACCCACATTAACAATCACATCCATATTGGCATCCCATGAACGGGGGTCAATTGGTACAAATGTATTACGCAAACGAATCATTCTGGCTTTATCTTGATTCTCAATAACAAGTTTTAAGATGCCAGTAAACAACTTACGCAAACCAGTTTCAGCAAAGGTACGGGCAATCATCTCAATGTGCTGATGTGCAGCATTAACAGTCGCAGATACTGCGGCCTTAGTAGTGCTTTGCAACGCATCTGCATCCAAGCCAGAGGCGGCCTTAGAAATGCCTGTACGGGTCTGTTTAATATCATCCAAGTAGTCAAGCATTGGGAATGCTGCCTGACCAACAAAAGGAGTTGTGAAGGGTTGAACCATGCCTGGCGCTCTCATCCGAATAACAGCACCAACTTCTGTATTCAGCACGTCTTCCATGTTGGCTTGGCCCTCAACAATCGCTGTACGGGGGTGGATAGACTGAGCCAAAGAGTCCAAGATGCCACGTTGGACATTGGACTTGATGCGCTGAATATCCATCACTACGTCAGCAGGGCACATACCAAAAAAGGTATGGGGTTCTGGATCTGGGCAGAAGTCAGCAAACTGACGGCTATCAACAATTTCGTTGCGAATAACTTTGTTGCCAGTACCGACTGTGCAAATCCTACGCATCTCAGCAATGCCATCGCCATCAAAGTCTACCTTTAAGTAACCTTCAATGTAGAGAACACTCTTGCTAGATGGATCACCATTGTTTGCAGTACTGATAACGGCAAATGGATTACGTGCTTGGTACTCTTCGTTGTTGTCAAAGTCATTACCATTACCAGCAACCTCAACCATCTCATCGTAGTCATAGCCCATTGCGACTAGATCGGAAACAGTCTTCATAGCCCTGTGGCCTACAAAAGTAGCCTCATCAATGGACTTTGCTCTGCGGTCAATCAAGAACTCTTCTGGGGGTAAAGCCTCAATCTTTACTTTGCCTGATTTGATTCTGCGCTTGATCTCCACGTCATACATCATGGGTGGAGGAGTCATAATTCCTTGGGCAGCATTCTGTTCTGCCATGCCAGGAATCGGATACTCACGTACCGCAGAAATCTCAATGTCTGGGTCTTGAGTCAAGAACATCATTGTCTGCTCATCAAGCATAGAGAATGACTCTGCTTTAACTTCTACAGACTCATCCCACCAGTACTTAACAATACCGCATTTGCGTACCAAAGCATCTTTAAATGCCGAGTGGAGAATCTTAAAGCCTGGGTTATCACGCTTAAAAATAAAGTCTACATAGTCTGTAGCTTGTTCAGCAGACTGAACATCCTCTGGTCCTTGTGGGGCAAACTCAACCACACGCTCTGGACCAAAGAAAATACGCATCAAGCTAGGAAGAATGCCTTGTACAGTATCACGTACGTCCATTGATACTACTTGTGAACGTCCTTCTTCTTCATCACCAAAAGGCTGTCCGTAATAGTACTCAGTAGCCAACGCACGATTGCCACCAATGTCATCATCAATGAAAGAAATAGCATCATAAATTTCAGCAGAGATAACGCCTTGAAGTTGCTCTTCTGACATTACCTCATCTTCTTGCATCTCGCCTTGCAAGGTTTCAGCCATCAACATTGGGTTATCTTGTTGCATTATTCTTCTCCATCCATGTCATTTTTTATTCCTTGCAGAAATAGCTTTGGCCTTTGCTTTAGCATCTGCTTTACTGCTTGCACCCCAAGCATTGAGGCTTAAAAGCAATCTAGTTGGCTTTCCATCTTTGTACTCAGGGCCATCGTTTCCCGCCATCCTTGCAAGAAAACTAGCTCTACGCGGATTATCACCAGACTTGACAGGCGCTTTAATGTCTTGGCCTTGTGCTTTCAAACTTGCACGACCTTTAGCATTCAACCCACCTTTAGGGTTTTGCCCTTCTTTTCTTTGCCAAGCAGCGGTTTTCATTTCTTAGGTTTTTTAGGTGGCGTGTGCGTAAGAGTCTTACTAGTAGCCGTGTGCTTTTCACCCGTCATTAAAACGCCACCTGCTTTATGGACGGGTCCTTTATAGACCTTGCCGTCAGGTAAATAGTGAGTGGCTGTTTTACTCATTTCTTTTTAGCAGTCTTAGCCGCTTGCTTAAAGTCTTTAGCAGTTGGCGCACCTTTAGTGCCAGGCTTTCGCATCTTTTCTTTAGAGCCAGCTTTAATTCGTTCTTGTTTGGCATTGATATTGGCATAGAGTCCAGGTTTCATTTTTTGCTCCGATTAGTTGCAGTTCTACCACCACGTTTGGGCATGGCACGAGACTCACTCATTGCGATAGCGACAGCTTGGTCACGGGATTTAACCTTCTGACCAGAGGAAGACTTGAGCTTGCCTCGCTTGTATTCACCCATTACCTTGCCAATCTTGTTGGCTGCTTCATCCATTTTCATAGGAATCTCCAATATAGGTTGCGTAATACTACCATATTGTGTTAATAAAAAAAAGAGCCACTTTTTTAGGGTGGCTCAAAATGGCAACGGCAATCAGACCAAGCCTCGGATCAACCTTTTAATCGGTTTGCCCCAAGACAGGTTAGACCCCCAAGAGATGGTGGCGGCATCTGAGGCAAATGTCAAGACAAAAGCGTCAGCCATATCGGGAGATTTCAAGCCCCGTCTGCGAATATCGTCTTTAGATTCGATTTTTATTTTTCCGTTAGATGTAAATGTGTACCTAACTGTTGCCAGTTCAGCAATGAAATCCTCATTATTGGGTATCTTGCAGTCCCGTTTCTCTAGCCAAGCCTTGGTTTTATGCCAAAGTTCTGCTCTCAGGTTGAGATACGTCCCACCCATAGCAGGGCTTTCGGATACGTTAATCCCACGGCAGGGCAGTTTTAGTTCTCTGAGTCGGTCAACAACACCAGCACCTAGTCCGATAGAGTCAACCAGAATCTCTGCGGGTTTACTTTTGTGGTCACAGGCTTCGTATTGGGCGACTACTGCACCTGTTAACTGCATCAGATCTAGGTTTCTCCAACGCTCTAGTGTATGAACCACATTGGATTGACGCTTACACAGAACTGACGAGTCAGAGCCAAACCGAGCAACGTCAAGTCCCCAAATAATCGGAGCGTCTTCGTAAGCTCTTGTGTCCCTGTGTTTAGCAGACTCAAGTAACTCCATAGGGATAATCGTGTCATCATCGCTCCTTGGAAACTCACCCAGAACCCTGATCCTGTAAGCATTACTTTCCTCGCCATAGCGGGATTTCATGTCTTCTACGTACTCTTTACTCACCCGAGTAGAGTCAATACAGGATACTCTCTTTGTCCACCACTCATCTTTAAGCCGATTATGCGTGTCAAAGAAGAAACCAGATGACCTGACGGGGTTTCCAAGTAGAATGGTTAGGGCATTATGTCCTGACATAGAACCAGCAGCAGCCTCGAATACTGCCTCTGGGACACCAGAAGCCTCATCCGCAACCAACATCACGTTCTCAGAGTGGACACCTTGTAGGGCTTCAGGTTGTTCGGCACGAGAAGTACGGGCAGAGATGAACGCCTCGGTAGCGGAAGCCTTGAGTTCTATCCTCTCTTGTTTGACATCGAGTAGGTCTTGGATAGGTTGGGGTAGTTCTTTGACCCACCTTTTAAGCTCGGCAAACAAAGCGTCATACAGTTGGGCAGAAGTAGGGGCAGTCACCACGACTTTGACGGGATACCTGGTCAACAGGAACCAAAGCATTGCCCAAGAAGCGGTGGTTGACTTACCCACCCCGTGACCTGACCTGATTGAAATCTTTCGCTCACCAGAGGCCACAGCGTTCAAAAAGTCCTGCTGCCAATCATCAGGCTCTACTCCTAAGACCTCTTTAACGAACAGAACAGGGTCATTTCTGTAAAGGGTAATGAACTGGATAAACGGGTTATGTGCCATTGTTTTCCAGTATTACATCAGCCTTACCCATGTGCTTTAGGGCTTGGAGGTGTAGATCACCTAAAGAGATATTGACTTGGGTCTTAGCGGTATCTCCGTAGTTCTCAGGATCAAGCTTGGAGGCCATCCACTTACGGGTGTCAACTTGGAGTCTGGCTTTGTTGACTCCTGAGTTAGAAGTCTCATCTGCTTGGTCAGCAATATCTAAAGCCTCTTCTGCCAGTTTCTCAGCCTTTAGCTTACGTGCAGCGAGTACCGCATCTCTACGCTCATCAGTATGGTTGATCCAGAAAGAAAGCATGGGCCTAGAACACTCTATGAACTCTGCCAAGCGTCCTATGGTCATTCCCTGAGAGATATGTGCGGTAACGAACTCTATCCCCCCAAGCTCTTCTATCTTCTTCTCTAACGCTCTCCTCATAGGAAACCCTGCCATATCTTCTCCTTGATTTAATGGATACAAATTCTAAACTATAAAAAAATTTTTTTGAGGGTTATATGTGTACGCAAACAACGTAGGGGGGGTCTATAGCTCAAATGCTATACCGATATGTGTTTATGTCCCCTGTCACAGCACCCCCTCACTTTTACACAAGGGGGGGTAAACCCTACCCTTACGTACTAACCCTTAAGGGTAAACCCCTAGGTAGAAACCCTAATAGGGTAAACCCTACTGTGATTACATACAGTAAACGCAAATGAGAATGATTCGCATTCGTATTTGTCTCATAGGTGTGTAGAGATTGATTGTGTCGGCGTCTAAAAGGTTTCTATCTAGCGTTTTCTTTTATAGGTCTATCAATGCTTACGTTATCCGTTCCCCTTATGTTCCCTATACATTCCCCTTATCTATCCCCTTACATAACTTGATCCCTTGTTATGGGTTTCCCCTTGTTTTCTTTTCTTAATTGTGGCTACAAAATCAAAGCGCATTAGGGTTTATACGTAAGGGTTTTAAGTTTTTGAACATAGGGTTTGTACCAATACTTTTCTTTTCTTTTGTTGATACTATAAATGCACGTTCAATCGGAACGTATCCACTAATAGGTGTCAACATGAAATACTTGAAAGAAAATTTACTTGATCTCTTAACCGCTATCGGTATAGGTTTAGCCTTATGCATAGGGCTATTGTCTTATTTTGACGTTTTGGTTAAGTAAGGGGATCAACATGGGATACACATCATTTTTAGACAATGCCAGCTTAAAGGCTGCAGATATCCTTACCCGTGAATTGACGGGATCAAACGACAATGGCGCAACATGGGAATTTATAGACAAGGCCACTAAGGGGAACGTGTTTTATGCGGTTTGCAAATTCTCTACCCCTGGCAATGATCCCGTTTTCTATGGTGTTGTCGTTCAATTCTCCCGCTCAAAAGGTGAATTCGGCTATAAGGAATTGACCGAAAATTGTGGGCCTTACTCTGCTAATGCGCCCCTTCGAATGATTGATCTGCTAGACAAACTGGCCCCGATTGATCCGCTAGACGCTAGACAATCTGCACAATGGGCGCTTAAATGGCGGGATAAATGCAGAGAGAATGCAAAGCGCAAACCCAAAACCAAAGTAAAACAAGGGGATATCGTTAAATTTTCTCCGCATGGTCGGGAATTTGAACTAATTTCACCCGCTGGCCCTAGACGTGGCTGGCATGTTAAGGTTTTGGGCGCTTCGGGTTCCACCTATAGGGCCAGCGCTTACCATGTGAACCGCTGCACAATTATTGATCCGCTGGAATTAATAGGGGCCGCTCATGCTTAAAAAAATGCGCTCAAGGTTCCGCTCAAAGTGTTCACAATCGAATGCGGTTATCAATGTAGGTGACTGGATCCTATACGATACCGCTACAAAACGGGCGGTATTAGAACCCGATAGCGACACAATCACTTTTTATGGTGAACAAGGCCCGTCAACGTTCTATCGGAACAAAAACGGGCGCTGCATCGATGCACCATGTTGCGGGTGTTGCACAATTTAATCTCTTTTTTCTTTTTTTAATAGGTGTCAATTATGAAAATCATTCCCATTGTGTCAATGACAAAAACCCAGGCGGCTATCGTTTGCGGTTCCCTTACGTCAACGACAAAAATGCCGTGCAGATCCTACAGTTTGCCGACCGAAGCATGTAAAACGGGTTTCAAAATGGCCCAATTGCCAGGATCAATTTGTTCCATGTGTTATGCGGACAAGGGGTTTTATAAAATGTATGCGAACAACATTAAACCCGCCCAATTTTCCCGTCTTGATAGCATCAACGGAGAATTTTGGGTGTCGGGCATGGTGTCCCATATTGGGAAAGATCCGTTTTTCCGCTGGCATGATAGCGGTGACCTACAAAACCTTGAGCATTTTGAGAAAATTGCAGCGGTTTGCCTTGCAACACCCGACACCCGCCATTGGCTGCCGACAAGGGAATACGGGACAATCAAGGAATTTATAGCAAAGCATGGAAAAAATGCGGTTCCTAAAAATTTGACTATTCGATTGTCGGCAATGTATCCCGACAAACCCGTGCAGATCCCCGTTAGTTTGCAAAACGTGCCAGGCATTACCGCATCGAACGTTCACACAAAAAATGCTATCGGGGCATTATGCAAAGCGCCACAACAAAACGGGGCATGTCTCGATTGTCGGGAATGCTGGACAGATAACGTTATCTCTTACGAATTACATTAAAAGGCTAAAAAATGACTATTAGAAAACCCAAAACACCTAAAGTACACCCTAAAATTTTGAATGATTTTATGGTTTATGAGGGTTTAAATGATATCAATTCGGTTTTTGGTGCATTGATAGCGTTCGAGGTTTACATGAAAAGTGATAAATTCAATTCGTATCATGGCGGTTTAGCCTTGCAAAGCATACGGGCCGCTTTATGCGCTGGAACCGAATTAATCGAACAATGGACAGATCTTGAGGAACCCACAGCATGAAAACGGGCGCTGTGGGTGTAATAACAAGCGAAAATGAAACCCTAATGCAAATTGATTGTGTCATTGCTGGAATGATTTTTTGCCATGCTTTGCACAATCCCAAAATGCAAAAATGCTGCTATATTGAGGAATTCTGGGTTTTGATCGATAGCATCTAAAAAGCATTTTCCAAAATTCCCGCTGCAATATGCGGGTTTTTTTGAAAGTGTTTTGCAAGTGAGCGCTCACATCATGCAAATTGACTTAAAGCGCCTAGAATCGGTTTTTATGGTTTCATGCATACTATCCATGCACTAAGCAAAAAAAGCGCTTAAAACGGGTTTTAATGGCATTCTAGGGATATATTTAGATTGTGTCTCATGCGCTGTTTTGATATCTAGCGAAGTGAGCGCCAACTTACATGATTTTGTGAAGTGAGTACCAACTTACAACAATGTAAGGGTAAACCCTAAAAATATGGGTTGTACAAAAAAGTGGCATTTACTTTTTAGAAAGTCGATTTAACCAATTTTTAGAAACTCAAAGTTTTTGAAAGTTTGGAAATTAGAAAACATTATTATTTTCGGACGGGGTATCAAATAATCGTCTAATCGTATTATTAAGTGCGTCAATCTCATCCATTTTCTTTATATGCCACATTCTCTTTTGACCATGCCATCCCAAAATAGAATTAGTATGGCAGTCTTGACATAATGCTATGCAGGTATATTGAAGACCTTGTTTGTAATGGTGGGCTTCTGAGGGTCCTGATTTATCGCAAACTGAACAGGGAAGCATCTTCACCCTTGCTAGGTGGAATCTTTCCTTGTTGTTCAACTTGTTGTTCATTGGGTTGCCCTGACTTCCATTCTGGCTGAGTACTGGTTGGTTCTCCAAACCTCGATCCTTGCTTGGGCAGCAGTCATTAGCCAGCGGTACTTCTCTTCCTTTTCCACGGCAGCTCTTATGCCTTCAAGCACTTCGATGTATTCAGCATGGGCATAGGCAAAGGTTTCTTGTTTACCCAGAACTTCCGTCCCTGCCTGGCTCATCAGGTGAGCCTTCTTGGACTTTCGGAACTCCTCCAAGTACAGGCGCTCGGACTTCGCTTGGGCGTACAAGGGTGCGGTGTCGATCAAATACTGAATTGCTTTGTCGGGGCTGCTCTCCATGAATCAATCTCCAATGCTTCTCTGCTAAACGTCTTATTCCTTCGGACAAGGAACCATTCCCTGCCAAGGTCAATGCTTGCTCATGGATAGGGGCTACCCTTGCTCGGATAGTCCTACCTTCTTCGCTGATCTTCTTGCGACCAGCGCCCTTTCTTGAGCCGCCACGTTGTTTCATGGCTTGAATTATATGCTACAGAATCAATTCTTTATGGCTTTTAATACAAACCTAATGTCATCATCTTCTTCTTGGAAGACAGTTACAAAGTCTGCTTTGTAGATATTCCTGAAGTCGGACATGGGCGTTCTGCCTACCTGCCTCTTGTACTCATCTTGGGATAAAAACACCAGTTGTTCAAGCTGCATGATTCTTGTATGGCTTGGATCACCATAAGCCCAGACTGAACTTCTGGAGGGACAAGTAGCAAGGAAATGACCATTTGGCTTGAGAAGTCTCCAGAACTCTGAGAACTGAGCAAAGAATAGTTTGTAGTCGCCCTGTTGACCAAGATGCTCTAGCACCTGATAAGCATGAATTTCGTCAAACTCATTGTCTTTGAATGGCAAAGGAAGACTCATCAAGTCCCAATAAACATCAGGATTGTGGTCAGCGTTGTAGTCCAAGGTGGTTAAGTTATCAAAGGTTGGCGTTCCATCAACAGCCATTTTCTTTGTATGGTTAGATCCACAACCAATTAAAAGCTCTTTTTTTTGTTTAGTCATACGTCTTCTGTTTTGTAGTTAAGCTTGTGATACTGAAACCGCATGGCTCCTTCCATCTCTAGCTCTTTGAACTGCTCATCAGAAAGAAGTCCAATGACATCACGGCCTTCAAACCAAATCTCTCTAATGGATTCGTTGTAGGTTGAATCCTCATCTGATTCATACTCATAAACTACTGTGACCACTTCGCTACCTGCACCCACAGTTGTATCAAATTCCCAAGTTTTTTCCATAATTAACTCCTGTTTAAAATTAAATCTTACCTAATTGTTTGCGTAATACCATAGGGACTTACCCTAATGTCGCAATCATTCTCAATGCGGCTTCTGGGTTATCAATCCTTGCCAACGTACCACCAGCCCAATTCTCAAAAAAGTCTGCCTGTAGCTTTGTTAATCTCTTTTTAGAGTCTGTTTTAATCTCTACCAAGAAAGTATGGTTTTTAAATCCCACAAGCAAATCAACAGGTAGGCCAATAATCCACACAGTTGCACCAGCGGCACGAAGTACGCTGACAATTTGTTCTTGATTTGCGTCAACACGGGCGGCTCTCCTCATAATAATGTCCCATCTTTGATTCTGTTCATGTATTCTCTGATCCTGTCTCTAGCACCAATGCCATAGATTCGTTCTGCCCTCTCAAGCCTGGCACGAATGAGATCACGATTTTTACTTCCTTCCCAATTCCGATAGAGTTCCCTAGCCTCTGCTTGCTCTAGGATTACTCTATCGCTTGGGCCTTCAATATTACGTCTGCTCCAGGTCACCAGTAAGCTCCAATGCTTGATTGATTAGACGTACGGGATAAGGTACGCCTTCTTTAACTCTGTCTAGCAGTCTCATGGCTTCAAAGTAGTTCATGCTTTTTGCCTTATTTGAGCCATCCTAGCCAACACTTCTAGCGGAATAGGCGCTGCCTTTTTTGCGTCTTCTTCTATTTTCAGCAAAGCAAGGTTAGGCTCATTCTTTGACGCAACTGTGGTCCTCCCAACGTCATAGGGATTTGGTTTAACAGCTTTGGTGTTGCGTACCCAGTTTCTCCATGTTGCATCCCAATCCAACTTCACACCTTTTTGACCTGCTTGTGCAAACCAATAATCTTTAAACTGTTCAGCAACCTGACGAACATCTAGGTCTGGCCTTTCCTGAGTAGCCCAATCTCCCATTGATTTACTGAGAAACCAATCTTGAGGGAGGCGAGAGCCTCTCTTGTTCTTCTCTATTGGTTTATGGTTAATGGTTATTGGTTTATGGTTAGGGTTATTTTGGCTTTCATCTGGCAACCCAGAAATAACCGACTGGGTTTTCTTTGGCCTACCGCCTAGCTTCCCATTGTTCTTGTTTTTCTCAACTTGCTCTTCATAATCTTTAATTTCTACTTCAATGCGTTTGTGTTCATATCCTTTTTTGCCTAAAACAAAGAAATCTGACAAAACATTCTGAAGAAAAATAACCTCGTCAGAACCCAAACGTAAGCGTCTAATAACCATTTGGGTTTCCTCTGGAATTGGTTGTTCATCAAGGTAATACCAATCAATCAACTGGCGGTAGATGCCATGTTCAATGGTTGATAAATGACCAGTATCTTTACGATAATCCGCAATGTTAAATTTGTAATAGTGCATGGCACTTCTCCGCAAATCTCCCAGAAAGAAACTGCGGCAGGAGGGGAGTTCTCTTTTCAGTACGCTCATGACTTCGTACTTAGCCGTGTTTCAAAACATTGTATCAAATAAATTGATTGTTGGTAATTTCATTTGTTGGTTTTCTGCCAAACAAACGAACAGCCTGGGCGTTCATATTCGCATATTCAGACTTAGAAAAGATGCCTTTAGCGTTTCTTATGTCAAACGGGTTTAGCAGATCACGAGGCTCTTCTACCTTTTCAGCCTCAATCATGTGTGGCGCTAAAGTGTACTGAGAAACCCAAGACCTACCCATCTTAATTTTCCCGATTTTTAATTTCTTCTTGTAGCTCATCTTTGTGCAACAAGCAGCAATGGATAGTCTTGGTATGCCAGTTAAGTCTTCTATTTGGTAGGACGTTAGTGGTCCATTTTGTAATGCTCTAATAACTGCTTCTTGGGTCATTTGTAAAGGTTCTCTAGGTTGATTGGGCGGTTTAGATGGAGTTCTAGCGTTCTGGCAAGCAAAGCTGTTACAGCCGCATCAAAGTCCTCTGGTTCGGTTGTATAAGCATCTGCCATTGTTTGAGCGTACCCAAGCAAGGCTTCAGCGCATCTTTTTTCAAGTATTTCAGTTTTCATGCAAGTAGCCTAACATGATAAAAAAGTTGCGTAAATTAGGGAAAACCCCTATGTAAATTCAGGAATCCATGTGGCACATTATCGGTGTGGGCAACAAATAACCCACATTTTAATAAACCTACAGGAGTGAATATGAAGACATTGTTTGAACAGTACAGAGATCAATTTGCAGACATCCCGTACTGCTGTTATTGCCTAGAGCCACAGGGCGAGAAATGGCATTGCTGCCAAGAAAACCACTTTATCGAGTTTAAAGACTTAGATATTGAGGATCAAAAATTTATCATAGATTCTGAATTAGACGAAAATACTTAAGGAAATATTATGGGTGTACATAAAAAACTGATGGAAGCAAGGATTGCCTTGCAAGCGGCTCCACTCAAAAAGTCAGGCCACAATAAGTTTGCAGGGTATCAATACTTTGAACTTGGAGACTTTTTACCTACAATTAACCAAATCTTCTACAGGGTAGGTTTGTGCGGTGTAGTGTCATTTGACAAGGAGCTGGCTACTCTGTGTATCACAGATACAGATGATGGCTCTCAGATCGTTCTGACAAGCCCTATGGCAGAAGCAAACCTCAAAGGTTGCCATCCAATTCAAAACCTAGGGGCTGTAGAAACGTACACTAGAAGATACCTATGGGTATCAGCAATGGAGATTGTTGAGCATGATGCGCTTGATTCCTCTCCACCAATGAAGGAAGAGAAGCAAGCCCCTATGATTACCCCAACTCAGGGTGCAATGGATAATATTGATCCAGAAGAATTACAATATTTGCAAGAGATGGCAGTTGAATTGATTGCCATGTGTGAGCAAGGTGAACCCAAGGCAGCTTGGGATAAGTTGGAAGGAGAGAACCTTGATGCAGAACAAAAGATTGCATTGTGGACACTCCTACCTAGTAAAGTAAGAAGTGCGTTAAAGAAAGCAAAGGAAATCTAATGGAAAAGCGTGACAATTCGGGAGTTTTGTTTAAGAACGATAAGAAAGAGTCAGAGAAACACCCTGACTACAAAGGAAACATCACAGTTAATGGTCAGGATTTCTGGCTATCTGCATGGATTAAAGAAGGTAAGGGCGGCAAGTTCATGGGACTAGCCCTCTCACCCAAAGAGCAACAAGCTCCTCAAAAATCAA
>Ga0315909_10003585_pt1 | contig 18834 bp, 31 predicted proteins | sample LakEriMetagenome_11_FD_203527 | JGI IMG/M metagenome (GOLD analysis project Ga0315909, IMG submission 203527) | Freshwater fungal communities from buoy surface, Lake Erie, Ohio, United States - Buoy 2 MA125 | ecosystem: Environmental > Aquatic > Freshwater > Lake | place: USA: Lake Erie, Ohio... | reverse complement strand
TGGAGCAGTTCTATTATCATCAGTTATGTCAGGTGCCGTAGCGGTACATATTGCAATGTTTGGTGGAGCCGGTGTTTTGATGCCAATTTTCTTAGGTGCATCTGCTTGGGCAGGTCATTGTTTGAGAACTTATTCAAAATAATCTGAGTAATAAAAAAAATAACCCCTCTTTATGAGGGGTTTTTTTATATTCCTAATGGACTTGTACTAAATGAAACATTCTTAACAGTGGGACAAGTATTTTTTATTATCTCTCGTAGGTGTATTTGAAATGAATCTTCATTAAAATACTTTAGTTTACCATCTTGGTAGTATCTATATACACTTAACATTTGTAAAATATCAAACTTATTAATCACTATATCAGTCACTCCGTTTATTTTTACCGCCATTAAAAGTTGGTCTAAATCTAACCAATCAATTTGTCTTTTTCTTCCAGTAGTTGCACCATATTCAAATCCTAATTCTCTAATTTTATCAAATATTTCAGATGGTTCTTCAAATTGTTTATTACCTACATAGGTCCTATATACTTTTGCAACACCATAAACTTTTCTAATTGATTGTGGAGGAACTCCATTTAATATCGCTGAACCAACAGTACAGTGAGAACTGGTTACATATGGGTAATCACCCCAATCAATATCTAATTCAAATCCTTGAGCACCTTCAAATAATATTCTACATTCTGTTTCACCATGTAATTCTTGGTATATATCAATTAGATATTTATCAAGTTCAATATCAAAATCAATTGCTCTCAATCCTTTTCTACTAAATTTGTCTCTATAACAAGGTCCATTTCCTGTTTTAGTTGTTCCAATTTCAGTATCTTTGGAATCTTCTTCAATATGTTCATCTGTTATGATGTGAACTCTTTTATCTACAAATAAATTTCCTTTGACCTGAACTCCAAGTTCTTCCAAATCTTCAACTTCCTTTAGAAATTTTGAGATGTTTAGTACACAACCAGGACCTATGATTGACTTCAGTCCATTTACTATTCCTGTCGGAATGAAGTGTGTTACTATTTTTTTACCATCTTTATAAATGGTGTGACCTGCATTTCCTCCTCCATTATATCTAATGACGTGAGTATATTCATTTGGTATTTGTGTTAGATGGTGACAGACTTTTCCTTTACCGGTATCACCCGCCTGTAAATCTACAATTACATCCGCATATTTTATCATGTTTGATTATTTTTTTTACTATGTTAAAATAAGTCAATTACTTAACATAATCAATATCTAAACATATACCTTGAAATATATCTAACTCTGATTGGATTGATTCTTTAAAGTCATCTTCAGTCCATGAGGGTAGGTCATCAATTCTTGCAGTCTCCCAATCATTAGTACCTTCAAAACCAACAATTACTTTATTTATCTTAACATAGATGGTACCTTCAAACTTACATTCTCTATCATCTTTATTTTTCCACATTGATATCTTACTAACGTTATAATTAATTATGTAATCAACCATATCTTCATTATCTGAGTATGGCATGGAATATTTTCCAGTATGTTGTCTTGTTCCTTTTAGAGTATCTTTAATAATCTCTAACATCCTTTGGGTAACTTTATCTGAACTATTCATATAAAATAAATATTTATGTTTAAATAAAACAAAAAAAATTAGTTTATGTGTTACACTAAAGAACAAATTGAAAATGCGGTAAAGACAAAGGGTTATACATGGTTTGATGACCCATCAAATAAAACTTACGATGTTAATATCGTCGGAGTTAGAAATAATCATCCATCTGTTGCTAAAAAAGTAACTAATGTATTTGATGATTGTTTAACAATTTCATACAAAGATGAAACAGGTGATTGGAAATTCTTTTGCTGGTCAGCTACAACTGACCCAGGTAAAAAAGGTGTTCAACAATTCCATAACAAAAAAGGTGTTGCTAGATTAGTACCTGGTCAATATAGAGGGGTATATAAGATTGACAAACATCAGGGTAAATACGACGCTCTTTGTCAGAGAAATGGTAATGTAACTGTTTGGAGAGATGCTAATAAAGATTTAATATTTGAAGAAAAAGTTACTGAGACTGGTATGTTCGGTATTAACATTCACAAGGCAGGTCAGGACTCTCAGTGGGTTGAAAATTGGAGCGAGGGTTGTTCCGTTTTCAAAAGAGTAAAAGATTTTGACGTATTTATGTCAATCTGTAAAAAGGCTTCTAAAATTCATGGAAATAAATTCAGTTATACTTTATTAGAGTCAACTGATATTGTTTAACGTTTAAGAACAATAACTCCGAATGTGTTGGTGATATTATCCTTTAGGAAGTCATCAATACATTCGGATATTTCATTTTGAATCTCCCACCCATATTCTTCATTTTCTACCGCATCTTTTAAGTTCATAGTTTCTCCACCAACCATGATTAAATCTACGGTACCATTTTCTAAGTCAGGTATTGTTCTAACAACAATAGTCCCATTCGTTTGTATAATGTTATGGATTGTTTCTACCTCAACAGTTTCAACATAAAAATTAAAATTATATCCTCCACAATTATCTATTGTAAATTTATCTTGATTTAAAAATTCTAACGCTTTATTAATTGCATTTTTTTCACCGTGCCATTCTCTGAGAAGCACATAAAGATTGGATGTTGATATTGTCATATCATCAACTCTTAATATTCCGTTCTTAAATCCAAAAAAGTTTAGAAAGTCATTGTCAATTTTAGGACCTATTTTATCCCAAAATTTAAAGAAACTTCTTTTATAAGGTTCAAATTTTTTAATGTAATCTAATTGATTTTCAGTAATTAAGATTTTCATATTGATAAATATAAGTAAAATTAGTATTTTTGGGTATGGCGCATCCGTTACAACATTCAAAATCCTCAGTTAATAAGTGGGGTGGTAAGATTGAAGATTATATAGATATCCATAATTGGTTTGATGAAACTAAATCATGGGTTGGTAGTTCGTATCATAGAATGTTTAGACATCACTCAGAGGGTATTTTTGAGTGTGAAAAGAAATTTGGTATGTCATTCGTAAATAGTGACGGTAAAACCGTTTATACCCGTTACGTTGGGGAGCAGCATGTAAAAGAAGATTGTTATAATTATATACCATCAGCTCGTGAATGGATACAATCCTTAGAATCCAAAGAAAAACCAATGTGGATGATTAGGACCTTAGATTTAAATCTTGACTAAGGATATTTAATAATATGAAGACGTTAAATTTAACTGAAGAACAAAGAAAAACATTAAAACTTTTCGCATACTATTGCGGGTCTTATGGGGCTAAGGAAGCCACTTTAAGATGTTATCTTGTAGAGAATGGTGCAGTTGATTGGATAGATTCTAATTGGTATTCTGACACTATGACTATAATTGAAGGTTATGATAAAATTAATTTATTAATTGAGGATATCTTAGAAAATTCCGATTTACTTGATTACTATGAATACGATAATCCCGGTTCTTTAGAAATAGAACTAGATGTGTTAGAAAAAAAATTGTCATTTACAGGTTGGCATACTGAGTGGGAAACCTCTAATCGTAGTTTAACTTGGGAGAATTTCCATGACGCTCAACCTGAATTTGATTCTTTATTTGAGTCGTTATCTGGTCAAATGAATGGAGTACTCTATTTTGAAGGTTCAGGAGATAGTGGTTGGGTAGAGGATGAAATAATCACCGATAATGGTAAGATGAATTGTCCTGAATTTTTTAAAGATTGGTGTTATGATATGTTAGGTAATAATTTTGGTGGTTGGGAAATAAATGAAGGTTCTCAGGGTGAATTTAATATATTACCAAATGAAAAAATGGTTGAGTTAAATTTTAACCAAAATTTTGAGGATAATGTTTCGGATGGTGTGGTTGGATATGCAGAATTTTAAAAAATTAACCAGGTGTTATTGCTAATCCATAATTTTTCATATCAATTTCGGGTTTTAGACTTTCTATAATTGGGTCCCAAAAATCTTTAAGTTGTTTATAACTACCGTATTTATTACCGAGATGGGCTTTAAACATTGGGCTTGGTCTGTCTTGGTCATAAGTGAGTTCTAATTTAAAATCAGGGTCTACTGATTTAATTAACGATTCTACTTTTTTCTTAATTTTGTCCAAGTAATCATAGTTCTTCGGTAAAAATGCCGTAGTATAGTTAATATCTTCACCAAAAAATTTTTGAGCCTCTCTCAATCGTGACGATAATGCCGATTTATGACCTAATAGACCCGGTATTGGGTGGTCTTTTACTCTCTCTTTATTAGTTATTTTATCATAATATTTGGAGTCATAGTTCGGACTATTTATATCAAATCTTGACAAATCCACATAGACGATAAAAAATTTCTCTCCGCGATGTTCTTCAATTCTCACATCAACATCTCCAAAATCAGTCATTGTACTGATAAATGATAATACAGATTTATCTAATCTTGTCATAACTATAAATATATTTTAAAATGAAAAACCCCCACCGTTAAGTGAGGGTTCAAAGATAATAATAAAAAATGTTATTTCAAAAATTTTAACTTATATAATGTAGAAAATATTAATTCCTGAATGGTATCTATTTGATTTTGGAGATATGATTCCTTAATAGACTTTCTACTAGTTTCAATTACTTCATTTAGATTTTCAAAGTACGATATAAGTTGTTTAGCACTTTCGTAACTTTCCAAATTTTCTGATTTATATCCTTTAATAATTCCGTGTTTCCCTTGAAAACTTTCTACTAACCCGTCCAACAAATCTCCGATTCCTTCATAATATCCACCTAAAGCCATATGTTCAGCAAAAGATGATTGTGAATTTGTTTGCCAGTGAAATATATGTGTTTGACTTCTTGAGTGTAGTAATTTTGAAATCATGTTTGAGATTCCTCCCTCTTCGGATTTTTGTTCAACTACTAAACCTCTTTTTTTGACTTCATTTAGTAAATCCTGTCTAAGTCTTGTTTCTTTATCCATTTGATTTTTTAATTATAAATATCATCTAACTTCAATATTTGAAAATATAGGTTCATCTATTGAGAACAACTTTAAATGAGTTCTTAGGTGTCTGTGTATATAACCCTTTATAATTCTACTTGTCAAATAGTTTAATTTTTCTGATGAGTAATAAAAACACTTTATTGTTGGACAAAGTTCTCCTGTTAGGTCGGGTTCATACCCTTGGATAAATACATCCAAGCTTTGATTACCCGGTAATGGAACCTCAATTGGTTTTTTGTTATGAATTTTCAGTAGAGCTTCCATATGAAATATCTAAGAATTTTTTTTCAAAAACAGTAATATTAGGTAGACCCACTTCTTTAATTCTGTCTAATACATTATCAATATCAATGTTTTCTTTTAAATAAGTTTCTATTGTAGATAGTAAAATTGTACTAAAAACTGATGGACTTCTATGATATGAATCAGAGACATCAGTCATTCTAAAAGTGATATCTAATTCATTTAACATTTTATCAATCCTATCCTGAATGTCAAAATCAACTAAAATAATATCATGAACCATTTCGTTTTCATCTATTATACTTTCATTAGGATTTTGAATTGATAATATCGCCGCCCATCTTTTATCTTCTTCACTCATTCTACGATATAATAGCAAATCAAGTTCATCAACACTCATGTCGTACTCAATTTTAACCAATCTTAATTTACTATTATCCATATATTATTTACCGATTACCAAATCATCATAACTCAATTTATCCATACCACCAACATCTTTAATGTCTGAATCATCAACAAACTCATCATACATATAATTTTTTACCACCGCAATAATACTTTGTTCACATTGAGCAATTTTACTTTCTTCCCAATCTTCAAGAGTTTCATTATCATCCATACTCTCCCACATTTTATATGCTAAAGTTGCAATTGTAAATAATTGTTTTTTAGCCATGGAGTCTTCTTGTCTATCATCCTCTTTAACGTTTTGTTTAACCAAATTAGTTAAAGTTTCAAGTTGTTTTTCACTTATAATAATATTTTTCATAACAGTTCTTTATTAATAAATATAAAAAAAAGGGGATTTCTCCCCTTTAATTGAGCCCAAAATTGGGTGTCCACCACCTTGTTTTTACTCGTTTAAACAAGGAAACGTTATTTTTACTTTCTTTCTTTAATTTCTTTGATATGAATTGTTTCCGTAGAATCAATTTCTGCTTTGACATCAAACACTCGTTCTGTCTTTTCAGATTGTGATGGCTCAGTTAATATAATACCATCATACCATTTTTTAATCTGCACGACAAATAAAATGAACATTGCAGCCATAGCAAAAATCGCTAACTTAATAAATCGTTTCCAATTTTTAAATATAAGATATACGGCAATTCCCGTACATAACAACCATCCTAATGTGTCAGTGTCAAGTATCATTTTGTTGTGAGAGATTCAATTTTACTTTTAACAACGTCCATCATCTCAACATTTTCAATTGAAGTGGTAATTACCGAATCCACTAAAAATCTATGTGGAATGTGGACCAAGAACTCAATTCCGTTGAAGAACGTAAAGTCATTTTTCAATTCAATACACCCTTGAACCGCCTTTAGAAACAGTTTGAACTGTGTCAAATCATAAAAGGTTTCGTTTAAGATTGTTCCAAACTTTTCGTTTTGAATTCTTATGTTATGTTGAATGCTGTTCATGATATTTTTTTTCAAATATATGAACAATATTATTCATTGCCAAATTTATTTTCTTTTTTTAGGTCTTTTTCCTTCAAATTTTGTTTTTTGTCGTACATTTTGTTTCTACGACTTAGAACAATAGTACATTTTATCATCCCTTTTTGGTTAGAAAAGACTTTATAAGGGACCACAGTTAGTCCTTTAACCAAATCTCTTTCTAATTTTCTTAACTCTTCTTTGTGTAACAATAGTTTTTTCTCTCTATTTGGGTCTTCTGAGTTATTTATTATGAAATTTTTAACAAATAACTCCCCACCTTTAAAAAAACAATATGCGTCCACAAATGAAAATTCTTTTGATTTTACACCTTTTACCTCATTTCCTTTAAGGACGATGCCTACATCTATCGTTCTAATGAACTTGTATTCAAATCTGACCTTGTTTAATTTTATCTCAAAATTTTTCATAATATTGCAAAGATAGTAAAAAAAGAAAAAACCCTAACAGTTTTTTTAAAAAATGTTAGGGTTAAATTACCAACTTTAAAGAAAGGGTTGTTTGGCTATATGAGTTATAAATATGTGGTTTTAGACCAAAAATCAATTTTGTGTAAAATTTTTTTACTTTGGTATTGATATTTATCATTATGAACGTGTCTATTAACAATCACAATTTTAAAGTTAAAACCCTTTTTTTATCTAACCATACTCAAGAAGGTATGATGGGTAAAAAATTCACTAATGAATTTAATGGTATGTTATTTTTAATGCCTGAAGGTGACCATTGTTTTTGGATGAAAGGTTGTATCATAAATTTAGATATAATCTTCATAAACGATGGTAAAATAACAAAAATCCACCATGATTGTCCTCCATGTAATGGGGATGAATGTCCTAATTATTGTGGTGAAGGTGATACTATTTTAGAAGTAAAAGGTGGTACTTGTAAAAAATTGGACATTAGAGAAAATGATGAGGTTTCCGTTTAAGCAAACAGACCACCAAGCATTGACTCAAATGGGTCACTAGATTTTGATACAGGTGGGGGTGGTGGTTCCGATGAAAAACTTGGTGATTGTGACATACTTTCTGATTCTATTTCCGCAACATCATCTGCGAACAGGTTTTGAGCTTCAGTCGTAGTTGAGTATTCATTAACTTTTTGGTCTAAGTTTTCTACTTGATTTTCTAACTCTTCTGGACCAACAAAATTTGCAATACCTAAATAGTCCAACAATCCTAAATACCATTTGGTTCTTCTCATTAAACTTCTAGTTGCTGGATTTCCCCATAACCTTGGAGCTCCTGCCGATAATTTAGACATCAAACTCGCGTCTGATTTCATATATTGTAACCAATTTTTATTACCTTTAAAATCTCTAAATCCTCTAAAATTAACCGCATCTTTAAGAGATTTTGAGAGTATCTTTTTTTCTGATGAGGTTAAAGACCCTGTTAATCCTTTTTTATTTGTTAAACTTGTCGCTTTTTTAGCACTCCTATTCATTTTTGTACCGGCGTCTTTGAATAATTTAATAAAATCTTCAACGCTTCTCACCAAACCAGGTCCAACTCCAGGAACTTTTCCAACCGCTCTTTTAAGTGGTTCTAAAACTTTTGGTGCCCATTCTCCTACTTTTTTTAATAAACCCGATAATGGACCCGCCTTCGCAGCAATTTGACCCATCTTAGTCGCATCACCTGCTAATGATGCCGCTTTAAACGCCTTTGCCGACGCACCTCCTAATTTGAAGAATCCTACAACAGGTTTAGCAATAACGTCTCCGACATACGGTATCACTGATATCCAAGATAATACCGCAAATAATTTATCCCCTTGTCTCCAATAACTAATACCATTAATTAAATCAACAATACCTGTTGGGTCAAAGATACCGACAATATCTCCTAAGGTGTTATACCATTTATCTTCCTTAATCAATTTTGTTTTCTCAGGATAAATTACTTTCAACATTTCAACAACTATTGTTTGGTCTTTCTTTGAAAGTTTGTTCCACTTTTCTTCAATTATCTTATATCTCTCTTCATTATAGATTTCTACTAATCTATTTTGAAATTCTGATTCTGTTAATGCTATTGCCATTTTGTATTTTTATTGATAAATATCTAGTAATAACAAAAATGGAGGTTAGTGACCTCCATTTTCAAATTCAATTTCTTGTTGTTTCTTTTGTTCAATAAACGGTTGGATTCTTTCTCTTGCTATTTTACAATAATTTTCCGATAATTCAATTCCAATCCATCGTCTGTTTAAAGTTTCAGCAGCTACACAACTTGTTCCACTTCCGTTAAATGGGTCAAGAATGATGTCATTTTTATATGATAGAATCTTAATCGCCTTTGCCGGAATATCCATACTGAAAGTTGCCTTGGTTAGTGGTCGGCTATCATTTAGATATTTCCATTGACCAAATACTAATTCCATGAATTCTTTTTTATCCTCTTCTTGATAAACCACCTTTGTTTTGAAAGTTCCATCTTCCTGTTCTATTTGGGTTGGTTCCCCCTTCCATTGTGGCTCTCCTTTCACTTTTTTAATATGATGTTTTTTATAGGCTAGTATTACACACTCTTTTGGATTATATATGTAGGGTGAGCTAGGACTCATCCAACTACCCCATGCGGTTGTTTTACTTCTATGAGGACTATCTTCTTCTAAATCAACAATACCGAAGAATTTAAAACCAATTTCTTTCATTACCTGATATACTTCAGATACGAAAAATATTCTACCTCCCTTTTCTTGTCTGTTAATTTCATAGGGAATATTCAGAGCAATACGTCCATCTTCTTTTAAGATATTGTAAGCCTCTTTCAACCATCTACGACTAAATTCCAAGTACTCATTAATTTCCATGTCATCATCATGAACATCATAGGAGATATTAACTCCGTAAGGTGGTGATGTAACAATTAAGTCTATAGAATTTTCAGGTAATGTCTTCATCACCTCAACACAATCTCCGTTGATTACGGAATTAATATAATTTTCAATCATTTTTTCTCTAATGTTTCAATGTGATGTTGTAGGTACCACATCGCTTTTTTTAAATCTTCTAATTCTTTTGCCGGGTCTTTCTTACCCGCTCTTGAGATATACTTAACGGTATTGCCTAAACAAAATCCAAGGTCCCAAGCGTCTATCACTTTTATCGCTTCATATGTGTTGTCGGCACCCCCATAATGGGTTGGGTTATTTACCATCTCCTTCTGTTCCATCCTCAGTAGTTTCAATTGTATTTTTATAGAGTGGTCTCATATTATCAACATCTATAACAAATCTGAAATTTGTCATCATTAAATTGTCATCTTTATAAGAACATTTGGTCTCAAGATTAGAACCTTTAACAGGTAAAATAAGACCATTAACAATCTCACCAATCGGGTCCAAGTATTCAATCTTAACCTCAGTTATCTTGAATAGGTCCGCAGGGTTGAAGGAATATTCAACAGAGTTAAACATTCTAATTGTCAGGATTAGGTCATCTCCTTCGTTTTTAATCTTGTATTTGTTAAACAAATAAATAGGAACTTTAATTTCATCATTAAAGTGTATTATCCATCTATTCGCCTTTAGTGGTTCTATTGGTTTAAATTTTTCCATTCTTTATGTTTTTAAAATAATTGATTACGTACTATGAGTTCTATCTGAATGGTTTCTCCCAATTCTGATTTATATGTTTCCCTTGAGTTGTTCATTTAAATAAAGTTTTATTTCATCATCAGAATGTCCTTTAGTGTGAAGAGTATATGCTTTGGAAGCTGTGTCATCCATAAAGATAATCGCGTCCGCCTTAAATAACTCTGACAAAGGTTGTTTATTTTTTAATGAATTTTCAATAGTTTCTTCAGAAACAAGTCGTTTGTTAAACCCCATTTTCTAACAATTTTTTTTGTTCTTCCATTTTTTCAACCCTAATACTTTGATAAATCAGAGACATTATTTTTCTCTTGGTTACCGGTACCAAAGTTTCGTAGATTGGAAAATTTTGAGTTGATATTACTTCAAACACAGGTAATGTTTTTTCACCTTTTGTTTTGTATGTTTTTGAAAATTTAGACAATAACTGGATTATTGTCAAATCTTCGCCATTTCCTTGGTATAAAAGTTTAACATTTGTCTTATTTTGACCATTACCTTTCTTCACTTTTTTTATATCGTATCTCCAAAGGTAAATTTCATTCTCTACTTTAAAATAGAAAAATCCCGCTTTTGAATTTAGATTTCCAGTATTTCTTTTTATTTTAATCGTAATTGAATCAAATACTAATGTCCATATCGCTTTTACAATATTGAAATAATCAAATAGTTTTGGTTGTGTATTAGATAGTATTTTTTTAAATTCTTCCTTATCTTCTTCTGATAGGTCAGGTGGGTCTAACGCATGTAAATCTGTTAAGATTAGTTCATCGTCAGGACCTAAAATTTTTCGGTTTGTTGTAAGAATTTTGTTTTGTGTGAGTAGTGTTTGAATATTACCCAAATGAATTGATAATTCAATAAACATGGGATAAAGCTTAATCTCTTCAAGGTACTTGTTTAATTTTTGAAAATACCCCATCAGAATATATTCTTTATATTCAGAGTCTATTGAGCCCTCAACTATCCATTGAGGGTCCATAATAAATTTGGTTCTTTTTGGTTTATTTTCCATATTACTAAGGAAAATATAAATGAAAAAACTGATAAAATGAAGTAATTAATTTATTCTAATGATGTAATAAATTTGACCATTAACCTCTTGGGTATCATAATTACCATCATAACTTCCCATAATTCCATAACCATCTGACGCAACTAAACCTTCAGCTAGTGAATCTTTGTCTATATAATCTTTCAAATCCATACCAAACTCTTGGAGAAATCTCAGGGGAGCACTCATAGCATCACTAACTCTATCTTCAACAATCCCTTCAATCATTTCTTCGGTTGGTTCTGTGTCAGGTTCAATACCATCAATTTCATCTTGAGCCTCAGTGATATTATCATCAATCTCCTCTAATTTTTCTTCAAACTCATCACATTCACCATCTTCAGATTCGCACTCATCTTTTTGAGCCTCAACTGTAACACGTAATTCTTCTAATTCTGAAATGTAATTTTCAAGAGTTTCAATTCTTTCTTCTTGTTCATCGGATAATTTAAAATCACTATCATCAAAAAATACTTCAGGATTATCTCTTACGTCATTTTCATAAAACTCTCTGGCAATTTCCTTAACTTGTTCTTCGTCAATATGGTCTTCAAGAAAACTTTCTCTAAATCCTTCAAGACCAACATCATCAATATAATTTTCAGCGTAACTATAAGCGGCTTTATCCATTATATCATCATGACCTACTGCATATTCATTTCCTTCAACATTGTCAACTCCAATTATCTCAAACATATACATTCCGTGATAATCATATCTCATTGGGATTAGGTTATATACACTGTTTGATTTATTTTCTAATTCTTCAATTTCGGTTTCTAATTCACTTATCTTTTCATATAATTCGTCATCGTGGTCTTCGGTATCATCGTACTGTTTTTGTAATACTTCAATTTCTGACATTTTCTGCTTTAACTCTTCTTTTTCTTCTTCGTTAATATCATCAATTGCACCATCATTAATCAAATTATAATATAACGCGTTTGCGGCTAGTCCCAAATCATCAATATCAGGATTATTCAAATCCCATTCACCGATTGATTTTCTTTCCTCAGCTCCTTCTAATTTTTGTCTTAAAATTTCCGCCTTTCTTTTTCTCTCAATTGGCGTCCCGTAATCTTGGGTGTACCCTTTTACTTTAACATTTGAGATGTCACTTATTTTTGTATTAGAAATATTCAATCTACCTTGTACATATCGTACATTACCTAAAGAATCTGTTGGTGTGTCTGATATATCCAAATCACCTGTAATCCAAATTGGTTTCCCTTTGAACATTGGAAGTTTAGAAATACCTTTCCCGTGATATCCTGATAGTTTTAATAAGTCTTTATATTCTTCGGGAGAAATTTTGTGATACTCTTCTTCGTTTTGTTCAAGAATAGCGTGTTTCAAAAATATCTTAAATTGATTTTCGTTAAGTTTTATCTTTCCCATATCACTTATAAATATATAATATTGACAAATAAAATATTTGGTTAATATTTATTGTAGTACAAATATACAAAATAAAATCAAGTTAAAACATTAAAACTATGGGTGGATGTGGATGTAAAAACAAACCAGCGCAATCTCAGCCAGCACCGGCTCAGATTCAAACTCCCCAACAACAACAAACTGAAACTGTTCAAGAATCAGTAAAGAAAGTAGTTGAGAAATATTACAAAAAATAATTATTGTTAGTTGTTTGGTTAAAAAGTGGGGTTTATGACCCCATTTTTTATTTAAACTATTTAGTTATTAATTTTTTTCACATATAAATTTCAAAAATATTGTTATGAAGTACATTGTACCAAACTATAAATTAGGAATTGTGAATAAATTTGCGGATTATCTATTATCTGAGATTGATAAAGATAACGATACATATACCTCATTACAGGTGGTTATGTTTAACGAATTCTTTGTTATTGATGGTTTTACCTCATCTAAAGAAAGAATTGATTTAAACGATTTAAAAGAGAAATTCTACTTACAAAACAAAGATGTATTTGAAAGATTAGTTATTAAATCAATTAATACAATTGATGTTATTAAATATGATGCTCCGATTCCTCAGTTCTCAATGTGTTTTGATTTTCATTCGTCTTTACGACCTATGTTTCATGAAAAAGTATTAGAGTACGCATATAATAATCCATTAAGTGAATGGGATTACGTTGATTACAATGATGAATTAATAATGAGTATCAATTACTTATTTGAAAAACCAAATAATACGTTTTACACTTCTAATTTTGGAGTTGTAAAATCAGAGTTCCCTCATGGTTTTAGTCTTTTGTACGGTAGAGCGGCTTTATATTACAGTGAATATATTGTAAATCACTTAATGAGTATTGTAATGAGTGATAAGATAAACGTTGAATATAAAGATTTTAGTGACGAGGGTGGTAACCCAAATTTTGTGATTAGTTGTAAGTCCCCATATCCAATAGAAAAAATCAATTCAATCGTTTTTGATGTTTTTGATTTTAATATAGATAGATTCATTAAAAAATATCTAATGAACTATGATTTAAAATCTGATGTTGATACTCAATTAGAAAAAAAACCTTGGTTAGTAAAAGATAAAATAAATGAACTATACATCATTTAAACTCTTTTAGAGTAGGAAACCACTTGGTAAAAATCTTTTTCTCCTTTACTGAATTGTTTGACTAATGTCAATAAATTTTTGAACATATAAGCACCAGGTGTTTGTTTTTCACACTTAATAAACAATTCAATCATTGATGATAAAAATTCAATAGAGAAATGACCCAAATTATCTAAACTAAGATATTCGTCAACAAAATATTCAGAATAAATTATTTCGTATTTTTTTCTTTCGTCTTGTGATTTGAACGGTTCAATCCTATCGTATAAATCTAACCATTCACTTATATATTGAGAAACTAAATCAGGAGCATGTCCTGATTTAATTATTAAATCAACAATCCAATGAGTATGAGATGGAGCTCTTAACCTTTTAGACGGTTCTTTATATTTTACAATAAAGTCTAAGTCGGGATTTGCACCCCGACTTCCCTGATAGATTATTAAGTAATTTCCATCAGATAATTCCCAATATTTAATTGGAGTATGTGTTTGTCCTTTTTTATTAAAATTAAAGCACTTGTCGTTTGATAATTTCAACACCTTCTTCTATAGTCATATAATCTTTATCTGGAACATATGCCGTTGATTTAGGTTCTCCAAAAGCGTCTTCAATTATCATAAATGCCGGTACATATTCACTACCAGTCGCCTCAACAAACAAATCATACTCATCACTATGTTCCTCTATGTCACGTTCAATGAATTCAACATTACCTTCGGTAAGTTGGGATTTCATCATGTCACAGAATGGACATCCATTCATTGTGAATAATACGACCAATTTATCCATTTATCAAATCTTGAGCTAATTGATTTAATTGTGATTCTTGTAATAAACCCACTTTTGTTGCAACTACATCAGCTCCATTAAAACTTTTAATTGTGGGTACACTTCTCACACCCAAAGTTATAACAGTATCTCTATTTAAATCAACATCCATTGTATAAAAACTAACACCACTATTATTTTGTTTATGTTCATTAGCCACTTTTTCATATATTGGTGTTAGAACTTTGCAGGGACCACACCAACTCGCTTTGAAGTCAACAATCATTTTTTCTCCCTTGTTAATTTTTTCCAGTAGCTCTTTTCCTGTTATTTCCATTTTTTTAACTTTTAATTAATTTATTTACACTGAATTCTGCCACACCATACCTGTCTAAGGTTGTTAATAATGTGACGGTTATTTTATCTGAAAGATTTACATAAATAAAAATACCTGTAGAGTCATATTCTACCAATCTTTCAATTTTTTTTATTTTCTTATCTTCAACTATAGAAGTAACCCACAATTCCTCTGATTTTGATAAAAATTTTTTAATAGTTTCTTCTTCGTCAATTTCAAAACTAATAAAAGAAGGATATCTTTTATATTGTTCTTGGAATTTATCAATACAGTGTTGTGGTACCATCATTTAAAAATCATCAATTAGTATATCATTAATAAATACATCGGGTGTTAATGAATTTAGGTCTTTGTTCCATGATAAATGACCTGTAAATCTTTTATCGCCATACCAAAATGACGGTAGTGATTCGGTAATTTCGGAATCAATAATAAATTCACTATTACCAATTTTACATAATAGTTTAGGTAAATTAAATAGTTCTAAATGAAGTGCCATAACTATTTTACCTTCTAACATTTGAATTGGTCTATTCCAATCATTATCAAGAGTTTTATTGAATCTTCCTAATGTTTGTACTCTTAGGAATTCTATATTTTTATTAATTTCACCAACTCTAAATTCAATAGTAGCTCTAACATCACTTTCAAGATTATTTTTTCTTAAAGATATAATAAACGCATTTGGTCTTTGGACATATCCTTTAACGCAATTTGACTGTATTAGAGACTCACCATTGTATTCTAATGAAGTTGTGAGTACCTTTGGATAATATACATCATTACCGTCATTAATTGGTGTTTCTATAAATGAAACAAAACTTTCTGAATATATTCTTTTGTAGGTCCCTTTAGTATAAAAATCGTGTTTTTCAGTCCAATCCAAATGTTCTTCTCTAAAATCATCATAATTTTGAGATTTCCATTTTATGTTTTCAAATTTTTTGATTCTTTTGTAAAATCTGAAGTGGTCATAAAATGTTTGTGGATTAATTTCCCCCTCAACAACTAACATAAAGATATTAAAAATATTATCTCTTTCTTTTTTTGATTTAATGTCTTCAAAATTAATTAATCCATTTGGGCATTCCTTTGAATGAAAAATGTCCACTAAAATATCATCTGGTTTTTGTGAGATATAATCATTTCCAAAAATACTTACCGCCCATTGGAATAATTCAAGGTTGAAGTTGTGTTTTAGTTTATGTAATACCCTCTTAATTTTATCTCCGCTTAGATTGTTTAGTTTCATTATCACATCCAAATATTTGTCACTTATTTCTTTAAAGTGTTTTGTTTTTGGTTGTGGGTATCTACACGAAAACAACCACCAGTTATCTGATAGTTTCACATTTCTACTTAGGAGGTATGTTTTTTGAATTGTCCTAACTGAATACTTTAAAGCTTCCACTTCTGTCCAATATTTAACATTAGGTATATTTGATACAAATATTTTAAAAGCTTCTACCGGTACTGAATTATTAATTGTTTTATATTCGGTAATATCATTTATTAGGTTTGTTATTCTAGCAATAAAATCGGTGTATATTTCATGTCCAAAATCAAAAACTCTAACTGATTTTGAGAATTTTCTCTTTTTATGGTAATTAGTGATTGAACCACTATAGAGTAGATTTTTTTTGTAATTGTAGGTATAATACACACATGAAGTCCCTACTTTGTAATATGTTTTATCAACATCTTTAATTCTATGATAGACAAAGTATTTTAATGTTACTTTGTCATCTTTTTTAGTAACGACAAGTGTTAATCTTCTATGTGATAAATAATATAATGGATTTGTTATTTCTTTTACAAAATGTTCTTCACCAATGTAAACTTGTTTTTTGGTAAAGGCGCCTTTTTTACTATAACTGTGTTTATCCAACACAGGTAATAAAAAAATATTGTCTTCTTTTTTTTCTTCCTCCCATTTGATTTCATTAAAATCATAGTGTTCCGTTGATTTAAAGACCTCAAAAACTTTTTTATACAAATCCATAGTAGTTATATATTATAAAATAAGGGAGTCTCCTCCCTTATTCGTTTTTAGTTATTTAGATATAGGATTCAGCTAATTCCCAAAGTTTTTTATTAATATAGGTGTCCATATTAAGAGATTTAATCGCCTTAACCTTTCTTGACTTGTCATTTTGTTCTTTTACAAACCCACCTCTGATTAATTTTTCCTGTACAACATTGAAAGTATTCCAAAGAGTACTTTCGTAGTCCTCAACCCTCATTGGTTCAATTATAGTTTGAAGTGTGAGTGTTGAGATATCCTCGGTATTTTTCCATCGTATCCCAACCGCCTTATTCACAAAATCAACTTTTTCATCAATGTTCATTCTTTTATCCATCATTCGGTTTACTGAACGTTCAATGATTGGAACTGACTTTACAAAATTTTCGGTAATTTCACTAACATCATCAGATGTTATTTTTAAATGTCTTTGGTTAAAATCAATCAAATCTTGTTGTGGGATGATAAGACCGTTTGAACAAGCCACACGAAAAAGACCCGCTCCTATTTGGAGTTTAGTTAGACCATCATGTGAATTTGTTATAATCGCCTCAACCAATGAATCACCCACCTTTGGTAGAATTGAATTCCTCATTTTGACCATATGTTTAGAATAGAGTCCGTGTCCTATTTGTTTAGCGGAACTAATTTCCCATCCCGACTCTGTAAATTTATCAATAATTTCAATAGTTGGTACCATTGAGTATCGGTCTGTCAGTTTTGGTGATTTTTCAGTTTGGAAGATTGCGGGTGAAATTCCTTTAAGTTCTTGAAGTGTAATCATGGTTTTAATTTTTTTACAAATATATTAAAACTTTACTAACGAACCAAATTTAATTTAAACAAAAAACACCTACTTTGTTTTTTTCAAAAACTTTGTACAATATGAGTTTTTTCCCTTGGGAAACTTCTTCCTCCTTAATTTCAACTACAATATCAATAATTTGTTTTTGAGTTAAAGAAATTTCACCACCGTTTTCGGCGTTTATTAAACATCTCTCTTTAACTTTTTCAAAAAATCTACTTTTAAGTGAATCTCCTATCAAAATATTCAAATCATTTGGATTTTTCTCAAAAAAAGATTTCAACTCATTGAGGTAGATTTCAACATCAATATTTTTCATCATAGTGTTTTTTTTACAAAGATAACAAAAACACATCAAATTACAAAAAAATTAGTCATTAATATACCAAAAACCATTACCCTCGTCTTCCATCTTGTCTTTTAGACATTGTGGGAAATTTAAACTAGGTGAGGTATCAGCAACATTGATAAATGCTAATTTTTTCAAATTACATAAAGTCTCAGGAAGAGATTTTAAGTCAGGGTTTTTGTTAACTGCAACATAATTTATGTTTTCACATTCTCCGATACTATCAGGTAAAGATTTAATACACTTTTGGAACATTACCGCTTTCAAACTCTTAAATCTTGATATTGATGCTGGTACATCAAATGCAACGTCTTCATTAGTTTTGTTAGTAATCATCAAATGGTCAATTGTATCAGGTAAACTTTCAAACAATTCTTCAAATCCATAAAGTGCCACAAATTTACCCGCTGAACTATCAGGATATGAAATTTCAACCTTATTACCACCTTTACTTACTAAACCTCTTGCAAATTCAGGTTTGAATAATTCTTTAAGTTCAGACATAGGTCCATTTAGGTATTCAACCAAGTTGATTTGTCTATCATCTCTATTCATAAATTGAGATGATGGGAAGTGGAATTGATATCTTTCTTTAGGAAGACCAGTCTTTTTA
>Ga0315909_10003583_pt1 | contig 18836 bp, 15 predicted proteins | sample LakEriMetagenome_11_FD_203527 | JGI IMG/M metagenome (GOLD analysis project Ga0315909, IMG submission 203527) | Freshwater fungal communities from buoy surface, Lake Erie, Ohio, United States - Buoy 2 MA125 | ecosystem: Environmental > Aquatic > Freshwater > Lake | place: USA: Lake Erie, Ohio... | reverse complement strand
TTACTGCATCGTCGCGCCATGCGATGGTTTGCGCATCGCATGGCGGGTCAATGTGTTTCAGTCACCACCTACGGTAAGAGAAGACGTTAGGCATATTATTTTGCATCGTCATTGCTTGTTGAACGGCCAGCAGGTTGGCATAGGGATCATAAGTGCTTAATCCGAGGTTGGCATTCTGCGGCATCATCTGCGGCAGTTCGCGATAGGCGTTGGCCAGCGTCTGCATGATGGCCGGTGAGCCCATCAATCCTCCCAGTGCCCCACCGATCGTTTTACTCATGTCAGCCACGGGTTGCTGCTGTGTTGGCATCAGACCCACTGCCCGTGGTGCATCCGGCAGACCAAAACCGGTGCGGCGTTGATCGCCCACCATCACGGGACGACAGGAGGCTTTGATGATCTGGAACAGACGATCGACGCGTTGTGCATTACGCATGCGAATTGCACCCTGAAAATCAGGATGGTGCGCCAGTGCCAGTGCCGCCAGTCCGGTGACATGTGGCGCGGCCATGGAGGTGCCATCCCATGCGGCGTAATTGTTGTCAGGGACGGATGAGGTAATTGCGACACCGGGCGCGCACACGGCAATCTCTGGGCCGAAGCAGCTGAAACGCGCTGCATAGAAGCCATTGGTATCCATCTGCGGCGTCAGACTTTGGGTGTGATAGCTGTCGGCAGGGAATTCATGCAGACGGCCAATCGCAGCGACTGCCAGCACATGCTGAGAGGCGGCCGGATACTGCACTGCACCGCCCGAATTACCCGCAGCGACGATGCAGGCCACGCCCGCATGACGTGCACGCAGCAGCTGTTGCTCCAGTGCTTCAGAGGGTCCAGCGCCGCCCAGACTTAAATTAACGACATCGATCTGTTTCTCGATACAGTATTCGAGCGCATCAATGAGCTGACTGATTTGCCCTCCGGGGAAGAGCTTACAGGCATGTATTTCTGCATCGGGCGCGAAGCCACGTATCCCCACGGCCGAATCCATTCCGGCAATAACGCCGGCACAGTGCGACCCATGTGAGAGCGTATCCACCGTCCAGGTGCTGGTGTCACGCTGCTTGTTGATGATGTCGTAACCGTGTGTGATGTTGGTGAGGTCTTGATGCTGATTGGCTGCGCCCGAGTCAACGATGGCAATCCGTATGCCCTGACCACGAAAATGGGGCGGCAGCTGATCAAGGCGCATGGCCTTTTGTCCCCAGCTCAGTTGCTGCTGTTTGGGGAAATTGGCCAGCGAAGGCCAATCGGACAAAGCACGCAGCTTGACGACATTAATTTCCTCATCGCTGATGTCGGGCTGCTCCTGATAAAAACTCCAGTAGTCCATGCGCGGCTTGACGTAGAGGCGCCGTACGCTGGCGGTTGTTTCCCCAAACAGCGTGAGCCTGACTTTGCCATTCGCATCGGTGACGCCACGCGCTGGCAGCAGACTGCCGAACAGATATACTTCTGCGCCCTCAATCGGCTTGTCCTGAGCCATCACCAGAAATTCAGCGGTCAATGCGGTGCCGGTCATGGGAAGGCTGTAGTTCATCAGTTCGGCCTGCGGGTAATTCACATCCAGCAGTTGCAGGCTCTGATCGCGCTCGACTATTAGCTGTCCCTGCGATTGCATGGCCAAGGCGGCGGCTTTTTCTTCTGCCATGCGTGCAACCAGCACACCAGCACCACCGGGTACGCCTGCCGCGAGTGCACCAATGACATTTTTGGGGCCAACGCGATCAATGACTTCAATGTCGGGGCTGTCACGCAGCGCCTGTTCAACGACTGAAAACTGCAGGGGTGCGATACCCATCATCTGCAGGGTCGGATTGTGTCGGGGTGCGACCAGAAACTGGCCTTTGCGTTTTTTAAGTTCGCGCTGTCCGGACTTGCTCTCTGTGGTTGCGCTTTCACGCGGGGCTGCAGCTTCCTTGGTTGCGGCCGTAGTTTCCTTTGCAGACGATGAGGTGTCTTTCACAGCCACGGAGGTACCGCTACCGGTAGCCGGAGTCGGCTCAGAGGCGCCGCTACGACCGGATTCGGATTTGGATGACATGGTGATCCTTTCATGGAACGGCAAAAATTCAGACGTCGCCAAACAGGGACAAGGGTTTGTCGGGTTCTATCTTGAGTGCGCCTTCGGCTTGAAAGCCTTGCTGCAGAGTGGCAGCTTTGTTGTGCGCCATTTCATACACGGCGGTGTGCGGTGCATCGTTGGGCCCGATTGTTTCGATCAGATCAAGGTCAGGATCTTTGTGTGCATCATCGACAAAGCGACGCAAACGACGGTTGTCGTTTGCAATGATCAGATAGCGACCGCGACCGGGTCCTCCCTGAATAGTGGACATACTTTTTCCTGTCTGGCGTGAGGCGCTTATAGCGAGATGAATACGATGGTTGTACGCGACAGGCTGACCCGTCGCGTTACTGACTACATCGATTCAGTGCACGGTGGTCTGACCAGCGCCGTATCCCGGTTGCTGCCCATAGCCTTGCTGTTGTTGTCCATACGCTTGCTGTCCATAGACTGGTTGCCCGCTACCCTGATAGGGCGCGTTTTGCTGCAAGGCCTGCGACCATGCCTGCTGCTGCGATGGGTCCATCTGGAAAGGCAAGAGCCGGCCGAGCTGACCTGCAGCGCCACCGATCTGACTGCCAACATTGGAATGACCAAACAGGCCGCCAATGGCGCTACCGAGTGGCTGCCTAATATGGCCGAGCAGATTGCCAAAGAAGCCTTGCGGCGCGAGGGACTGCCCTGGTTGTCCCTGCTGCGCCTGTTGGCCTTGCAGTTGCTGGAGCTGCTGGAGTTGTTGCAGTTGTTGCAGTTGCTGTTGTAATTGTTGTTGCTGCGCGAGTTGTGCATAAGCCTGCGCAACGGGATCCTGCTGGAACGGTAGCAGGCGGCCCAGCTGACTCGCGATGCCGCCAATCTGTCCACCCAGTCCTGACTGCCCGAAGATGCCACCGATCGCACTGCCTGCAGGCTGCCCGTATTGTCCGATCAGATTACCGAGCCATCCCTGCGGTGACAGTTGCTGCTGCTGCGCGTACGCCTGCAGGGGATCTTGCTGGAAGGGCAGCAGGCGTCCGAGCTGACCCGCAGCACCGCCTATTTGACTGCCAATGCCGGAATGACCAAAGATGCCGCCAATCGCGCCACCCAGTGGCTGACCAATTTGTCCGAGCAGATTGCCGAACCATCCTTGTGGCGCAAGTTGTTGACCTGTCTGATTTTGCTGCTCCTGTTGCTGCTGTAATTGTTGAAGTTGCTGGAGTTGTTGCAGTTGCTGGAGTTGTTGGAGTTGTTGCTGAGCTTGTTGTTGCGCCTGCTGCTGTGTATAGGCTTGCATCATCGGATCCACCTGGAATGGCAGAAGTCCGCCACCAATGCCCCCAGCCATTTGCCCAATCTGGCTACCCAGAGCAGCATTGCCAAACATGCCACCGATGCCACGTCCTATCAGGCCGCCAAGGGGAGCGCCAAACAACCCACCAAAAAGTCCTTGCGGTGCAAGTTGTTGCCCGCTGTAGCCACCCAATTGCGAAATACCATTCATGTCGTCTCCTGTATGTTGATAGAAAACGGCGCGGTCAATGAAGCGCACGCCGCTCCGAGCTATCTTTGTCGGCTGCGACGGGATTGGCAAATCAATCGGCGATTCACTTGAGACCTCTCAAGCGCATGGGTGAAAGGCATACGACCAAGAAAAAACCGTGCAGGCTGGAAGCGCTGCACGGTTGCGGATTTGAATGCTGGCGTGATTTATTTCACGAGCAATGTGAACGGATGTACATAGGCTTGCAGCGTGACGAGAATACCGACCAGCGCAGCCAAAGCAATGGAGTGGAAGAATACATAACGCAGGATTTCACCTTCGTGCCCGTACCATTTAGTGGCAGTTGATGCGACCACGATGGATTGCGCGTCGACCATCTTGCCCATCACGCCCCCCGAGGAGTTGGCGGCAGCCATCAACACAGGCGACAGACCCAACTGTTCGGCGGAGGTTTTTTGCAAGCCACCGAACAGCACGTTGGACGCCGTATCGGAGCCAGTCAGCGCAACACCCAGCCAGCCGAGCAGTGTGCCGAAGAAAGGATAAAACATGCCGGTGTTCGCAAACGCCAGACCCAAGGTGGAATCCACACCGGAGTAACGCGTCGAATAACCCAGTGCCAGCATGGCGGCAATGGTGATGAGCGAGTACTTCAACAGTTTCAGTGTGTCCCAGTAGACGGCGAGCATTTCACGAATCTTGTAACCCATCATGAAAGCCGACGCGATACATGCAATGAAGATACCGGTACCGGTAGCCGACAGCCAGTTCAGTTTGAAGATCGCCTCTTCAATTTTAGGTGCCGGGGCGACCGGCGGCATTTTCTGCACGACCATGTGCAGATTGGCCCATTCAATCTTCACGATTGAAATGCTATCCAGGAATTTCTTCCATTCAGGAATACCCCAGAGCAGAACGATTACGGAAAGAATCAACCAAGGTGTCCATGCGTCCATCACTTCCTTGCGGGTGTAGTGATGTCCGCCACCGGTCGAGGCAGTAGCGTCGCCACCTTCGAACGTGCCGCTTGCTGATGTCCAGATTTCTTTGGGTTGCCATACTTTCAGGAACAAGGTCAGGCAGACCATGGAAGCGACTGCGGCACCCACATCGACCAGCCATGGACCGTGGAAATTCGAGATCAGATACTGCGGTATCGCGAAGGCCGCACCCGCGACCAGCACGGCGGGCCAGATGGCCAGCATGCCGCGGAAGCCGCAGAAGGCCCAGATCAGCCAGAAGGGTACGATCAGCGAGAACAGTGGCAGCTGGCGACCCACCATGCCGGAGAGCTCGAGCATATCCAGCCCGGTCACACCAGCCAATGCAATGATCGGTGTGCCGAGTGCGCCGTAAGCTACGGGTGCGGTGTTTGCAATCAGGGACAGGCCTGATGCGGCGAGTGGCGCAAAACCCAAACCGATCAGCATGGCACCGGTGACCGCGACTGGGGTACCAAAGCCGCCTGCACCTTCAAAGAAGGCACCAAACGAGAAGGCAATCAGCAGTAGCTGCAAGCGACGATCGCCGCTGATGCCGGCAATGCTTTCACGCAGAATTTTGAACTGACCTTTTCGGTCGGTCAGCTGATAGAGAAAAATGACGTTGAGGATGATCCAGCCAATGGGAAACAGGCCATAGGCAGCACCATAGAGCGCAGAGGCGACAGCGATGTTGCTCGGCATCGTAAAGCCCCAGATGGCGACCACCAGTGCAGACACCAAGCCCATGACGGCAGCAATGTGCGCCTTGATATGAAAAAAGGCCAGCGCCGCCAGCATGACGACCACTGGAATGGCGGCAGCGAATGTCGACAGCCAGACATTGTTGAACGGGTCATAAACCTGTTGCCACATGATGCATCTCCCCGTGAGTATTTGTTATTCGGCAAAGCCTCACATCATATTGAACACCGGAAACCTTGTCCACGCGTTTACCCAGAGGCTGACCCTGAATTGCCGTCGATCGCGTGAAAAATCTTGGGACTGTTTTGAAAATATTTTGAGGTAGATGCTCAACAAGGACAGCTTTTATCTCAAGCTAAGGCGGCAGTTCAACGCACAGCGCGGAAAAATCCGTGATTTGTCGCCATTTTCAACACCAAAAAAGTTTGGTCCAATCCAGCGCACATTAGTTACCAAAATGACTACCTCTGACCCACCGAGTGCAGACCGAGCCGGTTCATCGCTGGTTGGTTTTCACATCACCAAAAATCGGTGGAAATCCATGCGGCAGGCAGCGGAAGTAGGGTGGAGAACCCGCCACTTTGCCCCCCAGCGCTGCAGCGGCTCGCCAGGGCCAGCGCGGATCGCTGATGAAAGCGCGCGCCAGCGCGACGATGTCGGCTTTGCCTTCCCGAATAATGTCCTCCGCCTGCTGCGGCTCCGTGATCAGTCCGACAGTGATCACCGGAATGCTGATCTCTTTGCGAATGGCTTCTGCGAACGGCACCTGATAGCCGGGCCCTAATGTGATTTTTTGATGGGCTGCGACACCGCCCGAGGAGATATCAACGAAGTCTGCGCCATGCGCCTGCAACTGCCGAGAAAACGCAATGCTTTGCTCCAGATCCCAACCGCCCTCAGCCCAGTCAGTTGCCGAGAGTCGCACACCGACCGCCATGTTGTGTCCAGCCGCTTTGCGAACCGCATCGAATATTGCCAAGGGCAGGCGCATACGGTTTTCCAGTGAGCCGCCATATTCATCGCTACGTTGATTGGAGAGCGGCGAGAGAAATTCATGCAGCAAATAGCCGTGAGCGCAGTGAACTTCGATCACATCAAAGCCCAGTTCGCGCGCACGCTGTGTTGCGGAGATGAAGTCGTCAGTCACCCGATGGATGTCTGCTGCCGTCATTGCCTTGGGCGGCGTTTCGTCTACCTTGTGCGGCAGCGCCGATGGTGCGATGGTTTGCCAGCCACCCTCTTGCACGCTCATGAGGGCGCCGCCCTCCCAGGGTCGGTGGCTGGATGCTTTGCGTCCGGCATGACCGAGCTGTATTGCCAGTTTGATGGGTGAAATTGCCCGTACCGCATCCACGACGCGTTTCAGCGATTGGTGGTTTTCATCGTTGTACAAGCCGAGACAACCGGCTGTGATTCGACCCTCAGGACTCACCGAGGTTGCCTCGACAAAGAGCAGACCAGCACCTGAAAGCGCGAGTGATCCGAGATGCGCGATGTGCCAGTCATTGGGATTGCCGTTGTTACCCGAGTACTGGCACATAGGCGAAATCATGATACGGTTGGGCAGCGTCTGCGGACCGATACTAATCGGTGAAAATAAACTGGGTGGATTCATGGGGTGTGTGCCGCCGTATAGGATGCTGTCAATTTAAACGGGACACGCCAGCAGAACACGGCTCTGGCGGAGTAAAGCGCTTTGTTCGTTTGAAGTCGGCCGCAAGTGCGTTGGTTGCATGGGAAAAGCAGCCGACATCTCGCTCAGCTGGATTTCAACTGCAACCGCGTTGGCAAGGCGTGTAACTGTCCCTGTCCCGAGCCAGCCAGCGCGCTTTGCTTCATCATCAGGTGATCTTTTTCCTGCTGCTCAGCGACATACGACAGATAGCGCATGCAGGATACGCGTAGAAATGACGACAGGTTGTCCACGCGGCCTTGACGCTCGATGATCTCGTCATAGAGTTTGCTGATGAGCTGATTGGTGGTCATTTGATCTTTGGATGCAATGCGCGCGAGAATGTCCCAGCACAGGTTTTCCAGACGGATGCTGGTCACGACACCACGAATTCGCATCGACCGAGTACGCTGCTCGTAATGGATAGGATCAGCGCTCGTGTAGATATCGCACATGGATTTCCCCAAAAAATAAACGGACGCACCGAGGCATCCGTTAGAAAGTTCAGTCAGTCCGAATTATTTGACACTCTGCAGATACTCGATGATGCTCTTGCGAACTGCGGCGTCATTTTGCTTGTACATCATGTAGGTACCGGGCGCGAGGTTTTGCGGATCGGCGAGCCAAGCATCGAGCACGTCGGGTGTCCACTTTTGTCCTTCCAGCCCTTTTTTGAACTCGGCTGAATATCGGTAGCCTTCCATGATGCCGGCGTCTTTACCAACGATGCCCGCAAGGTTGGGACCCATGCCCATGGGTGCGTCTTTTGCCACGGCGTGACAAGCCGCGCACTGCTGTTTGAATAATTTTTCACCGGCAGATTGAGCCTGCGCTGCGCTCGCTGCCGCCCCAAAAATCAGGGCAGCAGCCAGCATGGCCGGTGTGGACCATGCTGCTCTCATCACAGCTCCTTGCGCGACATGGCGTTTGCGATGAATTCGGCCTGACGGATGGCCAGAGCCACAATCGTCAGCGTCGGATTTTCGGCAGCGCCTGTGGTGAACTGACTGCCATCGGACACAAACAGGTTCTTGATATCGTGCGTCTGGCCGTGCTTGTTGACCACGCCATCCTTGGCGAGTTCACTCATACGGTTGGTGCCGAGATTGTGTGTCGAAGGATAAGGCGGTGTGAAGATCACACGCTTGGCACCAATCGATTCGTACAAGGCCTTGGCCTGCTTGAAGCCATGGTTGCGCATCGCAACGTCGTTCTTGTGATCGCTGAAATTCACGTTCGGCACAGGGAGTCCGAACTGGTCTTTCTCGGTCTTGTGCAGCGTGATGCCATTGGTCGCTTGGGGCATGTCTTCGCCGACGAGCCACATGCCCGCCATGTTGTCATACGCATCCATGGCATTGGCAAAGTCACGACCCCAGCCCGGAGCGACACCGCCGCCGCCTGGCTCCAGGAAGGCCGCCATAAATGGAACACCCAGTGACAGGGTTTCCATTTCATAGCCACCGACGAAGCCACGGCTCGGATCATGACGGGACTCGTCTTGAACGATACCTGCCATCGTCGTGCCTCGGAACATGTGAACCGGATTTTCGAAGATGGCATAGACCGAACCGGTCATGTGGCGCATGTAGTTCTTGCCGACCTGGCCTGAGGAGTTGGCCAAGCCATTCGGGAACATCGTCGACGCCGAGTTCAGCAGCAGGCGCGGCGACTCGATCGAGTTACCTGCGACGCAGACAACGCGCGCTTTTTGCAGATAGCGATTGCCTTTGGAATCACCGTACAGAACGCCAGTGACCTTACCCGAACTATCGTGCTCGATTTTCAGTGCCTGTGCATCAGAGCGCACTTCGAGGTGACCGGTTTTTTCGCCTTTGGGAATCTCGGTGTACAGCGTGGACCATTTCGCGCCGGATTTGCAACCCTGGAAGCAGAAGCCAATCTGCTGGCAGGAACCGCGGCCATCGCGAGGCTGCGAGTTGATCGACATATTCCCGGTGTGGAATTTCTTGTAGCCGACCTTTTTCGCGCCAGCAGCGAGCACCTTGTAGTTGTTGTTGCCTGGCAGGCGAGGGATACCGTTGGTACCTGTCGTGCCCATCTTGTCTTCGGCCCGCGCATAGTACGGTTCAAGGTCTTTGAGTGTGATAGGCCAGTCGAGCAGGTTGGCACCTGCGACGGTACCGTAGACCGTTTTGGTTTTGAACTCATGCTCCTGGAAACGCAGCGATGCGCCAGCCCAGTGAACGGTCGAGCCACCGACCGCTTTGACGATCCATGCAGGCAGGCCGGGGAAGTCTTTCGCGACGCGCCAGGAGCCCGAGGTGGTCCGCTTGTCCAGCCATGAAATTTTGCTGAACATGGGCCATTCATCATTTTCAAAATCGTTGATCTCGTGGCGCTTGCCTGCCTCGAGAATAACCACGTCAATACCTTTCTGTGCGAGCTCATTGCCTAGCGTGCCGCCACCGGCACCCGAGCCGATAATGACGACTACCTCGTCTTTGAGGTCAAATTTTTTGGAAGCCATGCTTGTCTCCTATTACCTTTGTGTTTTTGTCGGTGGGTTCAGGAATGCGAATTACGCGCGATCCATCCAGGTTTGGTCATTGAAGCCACGATTGATGTAGCCACCTTTGTCGGCCGAGGGGCCCTCATAACCCAGCTTCGCCCACACGGCTGGCTGGTTGTAAAGGCTGACGACCAGATCGCCGCGCAGCTTGGCGAAGAACTCGGATTTGGCTTTTTCCATGCCCTTGAGGATGGACACGCGATCCGCTTCTTTTTCAACCTCTGCATAGGGCTTCTTGAACTTCTTGTTCGCCTCGGTATTGAGTTTGGCAACGCCATCAAGCAGCAGCTTTTTCAGCTTTTCATCGGCTTTAGCCTGCTCACCGTACCCGCTTACCGCGTTGGTGTAGAGCGTGTCTTCAAAACGGTCATGCGGAAAAATATCGCGCGCCATCTTGGTCAGCGTTTTGAGTGCGTCGGCGCCCAGTACTTCGGCTGCCAGTGCAGCTTCGGGCATCAACATCATGGACAGTCCACCGCTAGCGGTGGCAACGGTTCCAGCGGATGCAATTTTGAAAAACTGCCGGCGTTTCGGCTGTTGGGGTGATGACATTGTTGTCTCCTCTGCGCTTTATAGTTGTGAAAACGACGTTGGTGCTGCGAGTACGGCCCGGGCCGATCTTCAAACGGTCTTCTCTTCTTCGGGTAACCCAGCAGGAATAATGTACATCCCTAGGGAATTACTGTTAAGGATTATTTACCGGACAACTCGGCTTTGGGTAGTAATGCACTACTACGCGAGGGATTATTATTTGTCGATTTTTTTGGGCGTGATGCGGCGCAAAATTTCACTTACGCCTGAAAAAATTGAATTTTTGCTCAGTTAGAGATTGCTTATATTGCGACGCAGCAGAATTGATCGCCGACCATCAATGGGCTGGGTGGTCAAACCGAGCCGCGGGAGGCTGCGGGTCGTCGTCCGCCGGTTTGTTCTCAGGAAATCCCACCATCATCCGCAGGCGCATGCGGATTGGCGCTGGTCAGCAAATGGCCAAGCTTGCTGGCCTTTGCTGCGAGATATTCGGCATTGAATGGATTGCTTGTGACGACGTGCTCCACGCGCTCGGCTTGGATGTCGAGTCGTTTCATCGAGTCGAGCTTGCGTGGGTTATTGGTCATCAGTTTGAGCGAGCGGATGCCGAAGTGAGCGAGCATTGGTTTGCATACGGCATAGTTGCGTAGGTCGTCTGCGAAACCAAGTTGGTGGTTTGCCTCCACCGTATCGACACCACTCTCCTGAAGCTGATACGCGCGAATCTTGTTGATCAGGCCAATGCCTCGACCCTCCTGTCGCAAATAGAGTAAAACGCCACGGCCTTCTTCTGCGATACGCCTCATTGCGTTTTCGAGTTGTTCTCCGCAATCGCAGCGCTGACTGAAGAGGGCGTCTCCGGTGAGGCATTCAGAGTGAAGTCGCGCCAAGACCGGGTCGCCACTACCCACGTCACCCAGAACCATGGCCAGATGTTCTTTGCCCGTATTTTTTTCCACAAAGGCGTGAAGCTGAAAGTTCGCCCAAGCTGTGGGCAGCGAACAGCTGGCGACATGCTCGATCTGAGGGGGAAGGGAGTGAGGCGTATCGGTGGTTTCAGCGCGCTGCATTGGGATATGGATTCGTTCGGCGTTCAAAAAGGAATGCGGCGTCGCGGGCTGTCGCGATCGCCGCATTGGCGTTCCTCAGCCCGGATTATGCCGTAATCGGCGGGCCCCTGGCATTCGAAGGGCTCTGACCCCGGGATTAATGTGTCCATTTTCAACGTACGGCTCCACCGCATGCCACCACCAAGACTCCGGATGCTGCGGGTCCGGTCAAGCTGATTTTTTGCAGCGGCTTAATAAGGCAGATCGAACAGTAACAGTTCAGCTGCGTCAGCTTGGTCTGCGGTGAGGTGGTCCTCACCCGTAATTTTCAGTGCGTCACCGGTGCTCAGACGCTGGCCGTTCACGGTCAGCTTTCCACGAATCAGATGCAGGTAGGCGGAGCGCCCGGGATCAAGCTGGTACGCGATTGATGCATTAGCGTCCAGAAGCGATGCGTAGAGACGTGCATCCTGGTGGATCGTCACCGAGCCATCGCTGCCATCGGGGGATGCAATAAGCCTCAGTCGTCCTTGTTTTGAGGCGACATCAAAATGCTTCTCTTCATAGCCGGGTTGAATGCCCTTGATCGAGGGCTCTATCCAAATTTGCAGGAAATGCACCGGCTTCTGAGGCGAATGGTTGAACTCGCTGTGCATGACGCCCGTGCCTGCGCTCATTCTTTGCACATCCCCATAGCGCAAAACAGAGCCATTGCCCATGCTGTCCTTGTGCGCCAGTTCGCCATCAAGGACATAGGAAATGATTTCCATGTCCCGGTGTCCGTGGCTTCCGAAGCCCTTGCCAGCTTGCACCCGGTCTTCATTAATGACGAGCAGAGGTCCAAAACCCGTATGGCGAGGATCGTAGTAATGTCCAAAAGAAAAGGTGTGCTGAGAGTGAAGCCAACCAAGGTTAGCGAGACCGCGGTCTTCGCTTCTACGTAATTCGATCATCGCTAATCCGTTGAAGAGTGGTACGCCTGAATCCGATAATTCGGTCAGGGCAAAAAATTATTGATATTGAATTTTTTCAACAGCATGACGTATGGCAGACGCCCATAGGAAGCTGGTTTGTGACGCGCTTTCCCAAAGGCGTATCACAACAAGCGCGGAATTTTAACGTCTTTTGCCAAACAAGATGGCTGGATGAGTTCAGCAGCACCGCCGTTCGCCAGCGGGATCACCTCGGGACTTGACGACGGATGATCGCCACCTTGTGCCGGATCGGCGGGAAAGGTGTCTGCAAGATCTGACTACCTTCGCCCGATCCGAGCAGCACCTGTCAGACTGAAGCCAAAGCAGCAGGGCCCTCGCATCAGCTGTTGTAGACGGCCACGTCCTGTCTTGCCTCCAGAGGAAAGTAGACGAGGCCAGAATTCGGTCCACGCGCATGCCGCAAGACATAGCCTTCGCCATAAGCACTGGTCAATGTGAACTGACAGCGTGTGACAGCTTCAATCTTGAAGCGCAACTGGAACATTGTGACGCGAATATTGCTACCTTCAGTCGATCTGCCTGATAATTTGAACAGCAACAGGATCTCCTCCAATGGAATGACGCTGCCAAAGTGGTGAAGAAAGAGCTCTGCCACCGAGATTTCAGAGGGGGTCAATTGTATGGATTCGCTGCTAAAACAAAGCATGCGTGACTCTGCGACCAGCGTCAGCTTGCCGCCGGTGACCTCGGCATGAAACCGGTGAAAGCGATTCAGACTGCTGAATATGCGCCGGACGGTTTCATGCATGGACGGCTGGGTAACCCAATCGGATACCACGGGCGGCATCTCGAGCAGTTCTGTCGTTGGCAAATCTTCAGGCAGAAACATGATCAAAGGTGCGGGCGCATTCAGGTGGTTCTGCGATGCCGTCATGCCGAGAAACTCGCGATTACTCATGACCCAGAGGTGATCAATGATTCGGGTATCGTCAGCCTCCAGCAAGACCACCGGCATCCCCTGAGAGGTGTGTCGTAGATAGTCTGCAATGAACGGTGGGTGAATTTTCTCCAGTTGCCAGTTGATTGGTTTTCCATGCAAGTGGGTTCGAGGGAAGGCGGAATTGAGTGCGGCAAGTTCTTTTGTGATGCGTTCAAACAAGGTTTGACCCATGACTCTCAAAAACACTCTTACCATGATTCCTCCCGGACGGATGGCGAAATGAACTTGAGGCCAAAGAATCGTTGAACTCCGAGGCCACAAGAACTGATGAGGATGACGCTACCTACCCGCTCGCTGAGATAGCATCCTGAATTTCCTTGATGTCTTCCCACAGATTGACTTGGAGAAGGCGTGCCCTCTCATGCGATGCGTATAGTCTGATATCGAGCAAGGAGGACCAGATTTCGTCATGGCTGACGATCATCAGCCGACCTGATGACAGATCATCCAGCACGCAGCGTTCCGGTAGCCATGCAATGCCAACACCATTTAGCGCTAGTGAATGCAACACGCGTGTGTGTGGGCTTTGCGCGACCACGCTGAAATGGGGCGTAGACGTGCGAAAGCGTATGAGTCCGTTACACAGACGCCCAAAAAATGTTTCAGGCGGATAGGCCAGCAGGGGCAGGCTCCGAACTTCCGGATCGGACAGTGAGTATGCAGGTTGCCCCATTTCATTCGCTGTACAGACCGGTATCAACCGGTCGGATCCCAGTGATATCGAGGTGCCGGATTTTTCATCACCCGACCTTGGTGCTGTAGGGCTGTGGTAGACCATGAGAAGGTCACACCGACCACCCGATAGAGCGACCATACCCTCATAGGTTTCACCGGCAGAAATCTCGAACTTCAGACCGCTGATGCGTGCGTTGATCTCTCGGATCCAGTTAGGAAGAAAATGCTGCGATAAAGAATGCGCAACGAAGAGTTTGATGCCGGAAAATACCTTGCTGCGATGGCCCAATGCGATTCGGGTCTCCTGAAGCTGACGCACCATTTCCCGCGCCGCATCTCGAAACAGGTGTCCTGCCATGGTTAGCCGAGGGGGTACTGTATCTCTGTCAATCAGGGGTATCCCTATCCAATCTTCCAGCGACCGAATGCGGCGACTGAAAGCGGATTGGGTCACATTGCGAGTTTGCGCAGCACGCGTGAAACTGGATAAATCTGAGAGCACGAGAAAATCTTCCAGCCACTCAATATCCATACTGTCTCCCGTTGGCCTTGTCTGTAAGTGCTGGCCTGAAGTTGCGCCGATTCATGTGTTTCATTTTTAGTTTGAAATTCTCGTCGAGGAATCGCTTGATACACACCAATAGTGCCTTTCAAAAGCGGAAATGGTTATTAGCGATGACAAACCTGAAACCTACTTTACCCGCGATCGAAATCGGCAAAAAAATCAGTAAGTGATCCAGCATTTCCTTGAATTTTAAAAAACAAATGTAATGAAAAAAGTTCCCGTCAGATAGAGTATTTGTTGTTCTTAAAATTCATGTAGCGGTCAAAAATGAGGAGATGAATTGGTAATGTCTGATCTGTGCAACGTATTTGGATCGCGGAATTCCGTATTTTTTTCCCTTCATTGTTTCTCTCAAAGATTTTCGCCAAATTCGATCAAAGGCATGCGCGCATAAAGAGCCGGGATTGTTACACTGCTTGCTGCACTGGCGGGATGCCTACCATCTAGAAAGCCAGTATTTCTCGCGGGCGTGAGGCTGGTCGCACGCCTTTCGCGGTATGACCCGGCCATCGGCCTAAAGAGATGTTTTCGAAGCTACAGCCTCCGAATCTCATGGTGCAGTGCCGATACAAAGCGGGCGACGAAAAAAAAACCGCCAGCAGATCGCTGGCGGTTTCGTGTGCTTGTTTTCAGATGATCAGTGGGCGTGCACGTCATTATCCTTGGTCTCGGCGACAAACAATATACCGATCACAGCAGTGGCCAGCGCGATAATGATCGGGTACCACAAGCCATAGTAGATGTCGCCCTTGTAGGCAACCAGAGCGAACGCTGTGGTGGGCAGCAAACCGCCGAACCAGCCATTGCCGATATGGTAAGGCAGCGACATTGAGGTGTAGCGTATGCGCGTTGGGAACATCTCCACCAGCATGGCAGCGATTGGACCGTAGACCATCGTCACATAGAGTACCAAAAGCACAAGCAACAGCAGCACCATCGGCTTGTTGATCTGTGCCGGATCCGCTTTGGCAGGATAACCAGCTTCCTTGATCATCTCTTTCAGCGTATCGGTGAATTCCTTGTCCTTGGCTGTGGCATCCTCTTTGGACAAGCCCGCTGCGCTGTAGGACTCCAGAACCTTTTCGCCAACTTTAATGGTGGCGGTCGTACCGGGTTCGGCTATTTCGTTTTTATAGTTCACCGAAGCAGCAGCCAATTTCGCCTTGGCGATATCGCAGGATGAAGTGAACTTCTTCGTGCCAGTCGGATTAAACTGGAACTGACATTCTTTGGGGTCTGCAGTGACGACCACCGGTGCGTTGATTTGAGCAGACTCAAGCGCCGGATTGGCGTAGTGCGTCAGCGCCTTGAAGATAGGGAAGTAGGTCAGCGCAGCGATAACGCAACCCGCCATGATGATGTTCTTTCGTCCTATCTTGTCCGATAATGAGCCAAACACAATGAAGAATGGCGTACCAATCAGGAGCGCAGTCGCGATCAGGATATTTGCCGTGGCACCATCGACTTTCAGTGTCTGGGTAAGGAAGAAGAGTGCATAGAACTGACCGGTGTACCAGACCACGGCTTGACCCGCGGTCAGCCCCACCAGCGCCAGAATAACCAGTTTGAGATTTTTCCACTGACCGAAAGCTTCCGACAGCGGCGCCTTGGAGACTTTGCCCTCGTCCTTCATCCGCTGAAAGGCGGGCGATTCATTCATGGACAAGCGAATCCAGACCGAGATTGCGAGCAAGAAGACGGATACCAGGAAAGGAATGCGCCAGCCCCAGTCGGCAAACGCTTCTTCGCCGATCGCAGTGCGTGTCGCGAGGATGACCATCAGTGACAGAAACAAACCCAGCGTTGCGGTGGTTTGAATCCATGCAGTGAATGCACCGCGCTTACCGTCCGGCGCATGCTCTGCTACATAGGTTGCTGCACCACCGTACTCGCCACCCAGTGCCAGCCCCTGCAAAATCCGTAGCGAGATCAGGATGACAGGTGCCGCAATACCGATACTTGCGTAATTCGGCAAGAGACCGACTACAAAGGTCGACACACCCATGAGCACAATCGTCACCAGGAATGTGTATTTACGACCCACCATATCGCCCAGGCGACCGAATACGATCGCGCCGAATGGTCGCACCAGAAAGCCCGCAGCAAACGCCAGCAGCGCAAAAATAAACGCAGTGTTTGGATCCGTGCCCGCAAAAAATTGTTTCGCAATGATGGCAGCAAGCGAACCGTACAAATAAAAGTCATACCATTCAAACACAGTACCGAGCGAAGACGCGAAGATAACCTTGCGTTCCTCGGCAGTGATGCCAGGGGCTGGCGCCTGAGCAGTGGCCATTGATGTCTCCTTAGTATTTTGATATCGCTGATGGCGCATGCGAAGCGCATCAGGCTGCCCGAGTGTAGGCAGCCAACCTTACACATGCCTTGCTTTAAACTTACAAAAACTTACGGCCCAAACCCAAGAAACGAACGGTCGTGCGGAGGGTTATGCTATTCTCGTTCGCTGTTATTTCGTGTCCTAACTCATCAAAAACACCCTGGAGAATCTCATGACCGATGCCGTCATCGTATCGACTGCCCGTACGCCGCTCACCAAATCATGGAAAGGCGCTTTCAACATGACGCATGGCGCCACGCTGGGCGGCGCAGCGCTTGAGGCTGCCATCGCTCGCGCTGGTATCGAGGCTGCTCAGGTCGAGGATGTCATTATCGGATGCGCGAATCCCGAGGGCGCGACCGGCTTCAATATCGCGCGCCAGATCGCACTGCGTGGCGGCTGCCCGGTGACCACCACGGGTATGACGATCAATCGCTTCTGCTCGTCGGGACTGCAAACCATTGCAACAGCAGCCCAGCGCGTGATCGCGGGTGAAGGTGACATTTACGCCGCGGGTGGCGTGGAGTCAATTTCCTGCGTGCAAAATGAAATGAATACGCACATGGTGTCGGACGGCTGGCTAGCCGAGCACAAACCAGAAATTTACTGGCCCATGCTGCAAACAGCAGAAACTGTCGCCAAGCGTTACAACATCAGCCGCGAGCGTCAAGATCACTACGGCGTTCAAAGTCAGCAACGTGCTGCCGCTGCTCGTGCTGCCGGCAAATTCGATGACGAAATCATCGCGGTCAAGACCACCATGGCGGTCGCCGACAAAGAGACGGGGCAAATCATCACGCGCGAAGTCACAGCAACTGCCGATGAAGGCATTCGCGCTGATACGACCTACGAAGGTGTCTCGCAAATTCGGACCGCGATTCCTGGTGGTGTGATCGCGGCCGGCAATGCGAGTCAATTTTCCGACGGCGCATCGGTTGCCATCGTGATGAGCGACAAAGCCGCGGCGGCTGCAGGTAAAACACCGTTGGGAATTTTCCGGGGCTTTGCTGTAGCCGGATGCGAGCCGGATGAAATGGGCATTGGTCCGGTATTTGCTATTCCCAAGCTGCTAAGGAAAACCGGGCTCAAGATCGACGACATCGGTCTATGGGAACTCAACGAAGCTTTTGCAGTGCAGGTCCTCTATTGCGCTGATACGCTGGGCATTCCCATGGATCGTCTCAACGTCAATGGCGGCGCCATTGCGGTGGGGCACCCTTATGGCGTTTCCGGTGCGCGGCTGACCGGTCATGCGCTGATTGAGGGCAAGCGTCGCGGTGCCAAATACGTGGTGGTCACGATGTGCATCGGCGGTGGTCAGGGTGCGGCCGGTTTGTTCGAGGTCGTTTGAGATCGGCTAGCCCGCGGATTCCAAGCCAGCCATGAGCTCGCAGATTTTGTCCAGGCGCGACCTGGACTTTCTTTTGTACGAATGGCTGGACGTCGTGGCGCTGACACGACGCGGACGATTTGCCGAGCACAACCGAGAAACTTTTGACGCGGTTCTGGATTTATGCGAGCAGATCGCTACAGAGCAGTTTGCCACGCATAACAAAAAAGCAGACCAGAACGAACCTCACTTCGATGGTGATCGCGTCAGTATCATCCCCGAAGTCGGCATCGCGCTCAACGCGTTTTGTGAAGCTGGGCTGATGGCAGCTGGGCAGGACGAAATCTACGGTGGCATGCAGTTGCCTTGTGTGATCGAAAAAGCAGGCTTTGCCTGGTTCAAAGGCGCCAATGTCAGTACCTCAGCTTACCCGTTTCTCACCATTGGGAATGCAAACACCTTGCTCAAATGCGGCTCACCTGAGCAAATAGCGCGGTTTGTTCGTCCCATGCTGGCAGGCCGATTTTTTGGAACCATGTGTTTGTCCGAACCGCAGGCGGGTTCAAGCTTGTCAGATGTGGTGACGCGTGCCGATCCCGCAGTCGATGGCAGCTTCCGTCTTCACGGTAACAAGATGTGGATTTCAGGCGGCGACCATGAGCTGTCGGAAAATATCATTCATCTGGTGCTCGCCAAAGTCCCCGGGCCTGACGGCAAGCTGATCCCTGGCGTGAAAGGAATCTCACTTTTCATCGTACCCAAATGGCTGGTCAATGAAGACGGAAGCCTGGGTGAGCGCAATGATGTCGCTCTGGCCGGATTGAATCACAAGATGGGTTATCGCGGCACCGCCAACTGCTTGCTCAATTTCGGCGAAGGCAAATTTCAACCGGGCGGACAAGCGGGCGCCATCGGCTATCTGGTGGGCAGCCTGCATCAGGGACTGGCCGCGATGTTCAATATGATGAACGAAGC
>Ga0315909_10003581_pt1 | contig 18841 bp, 34 predicted proteins | sample LakEriMetagenome_11_FD_203527 | JGI IMG/M metagenome (GOLD analysis project Ga0315909, IMG submission 203527) | Freshwater fungal communities from buoy surface, Lake Erie, Ohio, United States - Buoy 2 MA125 | ecosystem: Environmental > Aquatic > Freshwater > Lake | place: USA: Lake Erie, Ohio... | reverse complement strand
ATGAAACCCTGACCCCGAAGAAGCTTTGTGTTAAAAGATTACTTAGGGGGGTGGATGCGTATGGCCCGAGATAGCCCGCAATGCTCCGCACAATGCCATTCCTGACCGTTTTGTGACCATCTGTTGTGATTGTGCCATAATTTTTAGTAATGCCTTAAATCGAATCGTAGCGCATGGGCCATTATTCTATTGCCTCGCCTAGTGAGCGTATTACTTTTGTGTATTTTATCCAGCCCCACCCCTGATCATCAACGATATAACCTGGCTTAGAACATATTAAATCAAACAAGGCATTGATTTTAAAGGTGTCGGCAAATTTTTGCGCGTATGCCTGACCTCTTGCGGACCAAAGCATCATAAAAAATCCTCGCTCTTTTTGCTCCTTGCACCATTTGATCAGATTTTGATTAACGATTCCGTTGTTGTGCAAGGTTCCATCAACATCAACCGCAATCACTTTTTGTGGCGCATACTTGCTCATGCTTGTTTTTTCAATCAATTACTGACCGACCCAGACGATTTTATCCTTTCATACATTTTAGCAATCGGTTCGAGCTGCTGCAATACCGAGACGCGCTCCATCTCGTCCCATGTCTCAGGCGGGGTTGTCTTAGCTACATCGGTAAAATGCGCCGATAATCTTGCGGTCCATGTCAGCCAGCGCATTTCAGGCATTTTCGCCAACGATGCGGTCGGATGCGGTTTGACTGGATCCACCATGCCGATCAGCGTAAAAAAGCGATGATCGATCGCGTTGTCTGGCCGTTTCTTGTGCGTCGCCGATATGCTTAGATATGCCGCGATTTGCTTGTGATCCAGCTTTGGGCAGTTATCACGCAGCCAAGCCATGCGTTGACCCCGCGGCAATTCTGCAATGTGTCCGCCGATTTCAACGCAAGCCAGCATTGCATCATTAATCGATGCTGAGGCCTTGCTTGTTGATTCCAGCACTTGATCGTGCAGGTCGTTTATCCGTGCCGAGATCGCCGATACTAATTCAGTCATCATTTCTTTGTTTTTGGTTTATCGTTTCGAGTCATTGCCGCAGATGGCGGTAATCCTGAGAGTTTGCAGAAGTCCACCGCAGCTGCGCTTATTGTCGCCCGGCTGACTCTTAGTTTTTGCGCGCAGGCGCTCATTGACTGATTCCGACAAAACGGATGGTCAGTTGCATACATGACGCCCCAAGCGTTGACTTCCGATTTCATTGCGTGATAGATCGCCAGGTGCATGACGCGCATCATTTTTATTGCGCACTCACGGTAAACATTCGTTGGAGTTTCCGCAATCGCATTTTGATTTGATTGCCAATCCAAAAAAGCATCGTTGTCCAGATTGTTCATGTTTGCGCCGGCAATATGCCAATCCGCGCGGGTTTGTCAATTACATTTTATCTTCAGCCGGCAATCGCGTTGCATAAAAGTCTGAATTGCCAATCAAGATCGTATCGCTTATGTGCCTCTTTGACTGATTTTGTCACTGAAAAAAGAGACATGCCAGACGCTTCGGCTGCGTATTTGCCCTCGATCTTTGCCGCCAGGATGACATGAGATAAAGCAAGCCTAGTTTGGCGCAGGTTCCTGTCTCTCGGTTTTTGTTCACGGATTTGCACGTAAGTATAGCCTGTTTCCTTGCAACACCGCTTAACCATGCCGCGAATTGTTACCATCATCTGCAAATACTTGATCGGCTTTTTCCTGCCTTGCGTGGCTTTATACGGAAATGTAATTTCGTTTTTCATTTTGTAATTGTTTTGGGATTAACTCCCGCCAATCGCGCCTTAACATTTGCGATTGACGGAAGCCTGTTTACCCGGTCCGCCACACGGCGGTGAGATTTGTTTGGTTGCAGACGCTGGCTGGCTGGTCTGTCATGGCTGTTGTGGGCCACCCGGCAAGGTTAAGGCTTGCTGTGGCTATTGTTTTATTTCGTTTTGATTGGTGTTGCGCTTCTTTTTTTTGCCGATTCTTTAGCTAAAAATGCAAGCGGTATTTTAGTGGATTGCTTATGATTATAGATTTGCTCGATCATAGCTAATGCCTGATCTTCGTTGTTGCAAGTTGTTATAAATCCACTGTTCAAATCGCACTTATGCGCAAATTGCGAAGAATCAAACTCGCTTACAAAATAGCATTTTGACCATGCGTTAATAAATCGCGGGTGCATAATTTCTTTTGCTTTCACTTTTGTTTTCAGCGCAATGAAAGCCTCAATTTGCTTTCGGTCTTTTACCTTAAAGTCACCCTTGTTCAGTGCTTGCTGTGCGTTGCCAGATGCCGCTTGGTTGCCAATAAGCATAGATGATGCGAATTTTAATGTAAGACCTGATCTTTCAGAATAGCCTAAAAGCTCGACATAATCAATCAGACCGCGCTTTGCGTAAACTCTGATATAATCGTCACCATTCCATTTTTTAACAAGGTAATTTTCGGCGGCAATCATGTGCTGCGACTCCTGCGTCTCAATAACATAATAGATTGGGATTCCAAGCGACATTGCTGCATGAAATCTATGATGCCCGTCAACTTTTACTAGCTTTTCACCTTTTTTATAACATTGAATAGGCTTGCTAGGTATGTATCCAACTTTTGCCATGCTTTGCGCAAGTCGTCTAACGTGATTTTGATCTAGTTTTCGCTGATCGTCATTTGCGACAAAAAGCCCGTAATTTGTTGTGCTTTGTAATTTCATGTTCATTTTTTTGTTTGTTTTCTGTTTTGGCAATAATCAATCATCGCGTCGAGTGATTGATCAAATTCTTCATCTGCTGGATTAAGTCGCATCATGACGTGCTTGGCGCTGGCATAAATAGACATGCCATTTCGTTCGATAATGTTTATTTTTGTTGGCTTTTCTTTTGTTCCATCGACAACCAAGCAAGGCGGTTCGTCTTCTTCCTTTGTTTGCTGGTATGCTTTATGCACGCTGATTTCACCTTTAGCCAATTTATCTTTAGTCTCATCGCTGGCCTTTGCATTGATCTTTTTAACCTTGGAAATTGTGTCGTGACTAACCCCGGCGATTGCGGCAATTTCTCGCTTAGTGTCAAGCGGTTGACTATTGTCAGAATTCTGACAAATGTCTGTGCGCTCGCCCTGCTTGCTGCGTGCCGCAATAGTCGATTCCAACTCCAGCGCTAATGTCACCCGAACGTATGGCAGCAAATTACGCCGTCCAAATTGGTTTCGAATAATCCACTCTTTAGCATGTGATCTATCAGCAAATTCAATCGTGACGACATTGTAAGGCAATTTATGAGCTTGGCAGATTGCGTGTCGATTGTGACCGTCTATCACGATGTCACCCCATGCGACGAGTGGATCTCGGCATCCGTCTTTGATAATGTTTGCGGCAAGTTGCGCATATTCTTCTGGCGCAAGCGGCGGTATTAACGCTTTGTATTCTGGATCAATTTGTAATATCATATTCTGTCTGTGTTTGTGTGTGTTTGTGTTTGTCTTAAAAAAATCCTATAAATCTTCGATATAATCCGCCAATTCCCTCAGCGTCCCGAAAAAGTCCGTAGCCACATAATCCTGATCCAGCGCCGACATAAGCTGATAATGCCCAGCCTCGATGCGGACGATCGCAATGCCTTTGTTCAGGGCTTGGATGATTAGAGCTTTGTAAGTCATGCGCGTATCTTACCAGCTATTTGATACTTGTAAATGTCTTTTTTCAATTATCTGTATCCGGCCTAATCCCAGTCAATTTAACCAAAACCGCGGCAATCTGCTGTGCCGCTCCGACCTTAGCCACGTTGTGCATAACGCTTGCGTGATTGACCTGGAACACGTCGGCAATGCGCTGCAAAGCCCATCCGGACTGTCTAAGCATGTATTGCACAAGAGCGCGCGCATCGGCGATGTGTTGGATACGCGACTGACCCATAATTTGATCTGGCGTGCAGCTCATTTCAGTTGCGATTGTTTCGATTAGTGTTTTCGTTTTCATGTTTAATTGTCCTGCGCTGGGTTGTCATCCAAAGCAATTATTTTCTCTGTTGTTTTAGTTCCATCAAAACGACAAAGGTGCCTTCGCGCTTCCTCTATTGTATACCATGTGTCGCAGCAACCTACGTAAGATGAGTTCACCCGCGCATCAACCCACCACCATCTGAAAAGGAAATGGCGTTGTTGAATGACGTATTGAATCATTCCGCTTGGTAGCGTTCGTTCAATTATTCGTGCTTTCATCTTTTTTTGTTTGTTTGTTGTTTTTTTCATATTATTCAGTTTCGTTTCCTTCGCATCCATCACCATCATAATCATCCCGCTCCGCTTCATCCTCCCCGATGCATAACGGGCAAGTTGTGGTCGAGCTGGGCCAGTTGGTGCTTCCGCAGATGTGGCAGGGTGATTTCATTTCGGTTCGGTTTGGTTCGGTGTTTTTCTGTAACTGGCCCAGTTGCATTCGATCCCGCCGCCTGTCTCCCTGATCCGGCTGATTATGCTCGGGCTGAGCTGCGCGGCAAAGTCCTGCCTGGTCACGTTTGTGATGAGCATGGTCGGAAGCATAGAGTCGTATCGTCGGTCCATAATGTGTGTCAGCTTGTCGTCTTCGTATTTCGTCTCGCCCCTGACGTGCGCTTCGTCGATCACAAGAAACGCCGCTGATGACAACTGGTCGATAATATATTTCTCGCTTTTTTCTTTCGGCCGGCCGTAACCGTTTTTCAGGTCGATGAAGATTTCCATCGCCTTAACGTAAATAGCCGGGCGGTGTTCGGGGTGTGATTGCATCGCCCATTCCTTCCGCGGCTTCTCCGAGTTCGGAAATCTGGCATGCTTGGCCAGTTCGCACGCAATCTGGGTCTTGCCGGTTCCGCGCCGACCATATGCAATCACGATCCCGCCCGATTCGACTATATCCAGCGCCGTCTGATACGCTGTCTGCCATTCGTAGCCGTACAATTCGTCAGCATGCTCATGGCGGGCAGGAAAGCCGATTCTTGGCACGGTATACCCAATCGGCGCTGAAACGGTCGTGGCGGGGTCGTGTGGCGCTGGTTTGCGTATTGCTATGTCGTCTAGGTCTGGGATTGATCCCATTATTTGTGATAATGCTGTGTTTGTGTTCATTTTGTTCGGTTCAGTTCAGTTTCATTTCGTATAGGCAAATTCAAAGTCGATTACGCCGCCTTCTGGGTCGTTCGCGTGCCGGTCGTGGTGGGTTGTGGTTGGTTTGGATGAGGCTGGTTCGTAAATCCCAGCGTATCCACCTGCGAGAGAATGCTTCAAGGCCTCGATCGCCCTTCGCTCTCCCATTTCGGCCAGCTTTGCAAATTGCTGTTTCCGGCTGGTCGGTGTGATTGGCTTTTTAGTTTCTTTCCGATGCTGCTCCCAGTTTGCCCAGAATAGTTTGAAGTCGGCTGAGTCAAATGGAAGAACGAGCGCCTCGGCGCGTTCTTTATTATTCTTAGTCTTAGATGTAGTAGTAGAAGTAGAAGTAGAAGATGAAGAATGAAGAGCATCGGTTTTGCATATGCTTTCGTTATGCATCGGCATTGCTAGTGCATCTGCTTCTTTTTTCTTATTCCAACGACTGTTTGCATTTTTTTTCATTGTATCTGCGTAGGTTATTTGCTTTTGCCGCACGGTTTCCATGCGCTCATTTCGTAAAAAACCATCATCACAAATTGCAAACTTGCGCATCACGATTTCGCTTGGAACCTTTCGTAAATTGATCATTTTTTTGATCGTTTTTTTGCAATTTGGAAGTGATCCGTGCAGCCACTGGGTTGAAAGCATCTTGATATAAGCGCCTGTTTCCTCGTCTGACATGCCCATAATTCCGATCATAAAATCAGCGGCGTAGAATTGAAATGCGGGTGATTTACTCATAAATTTAGACGATAAAAAAACCCTCAAATCTGCCAAGCGTAGTCCCCGCGATGAAATTGCGGCACTTGGCAGATTTGAAGGCTGTTGTTAATTCTTTCATACTTTCTCGGGACTATCGAGGTCTTGCGACGTGTTAAATTATCACAAAATCCAATTATGTAAAGTCTTTTCCTACTGATTCGGTAAAATCTCCAGCTCAATAGCCGGCCCTTTGCGGCGCCTAGTGTCGTCTTGCCGTCCGTCCGTGGTATGGATGTATTCAGTCGAATCGTCCACAAACCACCCGATCGCGACCAAGCTGTCTTCAATCTCCTTCCAATTTCCGCGCAGGACAGACGAGCTATCCCACAATCGCTCGCCCTTGCCTAGAATGCGCGTAACTGTCACGTTCACCTGGCACGGAAACGGCACGGCCCGAGCTAGGCCGAGCGCGCGCAGTTTCTTTTCGACCTTTTTTCGGAATGATGCGGACATATACCACGCCGTTCCGCGCCCGGTATTGCCGTTTGTGAGCTTGATTGGTAGGATGATTTTCATCGTTCGTATTTTTCCATTGCTTCCATGATCGATTTGCGTGCAAATCCCCATGCAATCAGCGCATTGACGGTGATTTCAAGTGCAATATGGCAATTGACATCATCGGCGGGGTATTCAATGGCCACGCCGTAATATTTATGCTCTTGGTTTGTTTGGTCTTCGCTAGGTGTAATTGTGATTTTCATAATGAGTAAATTAGAACATGTCGCATCAGAAAAGGCTTTCGCTTTCCTGTGCTTTGCTGTTGTCCCCAAGAATTGGACGCGCCATCAGCACGCCGTGGAACGTCTCATATTCCATGCCGTCTTGGGTCGGGCTTGGGCATTCGCATCCGTCGGTGTAGTCCATCCGGCAGATTGAGCAGATGTCGCCAAGCTTCCCGGTTTCCTCGTCGTAGCCGTCGCAGTCTCCCGCGAAGCTCACGCGCCGCCATCCGGTATCCCCGCCCCATTGCAGAGCCATCGCGTCCGCGATTCCCTGATACGTCTTGGAGCGTTCCCGCCAGCGGTCAGGCGAGGGCGTGAGCTTGTTCTGGCCGTTGTCGCATTGGTTTGCCCATCGGCTTTTCCCGCCCACTATACGCGGCTCGATGTGCAGAGTCGGATTGAGCTTTGGCAGACCTTTCAGCCATAGCCCGGTGGTCTTGCTGGCATCGTCCCCGAACTGGTGCGGTTGGATGTATTGATCCGCTTTGCGGATGTTGCTGGAGATCGCGCCCACCGGGTTCTCGATGGCGATACGCGGGCAGTCGGCATCCATGAACAGGCGCACAAAGTCCAGAGCTTCGGCTTGCGCTTTGCGGCGGGCTTCGCCCACCAGCGTTCCGGGCTTCACTTTCTGGTGATACCCCACGCCGGGGAATTTGTCATAGTCTGGGTCGCTGAATGCCCACGCTGCCGCGACGTTCAAGAAGGTGCATGGCGGATGGGCGATGATAATATCCCATCTATTGCCGAAAATGTCCCGAACGTCCCCGGTGTAGTGGTCGCCGGGTGTTTCCGTTTCCAGCATATCGCAGGATGTAGCGACGTGTCCCAGGGCGTTGAATGCATCCCGGACGGCTCCCGATGACTCGCAAGCCACAAGAACACGAAGTGGGACAACAAGACGCTGCATGGAATGCCGAGGAGCATCCTGCGCGAGTTCGAGCGTTAATTGGTCGGCATCCATGAGCTTATGCGTTATATCAAAACGGGATCATTCCATCCTCATCATCCCCGCCCGGCACCACGACATCCGTGTGAGGCCGACCATCTCGAGCTTTAGGCGCGCTGGATCCGGGCATGTTCCGATCAGGAAAAACAAGCGTTTTAGCATTGCCTAAAATGGGTGTTTTCTCCTTCGATTCCCGCTGTTCCTTAGTCGGAGACATAACCAACATGTGGCTGTTTCCGTATTGATCCTCGCCATCCCGGTTCTCCCGCATGTCCACGTCCAGATAAAGCCCAGCCTTGCCGTCGTAGAGTCCGCTTTTCACGATGTCGATCAGCAGGTATTTGCGCCCGTCCTTGCCGTCTTTAGCCACGGCGGATGGGATTTTTAGTAAGTCGATTTTCAGTTTATTCAGTGTATTGCTCATAATAGTTTATCAATTGATTCCCGGATGCGTCCGGTGCGTAATTCGTTGTCACGGAGTTGTTCCGAAACACGAGAAAGGTTTAGGGCCATAGATATATAAGCCGAGGCCAGATCGTTCAGCCGTTCGAGGTTGATGCAGATCGTCGGGTTCTCTGCATCATCTTCGATATTCTCGTAGGCTCGGAATATCTCGCGACAGGTCACTTCTGGATGGATCATGGTAAAATTCTTTCAATAATCGATTCGACCTCGGACTGGTATCGTTCGGCAAATTCAAGCGCGGCCGATTCGATCTTTTCGGTATAGTCATCGCGCTCAACCTTTACGATCAAGCTGCGTAGGTTTGGGAAATAGCTCATAAAATACCAGACATTTAAGCCCGTGACGGCCATAGACCAATGGACCTGAGGAGCGTATTTCTTAGGCAGGACGTCGTCAATAAGATATTCAACGTGCGTATCGATCTGAGGGCATTTTATCTCCAGTCCAGCCACGATCGGCCCGTCGGTGTCTTGGATCAATCCGTCCGGTGAACATCCGAGCGCTGGGTGGATCAGTGACTGACAGAATCCGACCTCGATGACGCGTAGCCTAGACAGCTTCCTAAACTCATCCCTGGCAAACGGTTCCTGCATATTGCCCCACTCCATTGCCGCGTTTGGTTCGCGCTCGTTCGGATCGGCGCAGACCTGCTCACGTGCAAGCCGTCTGATTAAGCCTGTGGCGCTCGTAGAGAGCTTTCCAGTCGGCGTCAGTATATTTGCCGCTTGGCTGGCCGTGGCGCGTCCTAGTCGGGCCTCATGCCACATGGCGCTGCCTTGTGTGCAGTTGATGATCTTGCATTTCATGGCTGGTCGCCCCCTTTTCTTGCTTTAATCATTGCGTCTGCAATGGCGAAGCAGTATTCAACGTCCTGCTCTGCCAAGTATCTCTGATTGCTGTCACGATTCATCAACCCAGTCAAAGCCGCCGCCGCGAAGTAGTCGCGCAGGGTCATGCCGGGCTCGTGGTGATCTAAGCTGTAAACGTAGCCTCCACAATCAGAATCATAATGCTTGGCCTTATGCGGAAAAGCCGCGCCGCCGTTGTCAATTTTTTTGCTCATAGTGTTGTTTGTTGTAATGGGTTAATCCGTTTAGATCTGACCGCGTTTGTTTTAATCCGAAGTCCGTAGACCGCGGCGCCCCCAGCCGGGTTGCGAATCCCGTCCTGAGCAAAAATGACCACTTTCTGACCGATCCAGTTTTTTGTATCCGCGCCGAACGCCATAGCCAAAGCCTTGCGGTTCGTAGCGTTTAGAATCATGCGTTTCGGTTTGTCGTTGAATCCGACCGAGAAAAAGGATTTCTTCTTGCCGTCCTGCATCACCTCGTTTTCGTGTTCGTAGATTCCGCTGATGACCAGCTCGATCTCGCCCAGTCCGAGGAAGTCCTCGGAGGCTAGGAATTTGTTGTCGAGTTTCATCTGCGACACTTTGCCGTTAAATTGTTTTTCGCTCATCCTATTTTGTTTTTGTTTTTATATTCTTGATTTCGCTGTTCGATCCATTCTTCATCCCGAGCCGAAGTAATCAATTCTTCGCCCCAAAAAAAATAAAACCCGGTAAACCATAGCAAGCCCATTGTCGCAATCACGCCGGGTATGGCCATGTGAGGGAATCCGTTCGTAGCAATTAGATACGTGACCAATCCGCTCAGGACAGTTCCGCCAAAGAATCGCGCCGCTATGCAATAGGCTTTATCGGCCTGACTCCGTTTGTATTTTGATAATTTCATTGTAGTAGTTTTTCGATGTATTTAGACGGCGTGAGAATGCCCCGCTTGGTTTCGATTTGCTCCCAAGTTAACCGGTGCAGGATAATGCTCCGAGCAATCTTGTTGCGCGCCTTTTTAATGCCAGGCTTGCGGCCTGACCCGATGCGTTTGCCGCCGCGTTGTTTGGTTTGGTTCATTGTGGTAAAGTTATGCGCGTTGCAGCCCTCTAAGGCTCATGCGTCGGATTCGGTGATGGTAGCGATCACGTCTTCGTTGCTTTCCGCTTCATCGGCGGCGTCCTGAGTCATCCAGACCAGTGTTTCGATGTCGTCATTCGACCATGTTCCGAGTTCATCGGCTTCGGTGCGGAAGTTTTTTGCAACGTATTCCAGTGCCTCTTCCATGGTGTCGAAAAATGCTGATTTTCCGCCGTCGTTGAGTTCTGCGAGGTATGTTTTCATATTGTGTTGGTATTGGTTGACGGCGCTCATCATAGTGTTTTATTGATTGTTGTAAATATCTTTTTTCATAATTCTTCATTTTCCTTTATTCTACAAAGATTCCAAGGCGTAGAAAAATGGCAATCAACTCGCCAGTAATGACGAAACAATGCACAAAACGTCTGTAAATCGTCTTTTTTGCCGACTCACGGATAGGCTATGCAAACCCTATGCAAACCCTATGCAAACCCTATGTCGGATCAATGCACGTTACCGGCCACAATCATGTGGTTGTGAAGCATAAAATCTCCGTCCGCGCGCAGGTCTTGAATGGCAAATCCGTGCGTCCAGTTGTTCGAGATTGCGTATTCTGGCGATAGGTCGCAGAGACATCCGGTCGTCCAGCAACTTGTGACCTTTTTATCACCGGCGCTGATGATTCCGATCGCGTCGGTGTAGTTCGAGTGCTGATGGAAGTGGCCGCAGATGCTGGTGGTGCGCAATCTATCGTAAAGCCGCTTGGCCGCGCAGACCGGACTGGCTAGGCCCCGCGGCAATTCGTGGCCGTGCAGGATCAGGAGCTTGCCGGATTTGATGACTTGCTTCGATTTGACGATCTTGATTTTAAGCTCGTCCAGTTTGAGCAAGGATTCAAGGGAGCATTGAGGAACGTCAAGTAATACGGGTGCGTTTCGTGCTAAATACGCCTCAAGCCGATCGTCATGGTTTCCGAATTTGAAATACATGTCCGCCTTTGGAAATGCCGCGCGGATCATAGCGATGCCCTCACGACACGCTTGCAGCTCTTTTTGCAAATTTCGGCGGCGTGGATCAGGTTCCCACCGTGAAACGCCGTAGTTCTCGATCGTGTCTCCGTTTAGAACGACTGTATCACACTTGGCCTTAACTCCGTATTCCAAGGCCGTGACAAGCGCCGCCTGGTCATGAAATGGAAAGTGGATATCGGACAGGATCAGGACTTTGCGTTTTCCGCTGATGACAACCGGCTTCAGCACTTCCGCGGTCGATTTCGGCATGAGACCTTGCCACGGCGTTTTACGAACGAATTTCTCAACCGGCGTCCAACTCCTTCCGCTTTTCATATTTCCAGCCGAGCCACGAATGGCACGGATCAGCGTCCGAGCGTTTTCGATATCAGGAAACACGGACCGGTTATCCTTGTGCAGCTTTTTTGCGGCCATGTGATTTGATATATCCGGCATTTTCTCCAACAATTCCAAAGCAATTTCTTTTTTAGTCATACGGTTTCGATGTTTATTCTTTTATTTTGTAACTTGTCCCATGCGGGAAAAAAGATGTTTTCGATGGCTCGAACAATCGGCTCCTCCTCGTATTTTTTCAGGTAAGAAATGCCAGCGATGTGCAAAGCCGCGTGTAGCATTTCATGGCGCAAAGTTGCCGAGTATTCCTCAGCGTTGTCAATCGAGCTGCTGATGACTATTTTGCGCTCGTCAAAAAGCATCTGACCGTATTCGGCAATGTTATCCCGGATCACGGCAAAATCCATTCCGCCAATTTTCACCGTTAGCAAAACTGGCGTGGGGTTGTTCATGCGTTTGCGATTAAAACGTATGGTATCTTGTCTTGATTGTAGCGGTCCATGAGCATGTATGCCGTGCTGCGGAACGATTCCCACTGTGCCGGCGGTATCGTCTGACATCCCAGCGAGCTTGTCCCGTTCACGCCGCCCTTGTGAATGTTGATTGCAATCCCGAAACTAGGCTTGCCGCTGCGAGTGACGGGTAACTCCTCGTTCGGTGTGGCTGGTCTGAATGCAGCGTAACCAAGCGGTGATGAGATCTTGTGCTTGCCTTTTTTGTAAAGGTGAACGCCAGGGGACAACACGGCAACGTCTGGCTTTTGTCGATCGGAGCAGCTTGGGTCGGTGTTAGCGTTCCATGATCCGAAGAAATCAGGCGCAATGATAAATATCGCGTCGTCGTATATTCCGCGGTCGTTCTTACCTGCCTCGCCCATTGTATCGCGGTAGTAGCCACGGACGCCGACCAGAATTAGTTTGTATTTCTCGATCACCCACGTCGGCACCTTCGCAAGAATTTCATGCCGTTTTGCTTGTGGTCGGCTGGTTGGAATTATGCTCATGGAATCTGGGTAAAGATTTCTTGGTAAATAGTCTCGTCGCCGCTGTCGAAATCAGGATCGTCGTCGTCCTGCATGGTTCGGATCATCACTTGTCGGCGATGATTTGAATCATTGGAATAATCTCCTTGTCCAAGCTGAACGAGGTGCCGTCATGCTGAATTGTGCAGCTTGATAGGATTGTTCCTAGTAAAATGAATGTGATGTATTTGATTTTCACGGTTATTTATTTTTTATGATGCGCCAAATGATGCGCCAAAAACTAGCGAGACCAACAATTAAACCAACGATTAGACCGCTGATTCGCAGCGAGTATTCAATATTTTCCTGCAATGATGTTAACACGCCCAGCATAGGCGTGATGGTCCCAATCGCGCTGTGGTAGAGGTCTTTGTTCATTTAGCGTCAGCGGCTTTGATTAAGCCTGCACCAGCCACAATAGCGGCAAATGATGCGGCAAGGTCTGGGTTGTCGCCGGTCAGTAGCTGAATGGCTACGTTGGCAACTGTTGCGACGATGGTTAGGATTCCGAGTATGGTGGTCTTCATGGTTCTGGCTGTGGTTCTGGTTCTGGTTCGATTTGTGGTTCTGGCTCTGGCACAACTTGCACCAATCCGTCCACGATTTGTAGTTTGCGCATGGCTCCGATCTCAGCCACGACATCCACCCCGCATCGGAGCGCAAGTTCGTTAAGCAGTTCGGCGCTGGCTTTGTGATTCTCAAAAACGGCCTGTAATTTCTCGGTGCCGATCTCGGCAAACATGGCGTTAAGGCGGTTGTCTGGCAAAGACCAGAAAAACTGCCTCGATTTATTCAAGGCATAAACTGCCGCGATGATGTTGAAGATCACCGGACGCAGGGTCTCGTTAATTGACTCCACGTCCTTCTGTGCTTGGCTTTTGTTTGTTAGGTCGATCATATTGATGTCACGGCTTCCCATGCGGTTGTGTAAACATTCAACTTGTTTGTTGTGGTGTTGTAAATCATTAATCCTGCTACCGGCGATGTAATTGCGTCTCGCTGGGTCGACGTCATGCGCGGAGGCAAGAATCCTTTGGTCGTGCTAGTTAGGTCTAGCAATGCTTTTTCTGATGGAGTAGAAGTTCCAAACCCGACCGTTCCGCTTGTTAGCATGTAAAACGCATTTGTTGGCGCGTCGTTTGCAAACGAAAATGGCGTTGCCGTGATTGAGCTATTTGCATCATTCAGCCTCTGTATAGAAAAACGGTTGGACAAGTTACCAAATCGCATCACCCTTTGACCGCTGGTATTAGCCAACACTATTAGCGTCGCAAATGCTTCAGCGTATCCATTCAAGTTAAGATAAGCTCCAGCATTTCCTACCGCGCCAGATTTTCCATTGATTGCAAAAAAGTTTCTTCCGCTCGAATCCGTTGTCATTGTCGAGGTCGCGCCATTGTTGTCCTGCAATGTTGCGACAAGCCCGACTGATCCGCGTGAAATTGTTGGCGTCGTAATTGTTGGTGAGGTTGCAAATACAGCCGCGCCCGATCCAGTCTCATCGGTCAAAGCCGCTGCTAGGTTGGCAGAGGTTGGGGTCTCTAGAAATGCTGCGACGTTTGTGCCGAGTCCGCTGACTCCGGTCGTGACGGGCAAGCCTGTGCAGTTTGTGAGTGTGCCGCTTGATGGTATGCCAATGTTAGGCGTGACGAGTGTTGGGTTGTTTGAAAAAACAACATTGTCAGTGCCAGTGTAGCCACCACTTAATGAGGATTGAAATGTTGAGCCGCTCCCACCTTCAAGGTATTGAGCCACACCAGGAGCCATTCCGCTGATGCCGGTCGTAACGGGCAGTCCTGTGCAGTTCGTCAGCGTGCCAGTCAATGGCGTTCCAAGCGCGCCGCCGTCATAAATAAGCGTCACGGCGCTGCCTGTGCCGTTCTTGAACTGTGGCGCTCCTGTCGTGCTTGAGAACCATGCAGACCGTCCAGCGGCAAGCGTAGGCGTTGTGCCGTTTTTGGTCAGGAAATGCCCAGCCTCGGATGTGCTGGGATTACTGAAAAAATGCCCCGTGCTTGTCGTGTTGACGGTTATGCTGATGTTACCAGCCGATCCGCCCCATGTGAGAACTGCCGTGCCTGCGCTGTTCTTAAGGGATGCGCCTGCTGTTGCGTCGTATGCGGCAAAATTCCAAGCCTTGACGGATGCGCTAGAGTTTTGTGCTTCAATGTTGGCATTTGCCCCCTGCGTGTAAATGGCCGCGTTTGCCCCATCTGTGTAAATATACGCGTTAGTTCCACTCGTAGCAATTTCGCCGCCTGTTGCGGTAGTGTATAAAGCACCGGCAAGAATATCTCCAAATTCAGCTCCGCCGGATGCGTCACGACGGACAATTGCATTGGCTGTTGCCGTGCTGGTCGGGGTCTCCCAGCTGGTTGCGTAATCGGTCGAGCTAATCTTTTTTAAGATGTTGTTTGCCGCTCCTCCTGCTGCTACTCCGGCTCCGTTGGTGCCTGGTATGCCCCTTGCTCCAGTTGGCTGAATCGTAATAACACGGGTCGGCGCTGATTCTGTGGTGAGAAATCTCGCTTCGCCTTGTTGCGTTACAACTAAAATTCGATTGCTCATTATGGTTCGCGGCTAACTGTTCCAGTTACGATTGCTTTTCCTTCTAGCAGTTGCGTCTTGCCGCCACCGCTATCAATTTCTAGCAAATCCCAATAATACGTTGCCGGCGCAATTCCGATATTTGCAGCAGCGAGACTTTCAAGTGTAATGATACCGCTTGCAATTGCCGAGACATCTACCGTCAAACTGAGCGTAATTGCTGCGGCGTTTCTAGCAGTTCGGATTTGCGCGACGTATTCCGTTCCAGTAAATGGCATTATCGTTCCCGATCCTCGGCAATAATCCGAATATTGCGTAATTGCCAATGAGAAATCACGGTCATTATCGATGAAAATGTTCAGGATGTTTCCCATGTCTAATAATTGGCGGTGTCAAAAAGCGCAAGCCCTTCTGCGATCCGGTTGTTGTTTTTAGCAATCGGCAAAGTTGCGGCAAGTCCGCGGTCCTGTCCTATCTGCCATTGCGCCACAATCTCATCTCTGGTCTTTAATCCGCCGCTGTTGTGCAATGCCATCAGATTTAAGTAACTCTCGGCGCAGCGGCATTTGTGAAGCAATTCTGCGGCAATCCGTGCCTGTATGATTTGGCTCCTTCTTGCACTCCAACATCCGCCCCATACTTGCACCTTGTGATGATCGATCTTCATGGCGCGTCCGTTGTCGTCGCTTTGGAACCATTCGCTGGCTTCATCCGATAGCCACACGTCACAATCCATTCGCATTATCAATTCATCATCCGCGGTATTAGCAATCAATCCATCTAGAATTGCCATGGCGCAATCATTGCCGGTCATTCTGCGTTCGGCGTTTCCGTAATTTGAATGAACCACATTGGCCGGCAATGTTTCCCATTGTTTAGGGTCAATCATGATTTTAGCATTCCATCCCAAGCCCACCATCCGAGACTGGCACGCGATTGCGATCGGAAGATCCATTTCCCTTGATAAAATAAATGCGGTCATGGTTATGTGCAGTGAACCAAATTCGTTTGATCAACGGTCTGCGCTAATGTTCTTTCGGCTTCCGTTGCGCCAACGCTTACAAGCATGCCGCTGACAAATGATGCGCGCAACAAGATTGGCGCCGTGTCATTTGTTTCTCCGTAAACTGGGCAGTCACGGATTACAACATCCGCGGTCAATCCAGTCTCGTGGTAAATGTGCGAACCAGCCAAATAAGGAACAAGCCTAACACTGCCTTCGTATGCCTCAAGCTCAGCCAGTTTGTAAAAATAGGATCCCGCTTGCGGCGTTGGCCCCGGTATGTAATTTAATGACATTTTGTCCTTGTCATCAACTACAAGAGTTATATCCGCGCCTGGCTTAATTGCCCCGTAAGCATCTTCAAGGACGTTTACAAAAATAGCCTCGCCAATGGCTATTGTAAATTTTTCAGGGTTTCCTGATGCATCAAATTGATTATCACAAACGTGAAAAAACAAAGCATCAGCGGCAAGCCCGGCTTTAATTTGACGCTCACAAATTTTACCAGCAGAGACAACAACGGAATAATTTCCGCCGTCTGAACCAAGCGTCACCTCAAATGGCTTTGGTATATTTATTGGCTGACCGCCTGTTAAAACTGGCTGTCGATCGCGCAGCCGCTGTAATGCGCCACGAATTGAGTTTGCCCATTTTGCCGTAATTTTATCGTCAACTTTTACAAGCTCCGGCAATTTAATATCTGTGTCTCCGTTTCTAATGTTCATTTTTTTTAATCGTAAAGGAAATCATCATGCCCGCCCTCATCACTTAATGACCACTCAAGCACGGTTCTGTAAAGCTCGCCAGCTTGTGATTGCGTTGCGCTTGTGAGCATCCAGTCTCTGACGCCAGCTGGCTCAGGTGGAGTTCCTCGTGGTATTGAAATTTGCCCGAGCTTGTTAATTTGAGCTGGCGTAAGTTGATCCAGCCCTTCAGTTGTTTCGGCCCATGTAAAGGTGGCTTTTTCGTATGTCGACTGGCCTTGCTGAATCCTGACCGCAAATGCGTTTGCATCGGCCGAGGCCAATTGATCAATGTAAGCCACACGCGCGTTAGCTTCATTGTTTAGATACAAAATCGCATCCGTTATGTCATAATTTAGCAAGCCGGAAATAAGCATTCCGAGCAGTTTTTTATCGGTTGTGCCTAATACTTTCCATTTCCGATGCTGGCTGAAATCGGCGTTTGTGAGTTGTCCGGTAAGCTGATATGTCGGTTGAACTCCTTCTGCCAGTTCATCATTTTCAAATTGCGCAGTCCCTCCAGTTGCATTGACGTTAAACGTAATTAGATCGCCTTCGGATCTGACGAAAGTTACCGTGTCAATTCTTAGAAACTCATCAAATGGCGATGGCACGTTTGGATCAACCAATGAAAGCAAATTACCCCTTGCAAAGTTGGCTGACAAATCAGCAAAATCTGAAGCCTTAATTACAATTTCATGCGTTGCCGTCCATGCGCCATTTTCCGAGCGCACAATAGAAAGCCCAGGCTGAGCTTTCATCTCGTTAAAATCAAATCCTAGAATTGTTGCTGCCATGATATTTAATTACTGAATTTTGCTCCGCCTGGTTGACGCGACATTGCTTCAAGCACGCCTTTTTTAACGGCCTCCGACATTGATGCGTCGATCCCGTTTTTTGTGCCTATTTCAATTTGCCTTTGAATGTCTGCATTTTTCAAAGTTTGCAAATTTTGGCTTTGTCCAGTATCTTCAATTGCAGTTTGCAAATATGAAGAAAGTGAAGCTGATTCAAATTTAGGAGAAATATCACGTCTAGCAGGCAAACCAGTTTTACGATCTATATAATTAGACAATTTATTAAATCCTGTCGGATCAACCATAACTGCATTTTGCGTTGATGCTAACAAATCATCAAATCCTTTAAGATAAAATGCCTTAAATGCGTTAAATACAATTTCACCCATAAATGCTCCAACTGCGGCAAGCTCGGTTGTATTTCCTTGCACGGATTTAGATATTGCGCCGCCTATAACGCTTCCGGTTGTTGTGAAAATTGCAGTTAGTTTTGGCAAAAATGTATTAGCTCCATCTAGCGCGTCTTTCAATCCAACATTAAAGCCTGTCCCAAATGCAACTTGCAGACCGGTTATGCTGTCTTTCATGTTTGACGTCTTGCCCTCGGTTGTTGTGGCAAGTCGCCGCATTGCTCCATCAGCCGATTTGAATACTTCACGCAAAGCAATCATTGCCTGCTCCTGATTTAAAATATGCGCTTTTCCTTTTTTTTGCGCTTCTGCCAATTCTTCAAATTCTTTTTTGACAGTTCCAGTCATCAATCCAAGCTCTTGCAATCTAGACACGCTTTCGCCTGCGCTGTTGCCGGTTGTAATAGCATTGAATAATCTGCCAATGTGTAATCCTACTTCTCCAATCGGCTGGCCTGAAATAGCCGCTGCGTCGCCGACCATGCGCAATCCCTGACCAGTCGCAAGCAATGTTCCGCCCATGACCTGCAACAATTTGCTGGTCGCTGCCAATTCTGCAATTTCAAAAGGTGTATCGGCCGCAAATTTTACAATTTCTTCCATTCGAGCTTTGGCTGCGCTAGTGCTGCCAAGCAAGGTTTCAAATTGCATAGTCAACGATTCGACATTAGACGCCGCCTTGCTGCTGCTAATAATAAATGCGCCTAGGCCAGCAGCTCCGGCCGCGCCAAGTCCAGCCAAAGCCGTTACGCCAAATTTTGCAGAATTAGCCAGATCGCCAAGCCTGTTTTTAGCCAGACCGATAGCCTTTTCCAAATGCGATGCGTTGCCGCGAATATCTACTGTGAAGCTAGCCATGTTATTCCTTCTTCAATTGCGCTGGTGTCAAATGACATTTCATTCTTTTCCTTAATCACATCGAGCAAGTTTATTTCGGGCCTGTCTTTTGGTAAATTGGTTAAATATACTTTCGCTCCTTTTCGGTAAAGAATCGCATGTGCCAATTCTGTTTCAACATCGATTCTGATGTCATCAATTTGATCAATG
>Ga0315909_10003580_pt1 | contig 18845 bp, 14 predicted proteins | sample LakEriMetagenome_11_FD_203527 | JGI IMG/M metagenome (GOLD analysis project Ga0315909, IMG submission 203527) | Freshwater fungal communities from buoy surface, Lake Erie, Ohio, United States - Buoy 2 MA125 | ecosystem: Environmental > Aquatic > Freshwater > Lake | place: USA: Lake Erie, Ohio... | reverse complement strand
GCCCGGAGTCGGCAAGGCCTCTCGATCATGAAGTGAACGCGCGCGAGCCCGGTGCGGGGGCGCGTTCTCAGACCATATTAGAAGAGCAAGAACGATGAAGACACGCCAAAGAAAATCGATTCCCGCACTCATGATCGCGGCCTTGGTGTTCCTGCCTACACTGGGCTTTTCCGACTGGGTTCCCAATGACAAAGACCGCAATGCAGCCATTGAAGGCGCGAATCTTGTCCCCTATTTCAATCAACTGACAGACTGCCTGAACCGGCAGGTGCCGGCCGAGCCGGACCAAATCACCATCGACAGGATGGTGGCTCTGTTGAAAGACCGCGGCTTCATCTCGGCCCTGGCAGAGCGGCAGTTCATGACCAAGCTCTGGGCTCCCGGAGGCGTTGAGAATTTCAATGTTTTCCTCAAGGCAGATCCGAAAAACAAGGCATTTCTGCGCGAGATCATGTCGAGCAGTGAACTCTTGGACGCCTTGTGCATGGCGCAAACTCCGTGCGCCTGGCATTGGCGGCACGACGACAGCCATCATTTCACTCCTGCGATGTTGGAGCAGTGGAAGCAGATCTACTGTGCAGATCCGGCGTCGCGGAAGGGATTGTACCTGAAGCTCGCCGTCGCCTGTGTGTTGAGTCCTCCGGGAACGGGCACGCCCGGAGCGGGACAGGCCAAGATGCATAGCAATGTTTTTGACCGCTACATGCATTATCGGATGGCGCATGCGGAGGGTGAGCTGTTTCCCAGCTTCGATACTCTTGACATCTGGGAGCTGACGCGAGTCGTTTCGTCCGGTGCCTCGAATGCGGACCTGGCTTGGGGGCGTGAAGCGCTGAACACCTGGAATCCCAGTCTGCGGCAGAATGAAAACGCGGTGGCCATGGTGAGCCAGGTTTGGCGACGTGGATCGCCGATTCCCTACCATGACTACAGTTGCGTGGCGGCGGGTGGCGGGGCTTGCGGGCCACGCTCCTCGTTCGGCGTTTTCATTTGCCAAGCCTTTGGTATCCCGGCCATCGGTGTTAGCCAACCCGCACATGCGGCCATCAGCTACCGTGACAGGTACGGGAACTGGCAGATCAGTCAGGGGCGAGGCTGGCATGTTTCCAAGTTGGAGAACATGCCCGGACCGGATTTTTTGGAGGTGATTCATGATCGCAAAACGGGGAAATTCGACCAGATCGAGCATTTGCGCTGGATTGCCGCGCTGATTGAATCGCCCGGCCCTACGCCGTACCAGGTGCCTGAGCATATCATGAAACGATCTGGCGTGAGAGGCGTCATTCCCGAACATCAGTATGAAAATCCGCGCGCGGACAAGGTGTTTTACTTGTATGAACAACTACCGGACTCCTGTGGCAAGATTGTCGAAACGCCGTTCGCAAGCCGTCCTGCGGACAACGTGACAACGCTGGTCAAGTTCGAGGCCCCGTCGAATGCGGGAGAGTTGTATTTCGCGCGCGTACGCGGCTTCGTTTATCCGCCGGAAACCGGTGAGTATGTGTTCAGTATCACGAGCGATGACAACTCCGATCTCTTGCTGAGCCGCGACGATCAACCTGCCAACAAGAAGTTGATCACCAGCGTCCAAGGAGCGTCAGATCCGGCCGATTTCAGCAGAAAGTCGAAGCCCGTCAAACTTGAGAAGGGGAAGCGGTATTATATCGAGGCAGTTCACCGGGAATTGGATGGCGGCGATCATCTCATCGTGGCTTGGCAGGGCCCGGGCGTTCAGGAGGGCGTGATTGAGGGTGCCTGTCTTTCGCCGTATCCATCGGGCGAGAGGGGCGGCATCGGCCGTGAGGTATGGTATGATGCGCAGGCGCCGAAGACGGAGGTGTCCCAGCCCCGGCAACCTCGGAGCGCGAGTGCTTCAGAGACACCGATCCAGGTCGCGCCGGGCGGCATTCACGTGGAGGCCGAAGATTTTTTTAATCACTCCAACGTGCAGGTCATGGACTGCTATACTGGCGGTAAGCAGGTGTATTTTCCGGCGCTGACGGCGCATGCGTGGTGCGGGTATAAGATCAAGGTTCCCAAGACTGGCACATACCGGTTCACGGCGCGCGTGGCGGCGATCAACTGGGATCAGCAACTGTATGTGCGTTCGTTCGGCGCCATGCATTCGGGGAAGAATGCCAAGGCTTCGGATGTGTACCGCGATGACATCCATGCTCTCGGTCCTCAAATGGCCATCGACAATGACTTGTCCACACGCTGGGCCATGAACTTCGGCAAAGACCAAGGATGGATCGAACTGGATCTCGGTGAGCCCCGCGAGATCAGCAAGATCATTATCGACGAACGCGCCTTGAACTATATCAAAAAATTCCAGGTGGATTATAAGACGGACGGAGAGTGGGAAAAACTCCTGGAAGGCGACGATCTCAACAATTACGTCAAGTCCTTCCCCGCTGTAACGGCCCGCTACATCAGGCTGCAGTCGTACGACACTGGCGCGCCGACCGGTGGGCCGACCGTCCGTGAAATCAGCGTGGGCACGGTCTTTGACGGCAACGGATTTGTCGTAGTGCCCTGGTCACCGAATTCGGACGTCGGATGGAGTGCCGAAGATGACAAGACAAAAAAGGCGGAAGTCGGACTGTCTGGGCGCTGGCAGACAACACCGCCGAAGGATATGTATCTGGTTGAGGGCGATCAAACGATTTGGGTATGCACGCAGACATTGCCAGCGCAACGGAGTCTGTCGCTCAGGTGGTTCCAATTGACGCCCGTCAACTGAGGAAGGATCTAACGAAACACAGGGAAAGAGGACAGAAAACCTGTGATGTGAAAACCTCTCCCAAATCAATCCTATCAGGTGGAATCAGGTTGCTGTTAGGCCCGCATGGAGGAATTGCTCGGAATCATCATGTTGGCTAGCCGCGAATTTTGTGCGAATTATATGATTGACAGAATTTCCGATTTTTGGTATCCCGCTATTGTCAGTAGGAAAAAAATATACTGACTTTCACTACACCCTCAAATACAATATCATGAAAATAAAGTTATTACTCCCTACCGCCATCGCATCAATGCTTAGTATTGGAAACGCCTTTGCGGGTATGACTGCGCCGGTGGAAACCTACCAACACACACTCACTTATTCGCTGAGCCTTTCCTCTGAGGAGCGAATGGGGCCCGTGCCGATGGGCAAGGTCATCAGCAAATCGCAAAAACTCATGACCACCCGATTTTCTAACAAAGAAATGCTGGAAGCCTTGCTTGAGCAGGATGAAGATATCGCGATTGCGATGGGTGGATCCATCAAAGGCTGGTCCATCATTCTGATCACGAACTCCGAAGGTGATGTGCTGGGCACAGCCATTACCAAGAAAAATAAAAGTCCTATTGACGTAACCGAGTATTTCGGTGCCGAAATGGGACCTGCGATCCAAGGCATTACGCCGACGAAAAATTCGGTCTTTGTCCAAAGTGTCAGCTTGGCCAGAGTTTCCATCGGGCTTAATGATTTGACTACCGATCTTCAAGGCGTGCTGAATGTCAATACCGTTTACACGGAAGAAAGTGAATCATCGAAGGAAATCATCCAATCGGCCCATTTCACTGATTTGAGCGGCTATTGGTCACTAGGTCACAGCGTATGGGAAGCCGCTCCTGACACTGTCATTGCAGCTGAACCTATTGAAGAATACACGGGAATCGTCACCGGCACCGTGAGAGCGGGTGGTCCCAAATTGTTCAATACTCCTAGTTGATTCGCCAGCTTCCTCACCCCTGATCCGTTTGATTCGGCTGAGGAAGCCTCACTGAACTACATACCCTAACACAATATCCAATGAAACTTGCTACACTGATCACTATCAGTTCCATGCCGTTTGCGGCATTCGCAGGAGAGCCCCCGGCTGCTCCGATGGAACCAGCCCCGACACCGGCGGATTGGTTCGTAGGCGCCACATACGGCATGCTGGAAGCTGATAGCAATGCTGACCACGTGGCAAATGGCGAGCCCTACAACCTCGTGGACCCCACGATTGAGGAGTTCGAATTTGACATGTATACTCTGCACTTCGGTCGTGACTTGAACCAAAAGGTCCTCGGTTGCGATTTGGCGGCATACGCCGAGCTGGGCTACATCTCGGGTGATGCCACATTGAAAGACTATGGCAGGGCTCTGACGAACCTCGAAATTGATATCATTCCCATCACGCTCAATCTCAAAGCGGAGCGTGAGTTTTATGCCGGCATCAAGGGCTACCTGAGTGCGGGCATTGGTTATGCTTTCACCGACTACACCGATAACTACTCGGGAGACGATGGCAGCGATTCGGGTTTCTATGCTCAGGCGCAAATCGGTCTGGCTTATGACATCAATGAGAATTGGGAAATTTACGGTGGCGCTCGTTGGCTCTACCTGGAAGATCTCGATTTCGGTGACAACGGTGTCCAGCTCGATAACGCCATCGGCTACGAAATTGGCGCGCGTTATCATTTCTGATCTCACGCACTACGATGATCATCCAAGGCATGGACTCCGGTCCATGCCTTTTTCGATAGGTGCCCCAAAGTTCGCCCTTGCCATTTTCTCTGATAGCAACCTAGCCTGTAAAAAAATGAAGTATATCTCTAAAATCATGGCGGCAGCCATCTGCCTCATCGCCGCCGTTATTGTGGCGCTGAAAGTATCCTCAAACCGCGCAGCGGATGGAAATGATTCCGGCGGTGTGCCGATCGCCCCCCTTTCGGGCAACGCCAAAAAATCGAATCCTGAGCCCCAGGCCTCCGCGTCTGATAGCGCAGCGGGCCATCCACAGGATGCCGCGACTCAACAAATCGACTCTGCCGAAGCGGAAAAAATCCGCGAGCAGGCGCTGGAAAAAATTCAGGATGCCTCTGTCAGCTATGATGCGGCGGAATTGCCGGTGATTCGCCCGTATCTCCTGAGTTCCGATCCTGTGTTGAGAGCGGCAGCTGTGGATGCCATGATCGTGCTGGGAGATGCCTCCGCTGGTCCCATGCTGCGCGAGGCCGCGAAAAGTATTGAATCGCAGGAAGAAGCGAAACAAATGCTCAAGGCCGCGGATTATGTCGAGTTGCCGCCCGCGAACATCAAAGAGATTGCCGAAAAGATGAGAAAAAATCGCGAGACCAAGCCGCAGAAATAGGCGACACTCCTGGTGTTGCGATTCCTCTCTGGCTTGGGTGAACCGGGGTAGCCCTGATTGGCACGGCATGAAGAGTGCTTCCTGCGCATCATACCATTTTTTCCCGTATGATTTACAGACCTAGTGATCTAAGAAATCCGGCGCCGGATCGTTATCACAGTCATCGGATGATGAATCGGCGCCATGTGTTGGAATTGAGTTTGCTCAGCGGCACCTCGGTGTTGTTAGGCTGGAAACTGCTTGCGGCTCCCGTCACGCATGGGGAACTGGCCGCTTACATCCGGCAAATGGAGATCATTCGCCCCTTGTTCACTGCTAAAGGCGCGCCCCAGCCCGATGATTGGCTTGCCGCGCACAAAGAAAGCGGACAAACTTTTGCACAATACCGCGCCAGTGATCCGAATCGCCCGACCAAGGAGCGCAACAAAATTTACTTACAGCCCATCGGCGATGGCGGCGAGGAACGCAATCGGGTCACGGCTCTCTTGCGCGAATTCATGCAGTTGCTCTTCGGCCTGGAAGTCGTGATGCTCCCGGCGCTGTCCTTGGACACATTTCCCGCCGCCGCCCAACGCATCAATGGCTTCACCAACCAGCGTCAGTTGCTCAGCACGCACATTCTGAACGGAGTGCTGAAGCCGAAGCGGCCCGCGGATGCCGTGGCGGTTCTCGCGATCACGCACGAAGATCTGTGGCCGGGCAAGGGCTGGAATTTTGTTTTTGGCCAGGCCTCGCTCGGCGACCGTGTCGGCGTCTGGTCCACGGCACGCATGGGCGATCCCGTGAAAGAAGCCACCTTGTTTTTGCGGCGTGTGTTGCAAGTCGCGGTTCATGAAACGGGTCACATGTTCGGCATCAAGCACTGCACGGCCTACGAGTGCTGCATGAATGGCGCGAACCATCAGGGAGAGAGCGACCGCGCACCGCTGGTGTTTTGCGCCGAGTGCGATGCCAAGCTGTGGTGGGCCTGCCAGCTCAAGCCAGGACCACGCGCCCGGGACCTAACCGCATTCGCAAAAAAACATGACCTCAAAGCCGATGCCACCCAGTGGCAACACATCGCCGAGGCCTTGCAGTGAACCGCGCGGCTCTCTCCGTGCTGCTCGCAGAAAAGGATTGCCAGAGCGGCCCTGTCTGGGGATGCTCGGTCATGCTGAAACTCCCGTTCTTGTATCGCTGCTGCGCCATTCTGTGTATGACATTCGCGGTCATGGCGCAGGAGAAGCTCGAGACCTTCGAGGTGGAGGGGCACAAGGGCTATGTGCAGGCCGCGCCTACCGCTGCACCGGGCAAGCCTTGGATTTGGTATGCGCCGAATGTCGGTGGAAAATTCATCATCCTGCAGCACAAAATGTATACCGATGCCTTTTTGAAAGCGGGGATCGCGATCGCGAGTTATGATCTCGGCGAAGTGCGTGGCGCGCCCGGCAGCACGGCGAAGTTCACGCAGTTTTATGAGGCCATGGTCAAGCGCGGGTATGCGCGCAAGCCGATTCTGTTAGGTCAAAGCCGTGGTGGATTGATGACACTCGCGTGGGCCTGCCGGAATCCCGATAAGGTCAAGGCCTGGGCGGGCATCTATCCGGTGTGCAATCTGGAGAGCTACCCGCTGCGGTTTTCCAAAAAAGAAACCCTTGCCGATTTCGGCATGGAGGAGGCGCAGCTCCGTGCGAAGCTCGATGAGCTGAATCCGGTCTCGCTGCTCGATGGACTGGCGAAACAAAAAGTCCCGATGTTTTCCGTGCATGGCGACAAGGACGGCACCGTGCCCTTGGAAGAAAACACACAACTGCTGCAACAGCGCTACCAGGCGGCGGGCGGGACATGTGAAGTGAAAATCATCCCCGGCCGCGGTCATGAGGTGAGTCCGGCGTTTTTCCAATGCCAGGAATTGATCGATTTCATTCTCAAGCAGGTGAATCCATGAACTTGCATATCATCAACGTGTTGGCATCAGTGATCTGCGCTGGTGCGATGGCGATGGCTGCGGAGAAACAGCCGAACATCGTGCTGATTCTGGCGGATGACCTCGGCTATGGTTCGTTAGGTTGTTATGGCAATCGCGTGGTCAAGACGCCGCACATCGATGCGCTCGCGGCGAGCGGCATGAAATTCACCGACTTTCATAGCAACGGCGCGCTGTGCACGCCCACCCGCGCGGCGCTGCTGACCGGACGCTACCAGCAACGCTGCGCGTGGGTGCCGGATGAGGAGCTGTCCCCCGTGTTCCGCATGCAGCGTCAGGAAAATCCCGTGCAGCGCTGGGCGTGGGGATTGTCATCGCAGGAAGTCACTTTGCCCACTCTGTTGCGAGGTGCAGGTTATCGAACGGCATTGATCGGGAAATGGCATCTCGGCTATGACCGCAAGTTTCATCCGATGGACTATGGCTTTGATGCCTTCCGCGGCTTCATCGGCGGCAATGTGGACTACCACACCCACATCGCGGGTTACGGCACGAAGGAACTGGACTGGTGGCAAGATCGCGAGATCCGCCCTGAAGACGGCTACAGCACGGACTTGCTCACCAAGCATGCGTGCGCATTCATCGAGCAGAACAAAGCCCGGCCGTTTTTTCTCTATCTGGCGCATGGAGCGCCGCACAACCCGTGGCAGGGTCGTGACCCTAACAAGAAAAAATCGCCCGGCGAAACCTATCAAGAGATGATCGCCGTGCTGGATGAATCCGTGGGCGCGGTGGTGGAGACGCTGCGCAAGAATGCACTGGAAAGCAACACGCTGGTGTTGTTTTGCTCGGACAATGGACCGCAGGCACCCAAGGATTTTGCGGCGAATGGACCGCTCCAGGGCCGCAAGGGCAGCCTGTGGGAAGGCGGTCATCGCGTGCCGATGATCGCCACGTGGCCCGGCGTGATTGCGCCTGCCACGACGAGCGCGGAAGTCGCCCTGACGATGGACTTCCTCCCCACATGCGCCAGACTTGCCAAAGCAACGATCCCGCCGAACCATGCGATGGACGGCACCGACCTGATGCCGGTTTTTCAACAACAGGGCCGCATCCCTGATCGGGCCGTTCACTGGAAGCACGGCGATGCCTGGGCCGTGCGCGAGGGGCCGTGGAAATTGATAGGACAGGGATCCCAGGCAAAAACGTTGGTGCATGTCATCGATGATCCCGGCGAGAAAACCAACCGCATGCAGGAAAAAGCGGATCTCGTTTCACACCTGCAAACGCTGCATCAGCGGTGGGTGGCAGAAGTGGGTGCGCGGTGAATTATGTCAAAAAATGCGATTCGCATTTCTCGGGAATCCGCGTAATGTTGAGATCCAATTGCCATGAAAATACCCCAATGGTTTGCAATGATCATACTGGCTGTGATGCTGAATTCACGCTCTCACAGCGCCGAGACGGCCCCGTCGAAAAATACGATAGATCCTAAAACCGAGATCGCGGCCTTATCAGCGAAGCAGTATGACAATGCCACGGAGCGTGAGCAGGCCATCATCCGCGCGGCCCTGGCAGACCTGGAGGCCGTCAAACGCAGCCCATCACCCATGACCGGATGGACGGCGCAGATGTTATTGAAAGCGGGACGCAAGGAGGAGGGATTGGCCATCGTGCGCCACTACATGGCCGAGCGGATCAAAGAGGCCAAGGGGCGAATCGCCAACCTGGAAAAGCAGAAGCGGGAGGGAACATACAAACCATTTCCTTTGGCGAATGGCATGGAGTGGGGCGAACCACACGTCAATGGATTCGGCTTGTGGGCGATGATTCAGGTGTATCTGCGTTATCAGCATCTGATGGATGATGCCCTCAAAGCGGATTTCGAGTGGTTGTTTACCAAAAACACGAGTTGGTTCGGCAGCACGGGCAACTTGTCATTTCTCATTCCTCTGAATCTCTATCTCACCGAAAACACCTGGGATCCCGCCTTGCTGCCGCAGAATGGGCGCTACGGCGCACGTGGCGAGGGAGCGGTGAAAATGTTTCACAAACGCATCGACTACACGGCACGCAGAGGCTCGCCCGAATTCGCCTCACGTCCCTACATGCTGTTCAATGTGGGAACGCTGTTGAGTTTCGACAATTCGTTTACCGACAAAGAACTCGCGAGGCGGGCCAAGATGGCGTATGAAATGTCGATCGCCCATGCCGCGGGAACATGGCTGAAAGGAAACTGGGCAACGCCTGCCGGGCGCAGTTATCCGGGGTATCTGACGCAGGCGCCCAGCGCGGGAGCCGATCTGCTATGGGCCTACTTCGGTGGCAAGACGCCGAAACTGGGAGGAAACACCTCGGCGGTGTTTGCCGTCGCAGAGCCGTGGCGCCCTCATCCGCTGATCGTCAAGGCGGCCACGGATCGCACAAAGGCCTATGTGCATCGCTCGCGATTTGACGGTGACCGGCATTTTCAAACATCCTATGTGAATCAAACCTATGCGTTGTTCAGCACGGCCATCACTCATCCAGCCAGCGGACGGAAAACCGCGATCTGGGGGCAAACTTATCCGTATGGCGTGATGTTTGATCAACCTGATGCGACCAAGGCGAGCATCTGCTGGATGACGGTTCCTTGTTTCGATGACAAGCCGCTCACCAACTACACGCAGGGCGTGCAAAGCCGTTTTTGCGAATATCTCCAACACCGCGGCTCGCTGTTGATGGTAGCCCATGATTTGAAAAACCCCGATCACCGGCCCAAAGTCCGCGAAGACATCAAAGGGCATCAGCCATTCACTACGGAGGGATGGTATGCTTTGGTCTATGTGCCTCATGGCTATCAAGCGCTGATCAATGACAGCCAGTCGAGCGGACGTGTCTATCTTGATTATGGCAGCGTGCTGATCGCCATCACGGCGAGTCAGAAATTCTCATGGGACCCGGCGGTGAAAGTGTTTTCGGGCAAAGGTGGATTCCATCCGCAAGATTCGGAATTCCGGGTCTTTGGCGATCATCTGGCCGTTGCCATGGAGACCGCGCTCCCCGCGGAATTTCCCGCTGCTTCTCCCGCGGAACGCCTGGCCCGGTTCAAAGCGGCGATCGAGGCAAAAACGACCATGCAGGTGACGTCGGTAAAATCACCGGCATCCACGATGCTGACGCGCGGCACGTATGTCGATCGCTCCGGGGTTCGGTTGGAAAAAACCTTCCAGGGAGATGCGCTGGTGAATGGCCAAGTAATCGATTATGCAACGTGGCCTTTGGTGGATAATCCTTGGATCCATCAGGAATGGGAAGGAAACATGCGCATTTCCGATGGTGTGACGGAGCGGATCTATGATCTAACGGATTGGACCATCAAGGAAAGAAAAGTAGCGGCGGACAAGCCGAAACAATGAACAAAGACGGGCTGCCAATCGAGCGCTTCCACGGATGAAAGATCCTGGTAAGACCCTCTGTATGCTCCCTCTGTCATGAACTGGATTTCCCCCAAGGCGCTGATGAAACGATCGACCATCGTGCCTTTGTGCGCGGCTTGGGTGCTGGTGCTTTCGCATTCCGGAGCATGGGCGCAGCAGTCGCCGCGCACGGTGGAGGTGGCGAGCAAGCCGGGCGGCAAGTGGACGGCCAAGGAGACACGCAGCCTCGCTGATGTGTTCGGTGAGAGCTCCCTATCGCCTGATGAGAAACTGAGCCGCTTCGGAGGACTGGCATCGCGCAAGGAAAAGGCCACGGGATTTTTTCATACGGCAAAGATCGCCGGACGCTGGTGGTTGGTGGATCCGGAGGGCTGCTTGTTTTTGCATCGTGCGGTGAATTCCGTTAGCATGCTCCGCCCGACTGCGGCGCAGGCGGCATGGAAAAAACGGTTTGCCAGTGAATCGGAGTGGGCGGAGAAAACCACGGAATTGTTGCGCAGTCATGGCTTTAATGGCCTGGGCGCATGGTCTGATACGGAAAAAATGCGGGCGGTGTCCCATCCGCTGGCCTACACGCGGATTTGGAATTTCATGTCGTCTTACGGCAAAAAACGCGGCGGCACCTATCAGAAAGCTGGACACACCGGCTATCCGGGCGACTGCCTGTTTGTCTTCGATCCTGCCTTCGAGGCCTTCTGCGATGAGCACGCGCGGCAGTTGGCAAAGGACAAAGACGACCCTTATCTGTTAGGGCATTTTTCTGACAACGAGCTGCCCTTTCGCGAGGATGCGTTGAAACGCTACCTCGCGCTGCCCGCTTCCGATCATGGCCACCAGGCAGCGCTGCAATGGCTGCGTGACAGGCACGGCAAGGAAGCGGATGCGAAGGACATCAAGGCAGCGGATCTGCCGGCGTTTTTGGAGTTCATGGCCGAGCGCTACTTTCGCATCGTGGGGGCGGCGATCAAGCGCCATGACCCGAATCATTTGTATCTCGGCTCCCGCTTTCACGGCAGTGCGTTGCGTCTGCCGGAACTTTACCGCGCCGCGGGAAAACACGTGGATGTCGTATCGGTGAATTACTACCACGGCTGGACGCCGGATCCGAAACGCATGGAGATGTGGGCGAAGGAAGCGGGGAAGCCGTTTCTGATCACGGAATGGTATGCCAAGGCGGAGGATTCCGGCATGGCGAACACCAGCGGCGCGGGATGGCTGGTGAAAACCCAGCGCGACCGTGGACTGTTTTATGAAAATTTTACGTTAGGGTTACTGGCCTCGAAGGATTGCGTGGGCTGGCATTGGTTCAAATACATCGATAACGATCCCACCGATGTCCGCGCGGATCCTTCGAACAAAGATTCCAACAAAGGCATGTTGAACAACCGTTACGAGCCCTACACGCCCTTGCTCGACTCGATGAAAGCTCTCAATCAGCGGGCCTACGGATTGATCGATCACTTTGCGAAACAATGATCTGGATCTGCGCGGCGGCGCATGGTTAGTTCATGCATGGATTTTCCGCGTTGTCTTGTTTCTGTTTCGCGCATCTTCTTCATCTCGGTTTGCCTGAGCGTTTTCTCGTCAGCGGAGTTGGTGGTTTATCCCGCTGTGCCGGGCTTGGCTCCATCCGCGCAATACCGGGTGCGCGTCCGCGCTGTGAACGATGAGACGTGGCAGCGCGCATTTGCGTGGGAGACGGTCTGCAAAACCACCGCCAAAGACGAAGATGGCTACTTTCCGCACTTGGCGGGGTGGTCGCATACGTATGTGAATTTTGAAACCTCGGGTGCCGTGGAAATTGAAATCGAGCGCGCCAATGGCTCGCCGATCCGGAGTGCCGTCGTGCATCCGAAACGCAAGGCCGCCCGCTGCGTCATCCAGGAAGGCAAGGCCTTGGTGAGACTGGATCAACCGTGTCTGGTGGCGGTGGACATCGATGGCGCGATGGACACACAGGACACGGGCAAGGGCTACAACGGACCGCCGATTCATACGATTTCGCTCTTTGCCAATCCACCGCTTGCCGACAAACCCAAACTCACGGACCGTGGCGTGTTGTTGGTCAAACCGGGGGATAAGCCGCCTTCCGAGGGGCCCTGGACCACCTTGTATTTCCTGCCGGGTGTGCACGATGTGGGGCTGGCCTTTCCGCTGCATGCCCATCGCCGCTACTACATTCCCGGCGATGCGATCGTCCATGGCACCTTTTCCCAATCGCGATGGGAAGATGGCCATCACATCCGCCTCTTTGGACATGGCACTCTATCCGGCGCGCGTCTGAAGCATCCGAAGTTTGTGGTGCCGGCCCTGGCGGAAAAAGAACATGCACGCTACCGCCCGATCGAGATCGTGGGGGCGAGTGACGTGAAGGTCGATGGTCTCACCATTGCCGATTCCGCCACGCATTCGCTGATGTTGATTGGTCCCTACAAGGCGGAGCACGCGAATGAAGTGGAGTGGGTCAAAATTTTCACGTGGCGCGTGAATGGCGATGGGATCAATCCGTTTGGCAATACGCTCATTGAAGATTGTTTTCTGCGAACGCAGGATGATTCCCTCTACGTCAATGGCCTGGGCATCCGCCGCACGGTCTTGTGGAACGATGCGAATGGCTCGTCTTTTGTGCTCAGTGCGATGCCTCAACTGACGGGACGCAGGCTCCTCGTCGAGGATTGCGATGTGATTTACTCCCGCGCGAAATGGCATCACTGGAGTGGCGGGCGGGTCTTCAACATGCGGGGCGAAGGACGTGGCGAAGCGGGAGCCGGCGTGATTTTCCGCAACATCACCATCGAGGACCCACGGCCCACCTTGCAGCAGTTTTTTTTCTGCAACACCGTGCCCGAGCCCTATGCGAAGCACAGTCCCAAACGCGGTGCGGGCGATGTGGGTGGGATTCTCTTTCAAAACATCTCCATCGCCGCCCCCAGCGTGCTCGGGGAGCCACAGATGCTGTGGGGGCAGGCCGATGCCCGCATTCGTTCACTCACGTTCGACAACCTCACCGTCGGCGGTGTGCCTGTGGCAGGGTCACAGTTTTTTACGACGAATGAATTCGTGGAAGATCTCATCTTCCGCCCCGCGGCTGAGCCAGGGCGATCGAAATGAAGTGGGGCAGGGACCGCCTCTCCGAGCGGTCCGGCGGGGTGGAATTTGTTTGGTCACAGAGAACCATCCGAGCCATTCCTCATTCGTTGCGAATCACGTCCGGGGTGAAGGTTGGTTGCGTTAGGTGAAAATGTTCGTCCACACCACCGGACCGCTCGGAGAGGCGGTCCCTGCCTTGGCCGCTCATGGTTTCACCCACAGGCGGTTGATCACGCGAAGCAAGACCGCGCCGCTGACGACAGTGGCGCCGAGCAGAATGTATGCCTCCGTCATTTGGCCGTAGAGAAATTTCCCGATGCAGAACAAAGACGCCCAGATCAAAACACAGCCGGAAATCCAACCGGCAAAGGCGAGAGGCATGTTGTCCTTTTCGTTTTCGGGCTGAGGATCCGCGGCTTCCACTTCCGCACGGATGCTTCCCCAACCGGGACCGGAGGGACGCACTTTTTTGTAGAAGCTGATCAACACCGAGCGATCCGTCTGTGGTGCCAGGAAGGCGGCGGTGAGCCAACAGAAACTGGTGAAACCAACGGTCATCAGGGTGGTATTCGCGAAGCTGAGGATGATGTCATTTTTCGACAAAACAAAAAAGACAATCGTCGCGACGAAGGAGGAAATCATCGCCACCACCTCACACCAGGCATTCACGCGCCACCAGAACCAGCGGAGGATGTAGATCAGTCCCGTGCCCGCTCCGATGCCGATGAGAATCTGGAACGCTTCCTGGGCGGAGTTGATGAAATAACTGATGATCGCGGCTACCACGTAGAGCAGCAAGGTGCAAAGACGACCCACTTGCACGCAGTGGCGCTCGCTGGCATCAGGCTTCACAAAACGACGGTAGAAGTCGTGGACGAGGTAGGAGGCACCCCAATTCAAGTGTGTCAGAATGGTGGAAGAATTCGCGGCGATCAGTCCGCCTACCATCAGCCCCATGAAGCCGACGGGGAGGAATTGCAGCATCGCGGGGAAGGCGCTGTCGTGCCCGATCATGTCCGGATTGGCATTCGGGAAGGCGGCACGGATGGAATCGAGATTCGGGAAAATGATGATCGAGCACAGACCCGTGATGATCCAGGGCCAGGGACGCAGCACGTAGTGGGCGACGTTGAAAAACAGCGTGCCGCCGAGGGAGTCTTTTTCGGACTTCGAGGCGAGCATGCGCTGGGCGATGTAGGAACCACCGCCCGGTTCGGCGCCGGGATACCAGTTCGCCCACCAGCCAATCGCGATGGGGACGATGAAAATCATCAGTGCCAGTTCCGACATGCCAAAATTCGGCATGATGTCGAGGATCGGTTGACCGAGTCCATCGGCTTTGTCGGACATCAGAGGTACGCCTTTTTTATCGGTGATCACTTGTTGGGAGCCCAGCACTTCGACCATTTTGTGGAGACCGGCCAATGCCGATTCGCCCACGCCCGTTTTGACAGCCACGGCTTTGAGAGAGAAATACGCGGCCGCAAAAACGGCAGTCATTTTGATGAAGAACTGGATCATGTCGATGATCAGCACGCCCCACAATCCCGAGTGGGCCGCGAAGACCACATTGAGCACACCGCAGATGCAGATCGTTTGCCACGCGGGCATGCCGAACATGATGTTGGCGATCTTGCAGGCCGCCAGCGTCACCATGCCCATGATGAAACAATTGAAAAACAGGCCCAGATAGACCGCGCGGAAGCCGCGCACCAAGGATGCGGCTTTGCCCGAATAGCGTGCTTCATAAAATTCCAGATCGGTCATCACGCCGGAACGCCGCCACAGACGGGCAAAGAAAAACACGGTGGACACACCGGTGAGCACGAAGGCCCACCACTGCCAGTTTCCCGCGACGCCAAACTTGCGCACCTGCTCCGTCACCCAGTTCGGCGTGTCCGAGGAAAAGGTCGTGGCCACCATCGAGAGACCCGCCAGCCACCAGGGCACGTTTTGACCGGAAGCAAAAAACTCGGAGGTGCTCTCCGATGATTTTTTCCCGACGAACAATGCGGGGATGAAGCAGACCAGAATCGAAGCGGCTACGATGATCCAGTCAATGGTGGTCAATTGGATTTGAGCAAAAGCAGGCGGGATTAAGTGCATCGACGGCGACGCTAGCCACAGACGCGGCCGATGGCAATCAAGAAATCTCGAATTGCCATAAAAAATGCTACAGATTACCGAATGCTTTTCATTGCGGTGCAACGGAAAGGTGTGGGCAGACGGTGCGCGGACTTTTGTGCTCTTGGCCCCAAGGGGGCATACGGTGATAGCGAAGGGTGTCCCTGTCACCTTGGAAACGCATTCACAAAATAATCATCCGCGCCCCAACCGGAGCGCACGGTGACAACCGAGTGTATGCGAGATACAGCGTGAGCAACTCGGGAAAAGCCCTGCCCTGCACGCGGGTCAGGGGCGTTGTGGAATTTCCCCAGAATACCGCAGGGAAATTTAAGGGATGTAGGAGGCGATGACGGGGGTTTCTGTGCCGGGGTGATCCATCGCGGCTTTATGTCCGTATTGCAACCATCGATAGACAACTGTCGCTGACAATGTGACCACGGGGATGGCGATGAAAATACCCACGCAGAACACCAAAAAGCCTGCGATCACCACCAAGATCGAGAGAATCGCATACACAAAGAGCGACATGATTTTGTCCTTCGTAAGCTCTCCGCTGTAACGGAAGGCATCGCCGATGCTGAGATCTTTATCGACGATGGCGTAGAGGAATTGGCCATAACGCAGAGCCACGTATATGCCCGGCACGATGAGGAGCACCAAGCCCACCGCCACTGCAAGGCCGAATAGGATAGTAGCCAAGACAGCTCTGAGGAGCTTGCTGCCCTCGCCGAATAGCTGGGTAACATCCGCCGTTTTGCCCGATACGAGATTCAAACAAACGCGGATGAGGCCGAGGTTGAGGAACACGCTGATAATTTGATTGATGATGGCAGCGCCGAGGGCAAAGTATGAAATTTGCGGAGTGGTACTACTCGTAAAATCATCGGTTGCAAAGGGATCCGAAGAGACATACGTAGGGCTCACCGAGGGTGATAGCATCTCGGCGCAAAAGGAAGTCACAAATGAAACGGCCCAGGTAATGGCAAAATAAACGATGAAGCAGATAGCCACTGTGCCCACATGGCGAAAGGTCAAATTCCAGCCGCGCTTGATGCAAGAGGGGGCATCGAGCTGATCTCCGCTGACGGGCCTTTCCGACGAAAAGTTCGCACGGGCCTCGTCGTCAAAACCGCTGAGCGGGGCTGAGTAGGGGTTAGAGGCAGAGGGCTGCGGGCTGGAGGGGGGCACTGTGATCGGTTGTTCCGCAGCGTCGCGTGGAGACGATAGGGATGACACGGTGATCAATGTTTTGAGCTCGGCCACGGATTCCGCCGGGGCCCATCCGGACATGGTGGAATTCCACACCAAGGTGTTTGCCGTAATTTCAGCGCGACGCGCCATTTGTTGGAGTTCTTCCAGAGAGACGGGACCGTTTTGTGCACCAGCTTTTTCAAAAAACCATTGATTCATAAACGCAACCTATCCATTCGTCACGGGGGGACAAGAAAAAATCACAGAGGTGCGATGAATATTGAGGGGTGAGTGGGGCGTCGCAACACGAGACGGTTGGCCACCATTTGTGTCGCCCCTAGAGCTCTTGATTCATAGAATGCCAGTTCCCAGGGCGCGTGCCCTGGTATGTGGCGCGCCGTTGTTGCGGAAGAATTTCCGAATTTTTCATGGTATTGGTTTAGGACTTTTCTTTGCCCCAACGTGGGCGAACGGTGACAGCGAAGGGTGCCCAATGGCACCCTGGGAATGCATCTCTCATAAATCATTCGCGCCCCAACGTGGGCGCACGGGAAATTGCTCCATTGTTTTCCCGCAAACCGAGTTCCGTGCGCCCCATTCAGGGCGCTAAGATAGAGGGGGATTGTTCCCCAGGGTGAACCCTACTCGGGTTCACCCTTCGCTATCACCGTTGTCCCCTACAGGGACGAAGAATCAGCATGGTTTCATCTTCTTGCATGGGAATGATAGTTGTTGGGCGAGAACTGATTGACGGATTCTGAAAGGCAGCTGACTGCCTACTTCGTCCCGCTGAGCGGGACTACGAAGGCCAAGAAAAATCCGCGCTCCATTGGCGCACTACTTCCCTGCTTCCGGATGCGCTTTGCGGTAGGCTTCCACGTCTTTGGTGACGATCCATTCGCCGCGCATGACGGACCAGTGGCCGGGGAAGGTGCAGACGAATTGATAGGTGCCTTCGGTGGTGGGGGCGGTGATTTTGATGGTCTCGGTTTTTCCGGCTTCGATCATTTTTGTGGCGGCGAGAACGCGCGGGTCGTTCGCAGGAACGTAGGCGCGGCCCTGGGCATCCAGTTTATCAGGCGCTTGTGTTTGCACCGCTTCCGCCACGGCTTGCAGCGTTCCGGGTTGCACCAATACGACGTTGTGCGGGATGAGGTCGGGATTTTCGAAGCGAATTTCAAAGTCCTTTCCGGCGGCGACGACGATTTGTTTCACGTCGTAGCGCAACTGGTCTTTTACGGCTTTGATCACAAAGACCGGCACGTCCAGATCGGCGATGGCTTTCTGGGCGGTGGCGGCCTGATCGGCGGGCAGCAGGGCGATGAGTTTCTGCGTCACGGCGATGCTATCGAGATACGGCTTGCCCGTGCGCGCCTCACTGGACTGCGTGCGCGCCCACTGGATGATGCCGGAAACAACGGTGGCGGCTTGTTCTTTTTTCCACGAAGAAGTCGGCAACTGCGCGATGGTCTGCACGGCGGTGGCGGGCTCGGTTTGCTGCTGGATCAGATCGGTGAGCAGGGCGAAGGCTTGTGAGGCATCGGCACTGACCTTGGGCAGCGCGCGGATGGCCTCGCGGCGGATGGCGCCGATGGGATCGCCGGCAAACTGATGGCTGCTGCTGGGCGCGGGGGCGGGTTGATTGGTGAGGGCGGCGATGACCTGACGCTGCGCATCGAGCACGCTGATGGTGTAGCCTTGCAGGCGGCTGCCTAACGAATCTTCATTGCGGTTCCAGACGATGACCTGCTCGATGCTGGCATCCGCGCCGAGGTCGACTTCCCACCACGGGTTGTTGGTATTTTCCGCGCTGTGGGTGATGCTGCCATTGCCATAGGCGCCGTTGGTATTGCCATCAATAGCGCGTTTCGCCTCGCCATCGTTGCTGGTGTTGATCTGGCTGGCCTTGCCGGAAAGGGCGATGTTTTTCCCTTCGCTCATGACCTGCACCTCGGCGAGCGAGAGTGTGCCGGAGCGCGGGAGCTC
>Ga0315909_10003576_pt1 | contig 18850 bp, 17 predicted proteins | sample LakEriMetagenome_11_FD_203527 | JGI IMG/M metagenome (GOLD analysis project Ga0315909, IMG submission 203527) | Freshwater fungal communities from buoy surface, Lake Erie, Ohio, United States - Buoy 2 MA125 | ecosystem: Environmental > Aquatic > Freshwater > Lake | place: USA: Lake Erie, Ohio... | reverse complement strand
GTCGACGCATCGCTAAACGGTCGGGATAGGCGAGAAGTAGTACTGCGCCGGCATGATCGGAGTTCACGCTGTCCCAATCAAGTCGACCGCCCGTGCGGCGGGCCATATCTTCGGCGCGCTCACGAACCCGTTCAGTGCCACGACGGTCGGCGCGGTCGTCATACATTTCGCGCGTGATGAACTGCACACGCAGCGAAATATCAACAGGCAAATCATCAGGTCGTCCGCGCATGACATCACGATCATCAAGTAATGCCGCAATAACACAGGCCAATCCATGGTCTCGTGGGTGCGATGAAGTCACCATGTGCGCAAGTCGCGGATGAACCGGCGCAGTCAACATGCGGCGTCCGGTTTCAGTCAATTTCTCATCTTGGTCAAGACCGCCGAGCATTTGTAAAAGCTCAATGCCTTGTTTGTATGCGGCCTCGGGCGGGCGATCAGCAAATGAAAGTTCGGCTAACGGCGTTCCCCACGCAGCCAATTCCAGGGCGAACCCCGACAGATCAACTTGAGTGATTTCAGGATCAAGATGTGAACGTCGAGTGGTGTGTTCAAGTTTGCTCCACAATCGATATGCAACACCAGGCCCAAGTCGACCAGCACGACCAGCACGTTGTTCGGCCGACGCACGCGAAGTTGGAATCGTTGTGAGCCTCGTCATGCCGGTGCGCGGGTCATAACGCGGAACGCGTGCTTGGCCAGCATCAACGACAACGCTGACACCGTTGACGGTCAAACTTGTTTCAGCGATGTCGGTACTCAGTACAACGCGACGACGTCCCGCAGGCGATGGTGCAAGCGCGCGGTCTTGGTCGGCGAGCGATAGTGCCCCAGCAAGTGGGTACACATCAGTGTCGGGCATGACCGATCGTTCAAGTGTTTGTTGCACGCGATTGATTTCGCCGATGCCTGGTAGGAAAACCAAAATGTCACCAGCGTTTTCTCGCAAAGCACGCAGAGTCACATCAGCCACTGCTTCATCGAGTCGTTGTTGTTTGCCAGGTGGTGCCCAGGTGATGTCAACGGGATGTTGTCGGCCTGCACTTGAGATGATTGGTGCTGGCTCGCCGTCTCCTAAGAGTTTTGCGAAACGATCGGTGTCAGCTGTTGCTGACATTGCAAGCACTCGTAGATCGGTGCGTAAGTTTTTGCGTGCATCAAGACATAACGCAAGACCAACATCGGTTGGCAGATTTCGTTCGTGCACCTCGTCGAAGATCACGAGTCCGATTCCCGGAAGTTCGGGATCGTTTTGTAAACGTCGCGTCAGAATTCCTTCAGTAACGACCTCAATGCGCGTATTGGGTCCGATACGTCGCTCATCGCGCGTTTGATATCCAACAAGCTCCCCTGGTTCTTGTCCGATCAGCGATGCAAGTCGGCGTGCTGCGGCGCGAGCAGCAAGTCGACGTGGCTCGAGCATCACGATGCGTTGACCACTGAGCCAGTCTTCGTTGATAAGACGAAGCGGAATGAGCGTGGTTTTGCCCGCACCTGGTGGGGCAACAAGTACTGCAGTAAGGCGAGTGGCTAATGCCGAACGAAGTTCGTCAATAACTTCTTCAACTGGGAGATCGGTGACCGGTAACAGAATCAGCCAAGTGCGGGAGTGCCGCTAAATGAAACGGGGTCTCCGGCTGCAGGCATCGAAGGTGCTGTCCACGCCGTGGTGTCGGCGATGACTTGAGCGACCTTGCGCCATTCGGCGCTGTCCCAACCTTCGGCGACTGCGGGGATGGTGCCATCGGAACGTACAAAAACAAAAGCTGGCAATGTGGTGAGTCCGAATGCCTTTACTGCTGCGCGATCGGGATCGATGAAAACCAAGAACTCTTTGGCCAACGGTCCAAGAAATGAGCGGGCCTCATCGGCGGAGGCGGTGACGATCAAACTGGTGCGAGCGGCAGAGTCCCCAAATGAACGCAGGACGCGGGCCGCAGTCTTGAGGATCCACGAACTCTCATTGGTGTACGGATCGAGAACGACTGATGCGAGATGGAAAGTTGTGAGCCATTCGCTGAGCGTGCGGGCTGGAAACCCATCGTTTTCGAGCGAAAGAGGCTCAAGGAGGAGATCGGGGGAAGGTGTTACTGCCACGACCTAAACGGTAGCGCAGACTCGCTGGTCAAACCCCACTACCAACCCCACTCTTTGGGGGTGAATTGCGCCCAAAAGGCGAGGGTTGGGGGATGGGGAACTAGTCTCAGAAGCCATATGGCAAACAAGCGCTCCTCCATCACGATGACCGAAGCCGAAATTACGGCCTACCTCAAAACTCAGACCATTCTCAATATCGCGTCCATCGGACCGACTGGACACCCACATTTGGTGGCCATGTGGTACGAGGTCATGGACGGCAAAGTGACATTCTGGACTTTTGGTAAGAGCCAAAAAATTGTCAACCTACGTCGCAACAACAAGATCACCGGCCTGATTGAAAGCGGCGATGCATACGAAGAACTCAAGGGACTTGAGATCGTCGGAACTGCCACCATCATTGAGGACTACGACAAGATCTTGGCCATTGGTAAGGCAGTCGGACTCAAGTACAACGGCGAAGGCGCAATTAGTGATGCAGCACTTCCGTTCTTGGAAGCCCAAGCAAAGAAGCGTCTCGGAATTCAGATCGAAGTTGAGAACATCGTGTCGTGGGACCACAGCAAAATTGGTGGCGGCTACTAATTCACGTTATTCGGCCACTCGTTTAGCGTTGACCGCGTCGGCCGCTTCCTGAAGTCGTTGCTGCTGACGCAATTGCTTGTGCGGTCGCCTCAAGATCAGATGCTGCTCCCAAAAGACCAACGGTCAGTCGCATCGAATCTGGATGAGTGTTCACTAAGAATGGCGTTCCGGGTGCTGCACCAATTCCTTGAGCAGCCAATGTCATAAGTGCACTTCTTTCGTCGCTCACTCGAACCCACAAGTTGATTCCGTCGGTACCGGTAGAAAAAACATTGCGTTCATTGAGGATTTGCACGACTTCTTGACGACGGCGTGAATACTCGGAGCGCGCATGGCTCAGTGATTCAAGAGTCGCTTGATCGTCAAGTAGTTCAAGTAGTACTGCTTGCAAAATGCGACTACTCCAACCCGGTCCAAGTAGTCGACGATTCGCTGCGGCAGATATGACATCGCCGGCTCCGCCAACTGCAGCAAGACGCAAGTCGGGTCCGTGGCTCTTTGAATAACTTCGAATATGAACAGTTCGCGTGGGCAAGTGGTTGCCGATGCTGTTCAGTTCACCGACCGCAATATCGCCGGCATGGTCGTCTTCAATGATCGTGATTGATTCGGAATGTCCTGATGCAACTATCGCATCAGCAATGTGTTTTGCGCGTTGTGCAGTCATCGTGACACCAGTCGGATTTTGTGCACGTGGTTGTAAAAACAATGCCGTTGGTTTTTGTTCGAGAGCGGCCGTGATTGCTTCAACGTTCATGCCTTGGGCGTCGACCTCAACCCCAATGACATCGGCGCCAATCTTTTCGAGCAGGTCGAGCAATGGCGGGAAGGTCGGGTGTTCAACAATCACGCGGTCACCGAGACGAACTACCACTTGGGCGATGCGGTCAAGGGCATCCATAGCTCCATCAACGACGGTGAGTTCTTCTGGCGCGAACGGCCAACGATGGCGTAAAGCCTCTTCAAGTTGGGGCAACACGGGATGGTCGAGATAGCTACTGGTGAGGGCCTGGCTACTGACCCGAGCTAAAGCGGTGCGCAGATCGGGAAGAAGTGACGAATCGGGCGTGCCGGTCGACAAATCGAGGCCGAAATGACCCCGATGATCGCTATCGGCGGCCACTTGTCGGTAACGCCGTGGTCCGCCAGGGCCAGTGGGCTGGCGCACAAATGAACCGTTTCGACCAAGAGTTTCAATGGCCCCAACCTCGGCGAGCGATCGCCAGGCCTCGCCAACTGTGGTGGGAGAGACCCCAAGTTTGCGTGAAAGCTGCCGAACGGTGGGCAACTGCGCTCCGATGACCAATTCTCCCGATGAGATCATGCGCCCAATTGCCGTAGCGATACCGCGCGCGCTGCGGTCGTTGATTCCGTTCGCAATATCAAGGGTCAATGAGTCGGTAATCATCAGAATTCAGTCAATCGTGTTTCATTGGCGTAAAAGCATTGTCCTGTCACAATAATGGCATTGTTCATGTAGGCGTGTGTCAATTACCCTTTGATGAAGCGCTTCAGTCTTGTGGTTCATCAGACGATGAATCAAACGAAGATGAAGCGTGAGCGACATCAGAAATGGGGAACGGTTATGACTGGCTCACAAGACAGCGTGCGCGCTGCGATATTGCAGACCGACTGGACTGGCTCAAAAGACACGATGATTGATAAGCACGAAGCTGCTTGTCACGATGCGGCCAAGCAAGGTGCCCAGGTCATCTGTTTCCAAGAACTCTTTTACGGCCCGTACTTTTGTCAGGTGCAAGACGTCGAGTACTACGGCTATACCGAGTACATCCCAGACGGCCCGACGACTCAGCGTTTCCAAAGCATCGCTAAAGAAACAGGCATGGTCATCGTGTTGCCCATGTACGAAATCACCCAAGCTGGTGTGTACTACAACACTGCCGCGGTGATCGATGCCGATGGCAAGTACCTCGGTAAGTACCGCAAGCAACACATTCCGCAGACCAAGGGTTTCTGGGAGAAGTTCTATTTCAAACCAGGCAATGGTGGCTACCCGGTTTTTGATACTGCCGTCGGCAAAGTTGGCGTGTACATCTGTTACGACCGCCATTTCCCTGAAGGCTGGCGTGCGCTTGGTTTGAACGGTGCACAGATTGTGTTCAACCCTTCTGCAACTCACCGCGGACTCAGCGAGTACATCTGGAAAGTTGAACAACCAGCCGCTGCTGTTGCCAACATCTATTACGTCGGTGCAATCAACCGTGTTGGTATCGAACCACTTGGCGAGAACGACTTCTATGGTCAGAGCTACTTCGTTGACCCTGAAGGAAAGTTTGTAGGTGCGCAAGGCGACCCGTACAAGCCCGAACTCATCGTTCGCGATCTCGATATGAAGAAGTTGCGTGAAGTTCGTGATCGTTGGGCGTTCTATCGCGATCGCCGCCCCGAGGCATACGGCGACCTCACCGAGTTGTGATCGTTAAGTTGTAGTTAGTTCTTTTAAACCAAACATAAGGGGAGGCATCATGGCCAAGGTATTAATCAAGAACGGATTAGTCATTTCACCAACAGGTGTTATTGCCAACGACGTGTTGATCGATGGCGAAAAGATTGCTGCAGTCGGTGCCCCGGGTTGGTTTGAATCATCCGAACAGGGTTGCGACAAAGTCATTGATGCCAAAGGCAAATATGTCATTCCTGGTGGCGTTGATGTGCACACCCACATGGAACTTCCTTTCGGTGGAACTTTTGCATCTGACACTTTCGAAACTGGATCGCGTGCAGCTGCCTGGGGCGGTGTCACGACAATCGTCGACATGGCCGTGCAGCGATATGGCGAAAATGTTTTTGATGGGCTTGCCGAGTGGCATCGCAAAGCAACAGGTGAATGTGCAATCGACTACGCATTCCACCAAATCATCGGTGGCGTTGATGATCAGTCGTTGAAAGACATGAAGTACCTCACCGAGCATGAAGGCATCAGCAGTTTCAAACTGTTCATGGCTTACCCCGGTGTGTTCTACAGCGATGACGGACAAATTCTGAAGGCCATGCAAACGGCTGCCGAGTGTGGCGCAATGATCATGATGCATGCCGAAAACGGCCCCGCTATTGATGTTTTGGTGCAACAGGCACTGGCACGCGGCGAAACCGATCCTCGCTACCACTCATACACTCGCCCTTCACCGCTTGAAGCTGAAGCCACACACCGCGCCATTGTGTTGTCTCATGTCGCCGGCAACGTGCCGCTCTACATCGTGCACATGTCGGCAGGCGATGCACTCAACGAAGTTGCAGCAGCTCGTCATCATGGTCGCAACGTATTTGCTGAAACCTGCCCGCAGTACTTGTGGATGACCCTTGAAGAAACATTGGGTCAACCTGGGTTTGAAGGTTCAAAGTATGTGTGCAGCACACCAGTACGTTCACGCGACAATGATCCGCACTACATCGGACAGATGGGCCACGGTCACCAAGGTGATTTGTGGAAGGGCTTACGCATGAACGAACTCGCCGTCGTGAGTACCGATCACTGTCCGTTCTGTTTCAAAGATCAAAAAGAACTTGGTCTTGGCGACTTCTCCAAGATTCCGAACGGAATCGGTGGCGTCGAACACCGCATGGAACTCATCTATCAGGGTGTTGTCGCTGGCGAACTGACGCTTGAGCGTTGGGTTGAAACGTGCTGTACAACTCCCGCGCGCATGTTTGGCATGTACCCACAAAAGGGCATCATTGCTCCGGGTAGCGATGCCGACGTTGTTGTTTGGGATCCCAACACCAAGACCAAGATTGGTATCAACGACAAGCACCACATGAACATGGATCACTCTGCCTGGGAAGGTTGGGTCATCGACGGAAAAGTTGACACCGTGTTCTCACGTGGAACTGTTCTCATTGATAACGATCAATATGTTGGCCGTAAAGGTCATGGCAAGTACATCAAGCGCGGCTTGTCGCAATATCTCGTCTGAAATCCCCCAACAAAACACCTAAGGAGTTACCCATGTACCGCATCGATCATTGGATCGACGGACACACCGTCGCTAGTACTTCAGGACGAAATGGAAACATTTTCGATCCAGCAACCGGTCAGGTACAAGGCACTGTTGCTTTTGCTGATATCTCTGAAGTTGACAAGGCAGTCGCAAACGCCAAGGCAGCGTTGCCCGCTTGGCGTGCAACGAACTTGTCGCGTCGCGCCGAAATCATGTTCAACATGCGCGAGCTGGTGTCGGCAAATCGTAAAGAGATTGCGGCGTTGCTCACCAAAGAGCATGGCAAAGTAACTGCTGATGCATTAGGCGAACTGGCCCGTGGTCTCGAAAACATCGAGTACGCCTGTGGAATCCCGAATCTTTTGAAGGGTGGCTACTCAGAACAGGCATCTGCTGGTGTTGACGTGTACAACATTCGTCAGCCACTCGGCGTCGTCGCCGGTATCACGCCATTCAACTTCCCAGCGATGGTCCCCATGTGGATGTTTGCCAATGCAGTTGCTTGCGGAAACACTTTCATTTTGAAGCCATCAGAAAAAGATCCATCAGCAGCAATGTTGATTGCTGAATTGCTCAAACAGGCCGGACTTCCTGACGGCGTTTTCAATGTTGTGCACGGTGACAAGGTTGCCGTCGATCGTTTACTCGATCATCCCGACATTGCAGCCGTGAGCTTTGTGGGTTCAACGCCCATTGCGCGTTACATCTACGAAACTGGCACGAAGAACGGCAAGCGCGTTCAAGCACTTGGTGGCGCAAAGAATCACATGTTGGTTCTTCCAGATGCCGATCTTGATATGGCTGCCGATGCGTTGGTGAGTGCTGCATACGGTTCAGCTGGTGAGCGTTGTATGGCGATCTCGGTCGTCTTGGCAGTTGACACCATCGCCGACGATCTCGTGAGCAAAGTGCAAAGTCGTATCCCGAATGTTGTCGTGGGTAATGGCAATGATCCCTCAAGCGAGATGGGTCCATTAATCACTGGCGAACATCGTGACAAGGTTGCAAGCTATGTCGCTGGTGCTGCGGGCGAAGGTGCACAGGTGGTCGTTGATGGTCGCGAGGGCGCACCAACCGAAGGTTTCTTCTTGAAGCCAAGCCTGATCGATCATGCCAAGCCCGGCATGAAGTGTTACGACGATGAAATCTTCGGACCTGTTCTGATTGTCGTTCGCGTCAAGTCGTACGAAGAAGGTTTGCAACTGATCAACGACAATCAGTTCGGTAACGGAACGGCCATCTTTACTCGCGATGGTGGCGTTGCTCGTCAATTCCAGTTTGATGTGAATGTCGGAATGGTCGGAATCAATGTGCCGATTCCTGTGCCGGTTTCGTACTACTCATTTGGTGGTTGGAAAGCCAGTTTGTTTGGCGACTTGCACATGTATGGCCCAGACGGAATCCAGTTCTATACCCGAAGCAAAGTTGTCACGTCACGTTGGCCTGACCCTAGAACCAGCAAAGTCGATCTCGGCTTTCCGCAGAACAGGTAATTCACAAAATGGAAATCGGTGTCGTACTTCAAACAACTCCGCCAAGTGCGCGAGTCGTCGATCTAGCAAAGAAGGCCGAGACATACGGCTTCACGTATGTGTGGACTTTTGACAGTCACATATTGTGGCAAGAACCGTTTCCAATCTTCGCCCAGATTTTGGCAGAGACGCGCAACGTCATTGTTGGTCCGATGGTTACTAATCCAGCGACGCGTGATTGGACCGTGACTGCAAGTTTGTTTGCAACTCTGAACGAGATGTACGGCAACCGGACGGTGATTGGTATTGGTCGAGGTGACTCGGCTGTGCGAGTCACGAATGGGAAGCCAACGACCCTGGCAACATTGCGTGACAGTATCCATGTCATTCGTGAACTGGCTAACGGTCGGTCAGTGAATTACAAGGATTCCGAACTTCGTTTGCCATGGGCGGGTAAGTCACGCGCCGAAGTATGGGTTGCAGCATACGGACCAAAGGCATTGGCGTTAACGGGCGAAGTGGGCGATGGTTTCATTTTGCAGCTTGCCGATCCGAGCATCACCGAGTGGACAATCAAAGCGGTTCGTGATGCTGCTGCAGCAGCGGGCCGAGACCCGAAGAGCGTCAAGATTTGTGTCGCGGCTCCGGCTTATGTCACCGATGGTACCGAAGCTGGTTTGGCCCATGGTCTTGAACAGTGTCGTTGGTTTGGTGGCATGGTGGGCAACCACGTCGCCGACATCGTTGAGCGTTATGGCGACTCTGCTCCTGTGCCAAAAGCTCTCACCGACTACATCAAGGGTCGTCAGGGCTACGACTACAACGAGCACGGTAAGGCCGGCAACAGTCATACCAGTTTCGTCCCCGACGAGATCATTGACCGTTTCTGCATCGTCGGACCCGTCGAGGCTCATGTGAAGCGCTTAAACGAATTGCGCGACATGGGTGTCGATCAGTTCTCCGTCTATTTACAACATGATGCCAAAGACGAAACATTGCGTGCGTATGGTGAAAAAGTCATTCCCGCAATTGCTGAGCAAATCTTGGCGAAAAGTTGAATAACGAAAAATCATGACAACTCTGACGACAACAAAGAAGACGGGTGAGACGGCACGACGGATTCGCCGTGCAATTCTTTTCGTTGCCTCGTTGTTGTTTGTGGCAGCGGTTTGGGAACTGTACAAAGTGGTTGGCCCAGAAGCCGGCGGCAAGATTTTTGGATGGAAGCTTTTGCCACGTTCAAATAACAACGCAATGCCACATGTGTGGGACATGCTGACTCGCTACAACCGCCCCGAACTGCGCGGTTCAGATCGCAAAATTTGGTCGGTTGTTTTGGCGGGGGCGTGGTTCTCGTTCCGATTAGCGCTCGTCGGTTTCGCGATTGGCTCAACTTTAGGATTGGGTCTGTCAATTCTGATGGCTCGATTCAAGATCGCTGAGCGCGGAATTCTGCCGTACCTCGTGGTGTCACAAACAGTTCCGTTGATTGCTTTGGCGCCGCTTGTTGTGTCATGGGGTGGCAAGTTGAGTATCGCCGGATGGACGTGGCCACGTTGGCTGTCGGCTGCAGTGCTTGGTGCTTTTTTGGCGTTCTTCCCAGTTGCTGTTGGAGCCTTGAAAGGTCTCACGTCGGCACCATCGGCATCACTCGAATTGATGGACAGCTATGCCGCATCGTGGTGGCAGACGCTGCGTAAGTTACGTTTCCCTGCAGCGATCCCGTTCATTGTTCCCTCACTGAAATTGGCGGCTTCGGCTTCGGTCATCGGTGTTGTTGTTGCTGAAATATCTACTGGTCTCAAGGGTGGTATCGGTCGTCTCATCATCGAGTACGCCCGCGAAGCGACCGGCGATCCAGCAAAGGTTTTCACAGCAGTGTTCGGTGCGGCAGCACTCGGGCTTGCCATGTCAGGGTTTGTAACTCTGGCAGATATGTACATGATGCGCAATCGCCCCAAGGAGGCATCCGCATGAGCGCGGTTGAAATCACTAATATTTCCAAGGCTTTTAACCTTGGTTCAAGTAATCAAGTTGATGCGTTAACTGATATCAATTTGTCAATTGCTTCCGGCGAATTCGTATCTTTGATCGGTCCATCTGGTTGTGGAAAGTCGACGTTGCTGCGTCTGATCGCCAATCTCATTGAACCAACATCGGGTGAGCTTGTCGTGAATAACAAGTCAGCCAAGCAGGCCCGACTTGATCAGGACTACGGAATGGCTTTTCAGCAATCGGGTCTTTTTGAGTGGCGCACAGTTGCGAAGAATATTGAGCTACCGCTTGAACTCAAGGGCTGGGATAAAGCAAAGCGCCACGAGCGTGCGCTCGAAATGCTCGAACTTGTCAAGCTGTCCGATTTTGCCAACCATTATCCATGGCAGCTATCGGGCGGAATGCAGCAGCGTGTGGCGATTGCCCGAGCTCTCGCAGTCCACCCTTCGTTGCTATTGATGGACGAACCATTTGGTGCGCTTGACGAAATGACGCGTGAGCACATGCAAAGCGAACTTCTGTCGATTTGCCGTGCCTCAGGAACCACGGTTGTTTTTGTGACTCACTCAATTCCTGAAGCGGTCTACTTGTCGAATCGTGTTGTTGTCATGTCGCCACGACCTGGTCGCGTCACAGAAATTGTTGATGTGAGCATTGAAGGTGAACGCAACGACGCAACTCGCGATAACTCGGCCTTCTTTAAGGGAATCACCGCAGTGCGCGAAGCATTGCGTGGCGTCGAAATGTCTGATCACGTGCGAGGAATTGAAGACCGATGAGTTCACGCTCTTCATCCTTCGTTCGCTCGGTTTTGCCGCCCGCCGTTTTCGGTGTGGCGTTCATTGCCGTTTGGGAACTCGTGGTGAAGGGCTTCAATCTCAAGCCGTATTTCTTGGCACCGCCGTCAAAGATCTGGCAGAAGTTCATCGAGAACATTGATCTGGTTTGGGGAGCAGCCAAAGTTTCAGGTACTAACGCCCTGATCGGTTTGTTGCTCGGTGCATTCCTTGGAATGGCGATGAGCTTTGTGTTGAGCCGTTTCAGATTTTTGAACAACCTCATCACGCCATTGGCGATTGCCTTGAATGCGATTCCGATTTTTGTTTTGGTTGCTGTTCTCAACAACATGTTTGCCATTACGAGTGAAGTGCCACGACGAATCATGGTCACCTTGGTGGTCTACTTCATCGTTCTGGTCAATGTGGCTAAAGGTCTCACCCAAGTCAGTCCGACGCATGTTGAGTTGATGAAGTCGTATGCGGCGAGTGACACACAGATCTTGCGTAAGGTTCGAATTCCGAATGCAGTTCCATATTTGTTTACTGCACTCAAGATTTCGGCTCCAGCGTCGGTCATCACAGCGTTCGTTAGCGAGTATTTCGGTGGTTCACAAAACGGGCTCGGAAGCCGAATCACGAGCAACATTGCAAATTCGAAGAATGCAGTCGCATGGGGGTATGTACTTGGTGCCTGCCTCCTGGGGCTGACGTTCTATGTGATCTCCAGCTTGCTGGAGGGTGTGGCCACACCGGGTGGCCGTACCAAACGCACCAAGGAGGGTCGCTGAGTTTGTCAAAATGACAATGCTTGATGACCTACTGTGGTGTCATGATTCCGCGGGCACCAGCCCAAGGGGAGGAGAAAGAAAATGAGAAGGAATGTAATTTGGAAATTGGCAGCTGGGGTCGCCGCCATGTCACTGGTCGCTGTGGCCTGTGGTGGGGACGACGAAGCTGTTGATACTTTTAATCCAGACGCCACCGAATGTGCTGAATTGACTCCGGTCAAGTTGCAGTTGCAGTGGTTCACCCAGGCACAGTTCGCTGGCTACTTTGCTGCGATCGATCAGGGCTTCTACGAAGCTCAGTGTCTCGACGTGACCATCTTGGAAGGTGGCGTTGACATCGTGCCGCAACAGCAACTCGCTGACGGCGCAGTCGACTTTGCTTTGTCATGGGTTCCGAAGGCTCTCGCAAGTCGTGAAGCTGGTGCGGACATCGTGAACATCGCACAGATCTTCCAGCGTTCAGGCACCTTGCAGGTGTCGTTCAAGGACAAGGGAATCACATCGCCTGCAGACTTTGCTGGCAAGAATATCGGTAACTGGGGCTTCGGTAACGAATTTGAAATCTTCGCTGCCTTGACCAAGGCCGGTCTTGACCCCGCTGCTGACGTCACGCTTGTTCAGCAGCAGTTCGACATGGCTGCTTTGCTTGCTGGTGACATTGATGCCGCTGAAGCAATGACCTACAACGAATACGCACAGGTTCTGGAAGCTGTTAACCCAGAGACCGGCGAGTTGTACACCGCTGATGACTTCAACGTCGTGAGCTATGAAGAAGAAGGCGTCGGCATGTTGCAGGACGCAATCTGGGCTTCAGGCGAGCGTCTTGCTGACGAGGCATACCGTGCAACCGCAGTGAAGTTCGTTGCAGCCTCAATCCAGGGTTGGTCATTCTGCCGCGATTATGTCAAGGCATGTGCTGACTTGGTCGTTTCAAAGGGATCCAAGTTGGGTGCTTCACACCAGTTGTGGCAGATGAATGAAGTGAACAAGCTCATCTGGCCGTCGGCCGGTGGCGCAGGCATGATCGATGCTGCTGCATGGGATCGCACTGCAACGCTTGCTCAGGAAACCAAGAACCTTGAAGGTTCAACAGTCCTCACCGCAGCACCCGCTGCCGAGGCGTACAACAATGACATCGTGACCGAAGCGCTAGCAATTCTCGAGGGCCTTGGTGTTGACACCAAGGGTTCGAGCTACGAGCCGATCAACGTTGCATTGAACGAAGCTGGCGCCTGATCAATCAGGCTCTTCCTTCTGGAAGTGAGAATGGGCGGGTCGCGCAAGCGGCCCGCCCATTTCGCGCGACACCATCGGTCATGGTGGCTGCAGCGCCAGTTGTTTTTGTGTTGTTGTGGAGTACCGGTTTCATCGTGGCGCGTTACGGAACGCGCGATGCGGGGCCGATGACATTTTTGTTTTTGCGCATGATTATTGCGGCGGCGGTGTTATGGGCGATTGCGATTGCGACGAATGCTCCGTCGATATCGCGAGTTCAGGTGAAATGGGCGGTGCTCACTGGATTAGGGATGCACGCCATTTACTTGGGCGGGGTCTTTATCGCCGCCGACTTGGGTTTGCCCTCTGGTTTGTCGGCGTTGATCGCCGGGTTGCATCCGGTCGTTACATCGGTGGGTGCGTTGGTGTTGCTCAGTGAGAAGTTGAAGCCCCGTCAATGGATCGGTGTTGGGTGTGGCATGGGCGGAGTTGTTGCGGTCGTGATAGATCGACTCAACGCTGGAGTGAGTGGAATCACTGCTGGAGCGATTGTGGCGATGGTGGTGTCGGTGGTTGGAATGTCGGCCGGCACGTTGTTGCAACGCTCGCGAGGTGGGTCAATGCCGTTGTTGCGTGGAACAGCGGTGCAGTATGCAATATCGGCAGTGGTCTTGGGATTCGGTTCGGTCTCGGTTGAACACTTTGAGGTTCAGTGGACGGCGCGTTTTTGGTGGTCGTTGATGTGGGCAGTTGTGGTGTTGTCGATCGCAGCGGTGTTGATCATGCTGTGGTTGCTGCAACGTCAAGCTGCGGTCAAGGTCAGCAGTTTGTTCTTCTTGACACCGGCGCTGAGCACGATTGAAGGTGCGGCGTTGTTTGGCGAACGTTTGGGCGTGTTGGCGGTAGTGGGACTGGCTGTCGCCCTCGTCGGCGTCGCCCTCACCACCCGCTCACATTAAGCCACTCTGTACAACTAGTTCCAACAGTCGGAACTAGTTGTACAGAGTGGCGCGAAAGTTCCAAAAAAGGGTGGCGATTAATTACCGGTGTAGTGGGCGTCGGCGAGAGTGAGGACTTCGTCGATAATGGCGATTCCGGCCCGCACATCCTCGTCACTCGTCGTCAACGGCGGAACTACGTGCATGCGGTTGAAGTGGGTGAACGGCCACAAGCCTTGAGCCTTGCACGCACCAATCAATTCAGCCATCGGGGCCGCTGCTGGTCCGGCTGCATTGAACGGCACCAAAGGTTCGCGGGTCTCACGGTTCTTGACTAACTCGATCGCCCAGAACACGCCCACTCCACGCACATCACCAACGCTGGGGTGCTTAGCCTTCAGCTTCTCGAGTTCAGGTCCGATGATGTCGCGACCAAGGTGGCGAGCATTCTCAATGATTCCTTCTTCTTCAAAAATGTTGATACTTGCGACTGCTGCAGCACACGCCAAAGGATGACCGCTATAGGTGAGTCCACCCGGGAACTGACGCTCGCGGAAAGTATCGGCAATGCGATCGCTGATGATGACTCCACCAAGTGGCAGGTAACCAGAGTTCACGCCTTTGGCGAAACAGATTAAGTCTGGTGCAACTTTCCAGTTATCGATTGCGAACCATTCACCGCATCGACCAAAGCCCGCCATCACTTCGTCGGCAATGAACACGATTCCGAATTCATCACAGATTTCACGCACGCCAGCCATGTAGCCAGGCGGCGGAACCAAGATTCCGTTTGTACCAACAACGCTTTCAAGCATGATTGCCGCAACTGTTTGTGGACCTTCAACCATCAAGGTGTCGCGTAAGTGCTGCAGTGCGCGTTGTGATTCTTCAACATCGCTGCTGCTGTGAAATGCCGAACGATATGGGTATGGTCCCCAGAATTTGACGATTCCCGGTAAGCCCGGTTCGCTTGGCCAACGACGCGGATCACCAGTGAGCTGAATCGCTCCGCCCGTTGCACCGTGGTAACTACGGTAAGTCGTGAGAATCTTGTGACGTCCAGTATGCAAGCGCGCCATACGAAGTGCATTTTCAGTTGCTTCTGCTCCGCCTGCAGTAAAGAACACCATATTGAGATCGCCAGGCGCACGCTCTGCGATCAAGCGAGCGGCCTCACTGCGTGCATCATTGGCGTGATACGGAGCAATTGTGCAGATGCGCGCGGCTTGTTCTTGAATTGCCGCGACCAACTTGGGGTGTTGATGCCCGATGTTGACGTTGACGAGCTGACTCGAGAAATCGAGGTACTTCTTGCCAGACTCATCCCAGAAATGGCTGCCCTCGGCCTTAGTGACAACGATCGGGCTAATCAGGCTTTGGGCCGACCATGAGTGAAAAACATGTGAGCGATCGCTCTTGAGTGCGTTAGCGGGATTGGTATTCAGCGCTGAGGTAGAAGTAGCCATACCCACAGACTATTCGTTACACGCACAAGTGAACAGACCCATGTTTGTCACAGGACAATGAAGATTTGCGCGGTGATAATTGTTGCTACGGTCAGGGGCATGGGCGAGCGAATTTCATTTAAGTCAAACGGCGGAACGTGCGATGGTTACCTGGCAAACGGGGGTGGACCCGGAGTCATTGTGATTCAAGAATGGTGGGGACTCGTCCCTCATATTGAAGACGTCGCGGACCGTTTCGCCGCCGCAGGCTTTACTGCTCTTGCGCCCGATCTGTATCACGGCGAATCGTCGACCGAACCCGACGGTGCTGGCAAGTTGATGATGGGACTGAACTTGGCGCAAGCCGCCAAAGATCTTTCGGGTGCTGTCGATTTCTTGCAAGCGACAACCGGCCATCAAAAAGTAGGTGTTGTTGGTTATTGCATGGGCGGGGGACTGACCTTGGTTTTGGCATGTCAGCGTCCAGACGCGGTTGCCGCAGCGGCTCCGTACTACGGCGTGATCCCGTGGCCATCGGCTCAGCCTGATTGGTCAAAGGTTGCAGCAAAAGTTGTCGGAGAGTATGCCGAACTCGATGACTTCGCTGGACCAGAAACTGTGAAGGCACTTGAAGCCCAACTCAAGGCACTCGGCAAAGATGCAACTCTCAATATTCACGCAGGAACACAGCATGCATTCTTTAATGATGCTCGGCCAGAAGTTTTTGATGCTGCAGCAGCAAAGATGAGTTTTGACCGAACCCTCGATCTCTTCAGAACAACTCTCTAATCAAATTACGGAGCGACGGCGATGGGTGCATCGGATGTTGTGACAGGTGGAATGGTTGTATCGACAAGCGAAGAGACGACTGGTCGTATGGGTTCGTCGCTGCCTCCGCTATTCACAATCAACCCAATGCCGATTCCGACAACTAAACCTAAGACAGCACCACTTGCACCAACGATGAGTTTCAACTGATCAGTCATCGGCTTCACCGAAATGTCAGCTCAATGATTCAATGGCAGCTTGCACTGCAAGTACGCGCCGCGCATTGTCAACATGCAAGTTTTCAATCATGCGGCCATCAACAGTGATGACACCACGACCCTCGGCAGTTGCTTCTTCAAAAGCAGCAATGACGCGCTGTGCATAATCAACTTCATCGGCTGAAGGTGCCCATACATCGTTGGCAATCTCAACTTGTGAAGGGTGAATGAGGGTCTTGCCGTCAAAGCCCATCTGAGCACCTTGAACACATTCATCGCGGAAGGCATCAAGATCTTTGACATCGTTGAAGACACCATCAAGGATGACCTTGCCAGCTTCGCGGGCGGCAAGAAGTGCAGTCGCTAGGTGCGGTGTGAGCGGTGCTCGACCCCGTACTTGAGTGGCACGCAATTCTTTAGCTAAGTCGTTTGTGCCCATGACAAGTGTTTGTACACGTGGGTGAGCAGCGATCTGTCGCACATCGAAAATGGCGGTAGGAGTTTCGATCATGGCCCAAATTTTCATTGAGCCAGGTGCTCCAGCACTTGCGAGCGCTGATGAAACAGCCTCGACTTCTTTGACCGAATTGATCTTCGGAATCACGACGGCCGAAACATTGGCCATTGCTGCCGCTGCAAGATCATCGGCACCCCATTGAGTATCAAGACCATTGCAACGAATGGTGATTTCCTTGTTTCCGTATTCACCGCTGAGTGCGGCTGCGACGGCATTACGACGTGCATCGGGCTTTGCGTCAGGAGCAACGGCATCTTCAAGGTCAAAGATCAATGCATCGGCGGGAATGCCTTTTGCTTTGTCGAGTGCACGCTCGTTGGCGGCTGGCATATAGAGAACTGATCGACGGGGGCGTAGGTCTGACATGAGATTTTCCTTGTTGTTGTACTGACTAGAAGCCGTAGGCGGCGGTGAGTTCGGGGTCGCGTGCTGAAAGTTCGCGAGCTAATTGCACAATGACTCGACACTGCTTCACCGAAGCATCGTCTTCCATTTTTCCGTCGAGCATGATTGCTCCGGTGCCGTCACCCATTGCATCAATGACGCGCATTGCGTGTGCAACATCGCTTGGACGTGGGCTAAACACGCGTCGTGCAATATCAATTTGCGCGGGGTGAAGCGACCAAGCTCCGACGCAACCAAGCAGGTAGGCGTTACGGAACTGATCTTCGCAGGCAACAACATCTTTGATGTCACCGAAGGGGCCATAGAACGGCAAGATGCCGTGCATGACACAAGCATCAACCATGCGTGCCAACGTGTAGTGCCACAAATCTTGCTGATACGTATTTCGCGGTGCATCAGGGTTTTCGGCGTTGGGATCGTCACGAACCACATAGTCGGGGTGTCCACCGCCAACACGCGTTGTCTTCATGCGACGATTCGCAGCAAGGTCGGCCGGTCCGAGTGAAAGACCTTGCATACGTGGCGAGGCTCCACAGATTTCTTCAACGTTGGCAACGCCACGAGCAGTTTCAAGAATTGCGTGAATCAACAACGGCTTCTTTAGTCCAGCTTTCGCTTCGAGCTGTGCAAGCAAACGATCGACATAGTGAATGTCTTCGGGTCCTTCAACCTTCGGAATCATGATGACATCAAACTTGTCACCGACTTCGGTAACAAGGGTGGTGATGTCGTCAAGACCCCAAGGCGAATCAAGACTGTTGACGCGGGTCCACAGTTGCGTCGTGCCCATCGGAACTGTCTTGGCAACATTGACCAGACCAGCGCGTGCTGCTTCTTTGTCGGTTGCGGGAACCCCGTCTTCGAGGTTTCCAAGAATGATGTCGACCGTTGGGATGATGTCACCCAACTTGGCGACCATCTTTTCGTTGGACGGCGGGAAGAAGTGGATCATCCGGCTCGGGCGGAAGGGAATCTCACGGACGGGCTCGGGGGCTCCGACGGCGAGGGGCTTGAAGAAGTCTTTGGCGCTGCGCACAATGCGAGGGTACGCCTTTTTGACCCCCTTTGGTAAACCTCGTGACGAAAAAGTTGTCAGAAAGATGACTGAGCAAATACCCCTTGGCAATCTGCCCGCCTACTCTTGATCACGTGACGGCTCTCATCATCGGAAATCATGAAATCGATGCGGTGCTTTTTGACGCCGGTGGAATCTTCGTGATCCCTGACCCGACGGTTTTGGCTCCGCTCTTGACTTACTACGGAGCGACGAGCGACCTGGCGATGTATCACCGTGCGCACTATCGCGGCATGGCTGCGAAGTCGGCTGCCGGCTCGGGCGAGTCTGACTGGGATTCGTACAACGTGGCTTATGTCGAAACCATTGGTGTGCCAGAGCACGATGTCGTTGAGGCAGCAACAGTTCTTGGGCGATCGCGTAACGCCTACACCTGGCGTTGGCCGTTGGATGACAGTGTTGAAGCCTTGCGGCAACTTCACCAACGAAACGTGCCTATCGGAATCGTGAGTAACGCTTCTGGACAGATTGAAGACATCTTGTCGCGATCGGCAGTATGCCAAGTAGGCGAAGGTACAGGCGTCCCCGTTCGGATCGTGATTGACAGCCATGTTGTCGGAGTCTCAAAACCTGATGCCAAAATTTTTGATT
>Ga0315909_10003575_pt1 | contig 18854 bp, 10 predicted proteins | sample LakEriMetagenome_11_FD_203527 | JGI IMG/M metagenome (GOLD analysis project Ga0315909, IMG submission 203527) | Freshwater fungal communities from buoy surface, Lake Erie, Ohio, United States - Buoy 2 MA125 | ecosystem: Environmental > Aquatic > Freshwater > Lake | place: USA: Lake Erie, Ohio... | reverse complement strand
CTTCTTCAAAAATCTGAACCGAACATTTTGTTAGGTCTTGCAGGTAGAGTTCCTGGTGTTGATATCAGAGCTGGACAAGGTGCTCCCGGTGCAGCTGCCCGTATTCAAATTAGAGGTGTTGCTTCTTTCAATGGTAGTGAGCCTTTGATCGTAGTTGATGGTATCCCTTATAGTAATCCAGTAATTAATACTTCAAATCCTTTTAGTGGTGGTGGTGCTTATGGTAACGGGTTAGCTAACCTTGACCAAAATGATATTGAATCAATTACAGTGTTAAAAAGTGCTGCGGCTTCTTCCTTATATGGATCAAGAGGTGCAAACGGAGTTTTATTGATCACGACTAAATCAGGTGCGCCTAAAAAAGGTCAAAAAAGCTTGAACATAACATATAGAGCAGGTTACAGCCAAGAATCAATTGCATCATTACCTGATTTTCAAAATACTTATGGCGCTGGTGCTAATTTTACAGTACAAGGAGCAAATGGTTCTTGGGGTGGTAAATTTGGTCAAGGCAACATATATAATAGTTCAGGTGGTGTAATTCGTAGATCAGCTTCATTGGTTGACTCAATACCAGCAACTACTTGGGCGACAATGTATAGTTCTTATCCTGAATTATTTCCTAATGGTATGATTGCTTATAAAGCAATCCCAGATAACGTCTCTTCCTTGTTCAACGTTGGTAACTTATTTGAAAATTCTTTGAGTTTACAAGGTGGTGAAGGAAATACATTATTCAACATTACAATTTCTCGTACAGATCAAAAAGGATATATCACCAATACAAGTTATAAGAAAAATAATTTCAGTGTCGGTGGTCAAACTAAAGTTGGAAAATTGACGATCGGTGCTAGTATGGCATATAACAGATCTGAGCAAGTGGGTGGATTTATAGGAGCCGCTCAAAGTTTCATTACAGAGTGGGGTCGTACATTTACAATGGCTAGAAACTGGGATATTACTGGCTATCCTAGCGAAAACAGAGCTGGTCAACAAATTGGTTTCAATGATGGACAATACACAAATCCAATTTTTGGTGCTAAGCGCAACAGAATCACTTCAATTGATGATCGTTTAGTTGCAACACTTAGAGGTAGTTATGAATTCAAAAAAGGATTAAGCTTGAATTATAATTTAGGTGTAAACAGCTACGCTTTGTTTAGAGATCAAATTATTGATAAATCATCTTTGGGCGGAAGTGATAATCTTTTAGGTAATATCACTGAAGTAATCACCAGACAACAAGAATTACAATCTTCATTATATTTATTATATAAGCCAAAAATTTCAGATGATTGGAGTTTGGATTTAAGAATTGGTAATGATATTAACGAAAGATCTTCAAGAAGTCAACAAGTTCAGGGTGTCAACTTTGTAATTCCAGGTATATATAATTTAACAAATACTTCAACACAAAGATTTCAAGGGGACGGCAGATCAAAGAGAAGATTGGTTGGTTATTACGCAAATGCCTCATTTGGTTTCAGAAACTTTGCCTTTATAGATTTGACTGGAAGAAATGACTTAACTTCTACACTTCCATATAAAAATGCTTCTTACTTCTATCCAGGAGTTACTACTTCATTTATATATACAGATGCATTGAAAATGAATTCAGACGTCTTTACTTATGGTAAGATTCGTGCAGCGTATGCGCAAGTTGGTAATGATGCGGCACCTGGCAACGGTGAACCTATCTTTGGTTTGAACTCTGCTGGTTTCCAAGGACAATCTTTGGCTTCAAGAGGTAATTCTAACTATGATCCAAATTTAACTCCAGAGTTTACAAATGAGTGGGAATTTGGTGCTGATAACAAATGGTTCAAAGGTCGTGTTGAAACTAGTGTTACATATTACGATAAAAGATCAACGGGTTTAATTTATGCAATTGGTTTACCTCAAACAACCGGTTACACTTCCTTTTATACTAATTTAGGTGAGATTAGCAATAAAGGTTGGGAAGCTTTTATTGATGTAAGTGTGATTGACAACAAAAAAGATTTTCAATGGAATGTAAGAACCATTTTCACAAGAAATATAAATACAACTGAATCATTGGTTAAAGGTTTAACTAGAGATTTTATTGGAGGCATTAACTATATTGAACCTGGATTCCCTTATGGTTATTTAAGAGGTAGCCGTTCAGCTCGTACTGAAGATGGTCGATTATTAATTAACCCATCAAACGGTGCTCCATTTGTCGATCCAAATCAAGGAATGGTTGGTGATCCAAATGCGGATTATAAAATAGGTATTACAAATACCATAAATTATAAAGCCTTTAATTTACAAGTACTCTGGGATATGACTAAGGGCGGTGACTTTTTTAGTGACCCCATCGCTTCAATGTTGGGTAGAGGGGTATTAATGGATACTAAAGACAGAGAAAAAAATGTGGTTGTTGAAGGTGTTTATGGTAATCCAACACCGGTGCCTGGTGCGGATGGTCAAAACAGATATGTGCCACTTTTAGTCAATGGTCAAATGGTTCCTAACCAAACTAGAATGACGACCAATGATTTATATTTCTCCCCATCGGGAACAGGTGGTACTTTTGCGATCAATGCTCCTACAGAATGGAGTGTATATGATGGTACAATTTACAGATTAAGAGAGATTGTATTAGCATATAATGTTAAACCAGCTTTATTAAAGAAATTGAAGGTATCCAATATGACACTTTCATTTAGCGGACGTAACCTTTGGTTCTGGGCGCCTAATGTACCCAAGTCTACACGTTGGGATACAGATAACAACTCTGTTGTTAGTGCTAACACCCAAGGTGTTGATAATGGTGGTGCACCAAGTACAAAAAGATATGGTCTTAACTTAAACATAACTTTCTAATAATTATACATAAAATTTTCAACTATGAGAAAGATAAAATATTATATAAATTCATTTACAGCCTTGGTAATGGTTGCACTTGTTTTTTCAAGCTGTGAAAAATTTCTTGATGTTAATAAGAATCTAAACAGTCCAACAGCAGTACCTGTATCTCTTATATTAAGCAATGCTGAAGTTGGTCTTGCCCGCAATGTTGCGTTAGGTACAGGTCTTGGTGGCGTCGCTTCAGTATATACACACCAAACAATAGGTCGAGTAGGTGCTGATAGATACGGCGCAGGTGCAGCAGGATGGGGTGGTATTTACAGTGCTATTAAAGATTTAGATGTGGTCATTAAACAAGGTACTGCTGAAAAGCGTTTTGTTTATGTTGGTGTTGCTAAAATTTTAAAAGCGTATGCTTTTAGTGTTTTAGTTGATGTTTATGGCGATTGTCCTTTTTCTGAGTTCAATAAATTTGATGATGGTATTACGCAACCTAAATTTGATAAAGGAGCTGATATTTATCCGCAATTAATTAAATTAATTGATGAAGGTGTTGCAGATTTCAGCAACCCTGCACCCAATCCTTCAAAGCCAGGTAACGACGATTATATTTACAAAGGAAATACAACTAACTGGATTAAAGCAGCGAATACAATTAAATTAAAATTATACACGCAAGTTAGATTGGTACAAGATGTGAAGACACAAGTTGCTGCTTTATTAGCTTCACCTACTACTTTAATTAATTCACAAGCGGAAAGTTTCATGCTTCCTTTTGGTCCTTTTGGTACTACTGATGACAGACACCCGGCTTATGGTGATTATAATGCTACACAACGTGGTGGTCAATTATTTAGTCCATGGATGTATGAAATTATGAAAGGGAAAAACTCAAATATTTTAACTAATATTTCAGATCCAAGAATTCCTTACTACATTTATAACCAAAAATCCGCAACAGGTACTCCTGAAAACTGTACAGATTATAGAGATGGTGGTTTTATTACAATTACTTTTGGCTCAACCGGCCCTTGTCGTGATGGATCAAATAGTTCTACTTATTCATTATTAGGTTTGTACCCTGCTGGTGGTAGATTTGAGGATGGTGGTGCGAAAACAATTAATACATTAGGGGCGCTTAATGCAGGTACAGGAGCACTTCCACACCAGTTTATAACTTATGCTGACAGATTATACCTTGAGGCGGAGTTAATCAATGCAGGTATTGCATCTGGAAATGAAAAAACAGTATTTAGCAAAGCCTTAGATGAATCATTTTTACAAATGGATTACATAATTACCAACTTTGTTAAGCCAGGTTCTGCAGGTGCGCCACAAGTGGTTCCTGCAATTGCACCCTTAGCTGCTACTACAACCTATAAAACTGCTGTTTTAGCTGCTTATGATAAAGCCGCAACTGCTTCAAAAAGATTGGAATTTATCATGACTGAAAAATGGATCAACAGAATTGAAAATCCTGTTGATAACTGGACTGATTACAGAAGAACTAAGTTCCCTGTATTATTTTCACCAGCACCCATTGGTACTGTTACAACTTTTGCATCTCCTGGAGCCCCGCCAACGTATCCTCCAACAAATGTGCCGGTTTCAAACGATAGAGCATATCCACTGTCATTACCATTCGATGTAAATGAAATACAATTAAACTCAAATGCACTTCCTCAAAAAGTAGCTGAATCTTATCGTGTATTTTGGCAACCAGTTGGACAATAATAAATACTCGTTTGATATATTAAAATAAAATTAATAGATTATGAAAAATAGAAAAATAAACATATTTGCGACCTTAACCTTAGGTCTTATCATCGCCCTCGCGGGTTGTAAGAAAGATGATGGACCCATTAGGTCGAGTGTTATAATCAACGATGTGCCAGCAGTAACAACTAGTATTCAATCTTCTGGATCACAAGCAATTGATTTACTAAACCTTGCTGCGTTCTCAGGTAAATTTCAAGTTAGTACTTACTTTCAAGGAGCCACTCCTCCAGATAAAGTAGATATTGTTGTAAGAAAAAATGGGAGTAGCAGTAATGTAAAGGTGTTTAAAAAGGACGTTACTACATTTCCAGCTACTTTTTCAGTAACCGCTGCTGAAATTGCTACTTTATTTGGTGCTCCCATTGCATTAGGAGATGCCTATGATTTTGCACCTGATTTATATGTAGGTGTAAAAAAATACGAAGCATTCCCTGCATCAATAGGTACACAAGCGGTCACTCCTAATAATAGTGGCATCCAAGCATACCCAGGGTTTAGTCAATTTGCTCGTTTTGCAGCTATTTGTGCATACGATCCAGCAGTTTATGAGGGTGATTTTTTGGTTGTTTCTGATGGATTTGGTGATTTTAGCCCTGGTGAAGTGGTGAAATTTACAAAAATTAGCAATAACTCATTCTCTTTCATTAACCCATATGTAACTAGTCCTTTACCCATTATTGTGACTATCAATACATTGAATAACCAAGCGACTATTGCTAAACAAAAAGTTGGTAATGCATTTACTTGGCAATTAGCTTATACTAATCCAAATATGGCTGTTGCTGCAAGTGGTACGAGTGTTGTTGCACCATGTAGTAAAACAATCACACTTGCGATTGCTTATACAGTGGATCAAGGTTCCTTCGGTACTTATACCTTAGTTTTAAAGAAAAAATAGTATACGCTATTTAAGCGTTTTCGATATTAAAAAAGCCTTTCCGATTTCGGAAAGGCTTTTTTAATTAGGGCTACTGTCACATCCTGAAATAGTGATTCTCATAATCAAAGTGTAAATTGCCAATTTACCCCTTTGAATCCTTAATTTTACGTATAAATAAATGTCTTGGAATCTCCTGTATTATTAATAACTCCTCCTTTTACACAATTAAATACACCCTATCCGGCTACTGCGTATTTGAAAGGGTTTTTTAATACAAAAAACATTGCTACCGTTCAAGCTGATTTAGGAATTGAAGTAACCATGGAATTGTTTAGCAAAAAAGGGCTTGAAAAGCTTTTTTCAACCATTCAAGCAAAAACGGAATCAAGTGAGGTAATACTTTCTGGAAATAGCTTGCGCATGATTGCATTACGCGACACCTATATTCAAACCATTGACCACGTTATACAGTTTTTACAGGGCAAACAAAATACATTAGCGCATACCATTTGCACCCGACAATTTTTACCAGAAGCAAATCGCTTTGCGCAAATGGATGATTTAAACTGGGCATTTGGTAGTATGGGCAAACAAGATAGGGCCAAGCATATTGCCACCATGTACTTGGAGGACTTAAGTGATTTGATTAAGGAAACGGTCGATCCACATTTTGGATTTAGTCGTTATGCCGAAAGCTTAGGAAGATCCGCAAATTCATTTGATGAATTATACAACGCACTACAATTACCTTATACTTATTTGGATGAAATATTAATTAAAATTTTCGCGAATCGTATAGATCAAGTGCAGCCAAAATTGGTTTGCATTTCAGTGCCGTTCCCAGGTAATTTATATACATCACTAAGGTGTGGTCAGTGGATTAAAAAAAACAGGCCGCATGTTAAAGTTGCCATGGGTGGTGGTTTTGCAAATACGGAGCTGCGTTCACTGAGTGATGTTCGCGTATTTGAATTTTATGATTTTATCACTTTAGATGATGGAGAAGCGCCATTGGAAATTTTAATTGAACATATTAATGGAAAAAAGGAATTAACTGAATTAAAAAGATGTTTCACGCTTGTAAATAATACAGTCACCTATATTAATAATACCAGCTGCACTGACTATAAACAAGGCCAGGTAGGAACGCCTGATTATGAAGGGCTTTTATTGGATCAATATATTTCTGTTATTGAAATAGCCAATCCCATGCATAGTTTATGGAGCGATGGTAGATGGAATAAACTAACTATGGCGCATGGATGTTATTGGGCAAAATGTACATTTTGTGATATTTCCTTAGATTACATTAAAAGCTATGAACCCATATCCGCTAGCTTATTGGTGGATAGGATGGAGGAGTTGATTAATAAAACAGGGCAAAATGGATTTCATTTTGTGGATGAAGCTGCGCCACCCTCCATGATGAAAGCAGTGGCCATTGAAATTATAAAACGAAAATTAGTGGTAAGCTGGTGGGCTAATATTCGTTTTGATAAAAGCTTTACACAAGACCTTTGTTACTTATTAAAAGCATCTGGTTGTATTGCAGTGAGTGGTGGTCTTGAAGTTGCCTCAGACCGATTGTTAGAGCTAATACAAAAAGGAATTACAGTTGCACAGGTGGCTAAAGTAAGCAAACATTTTTCAGAAGCAGGTATTATGGTCCATGCCTATTTAATGTATGGATTTCCTACACAAACTGTACAAGAAACCATTGACTCCTTGGAAATGGTCAGGCAGTTATTTGAAACAGAAGTTTTACAATCTGCTTTTTGGCATTTATTTACCATGACGGCACATAGTCCCGTAGGTTTGGCGCCTGAAAAGTTTTTAGTAAAAAAAGTTTCTAATGAAATTGGCACATTCGCGAATAATGATATTGCACATACCGATCCTACTGGCGCCGATCACGAATTGTTTGGTTTCGGCTTAAAAAAAGCATTATTTAATTATATGCATGGAAATTGTTTTGAATTTTCATTACAAAAATGGTTTGATTTTAAAGTGCCCAATACAACGATTGCACCCCACTTTATACAAAAAGCAATTACGGAACCTGATTTAAATATATCCACCAATTATAAGGTGATTTGGTTAGGTGTTTTACCTAATACTACGATCATTCAGAAATCAAAAAAAGGAAATAAGTGGGAGGAGATGACGATGGAGTTTCAATCCAACAAAAATGCTTTTACCATAAATGTAGCAAGTGATAAAGGGGCATGGTTATTAAAACTACTTTCTCAAAATAATATTCAAAATTCCAATGGGCTATTATTAGCTGATGTAAAAAATAGTTATACGCAAGCAGGGTTAAGTGACTTTGAATTATTTTGGGACAATAAGCCAGTTACCCATTTATCAAAAGCGGGGTTGTTGCGTGTTTAAATCCCCGCCCAGAAGTACGAAAACGATTTCGTGAAATCTGCAGAGTTAACTCTACAAATCAAAAAAAATTATTTAACTTACGAGTAGAATATATGCTTTATATATTATAAAATAATTGTATATTATATTATTTGCTTCTAAAAATTAAAATTGCTAAACCATGAGAAAAATTCTCTTGACGATGATGTCGTTAACTTTTCTTGCTAGCATTGCATGGGCCCAAACCCGTCCATTGTCTGGTACTGTTGTTGGTGATAACGGTGTTCCTTTAGTAGGCGCTAGTGTCACACAAAAAAATTCAACCAAAGGCACCGTTACGGATGCGAATGGTAAATTCACTATTTCTTTACCAACTGGTAAGGTTTCTTTAGTGATTAATTCTGTGGGATATACTGCACAGGAATTAGCTATTACTAATCAAAATGAGGTTAAGGTTCAGTTAGTCACTGAAAATAAATCATTGGAAGATGTAGTAGTCGTGGGTTATGGCTCAGTTCGTAAAAAAGATTTAACGGGTGCCGTAGGTTCTATTAGTACAAAAGATATTGTTCGTAGTAACCCAGCTAACGCTACGCAAGCCTTACAAGGGCAAGTGACTGGGGTGGTTGTCACAAAAAATAGTAACAAACCAGGGCAAGCATTTAGTATTGATATTCGTGGACAAAATACCATCACCGGTGCAACGGAACCTTTGGTTGTTGTTGACGGAGTGATTGGTGCAAGATTGCGTGATATTAATCCGCAGGATATTCAATCCATTGATGTCTTAAAAGATGCATCTTCTACCGCCATTTATGGTGCAAGAGGTGCGAACGGTGTTATCATCATCACTTCAAAAAAAGGAATTGCTGGCAAACCAAAAGTTACGCTTGATTCTTATTTTGGAAGTAAGCGTCCTGGACATTTAATTCAATTGCAAAATGCACAACAATTTTATAAAGCAGTGGTTGATGACGCTGTATTGAATGGTGGAACTGCTGCTACTTTCACTGCAAGTGAGCTGGCCATGATCAATGGTGGCAAATCTACTGACTGGGTAGGTTTAGTAACGCAACCGGGCATCACTGCAAATACAACGGTAGCGGTGACTGGCGGTAATGCAGGTACTACTTATCGTTTTTCTGGCGGTTATGTTCAGGAAGATGGTAACATTCCTGTAACCTCATTTAAAAAATATTCATTAAATGCTGCATTAGATAGCAGATTAAATAATTGGCTTCGTGTAGGCTTCACTGCATACATTAACTATAGTACCAATCCAACGGGTTCTTTGGAAATACTTCGTTCTGCCTACAGAGCTAGACCAACCGGGGTTGTAAATTATACTGATGTTGTTAATCCAAGTGAAGCATTTGATTTAGCTATTGGACCATTTAATGGATTATCTGTATGGATGGGTATCAAAGACAACCAGGTACCTAACCCATTGATTGATGGCGATCCTACTATCTATCAAAACACCACCACATTTAGTAATTCAATGGGAAATGGATTTGTTGAAGTGGGACTTGCAAAGGGATTGACTTTTAAATCCTCTTTCTCTGCATCTACTATTGATGAAAGAAATGGGGAGTTTAGAAATACACTTTCTAAATCTCAATTATTAAATCCACCAAGATCAAACTTCCAATACAGAAATTGGAGTACCTATACTTTGGATAATCAGTTGTCTTATAACTTAACAAAAGGAAAACACAAGTTAAATGCAACTGCGTTACAAAGTGCATATAAAAATACCTATGAAACTTATTCCATTGCTGCAACAAATTTACCTTATGAATCTCTTTGGTATAACCTGGGGACAGGAGGTGTAGTTACGGCAGCGAGTACTTTTGTTCGCCAACAACTTGAATCCTATATGGGTCGCGTTAACTATACATTCAACGAAAAATATTTATTAACCTTAACAGGTCGTGCGGATGGCGCTTCGCAACTTGCACCGGAAAATAGATGGGCGTTTTTCCCTTCTGGAGCTTTTGCATGGCAAGCGGGGGATGAGGATTTTATTAGAGATTTAAATGTATTTTCTGATTTAAAATTACGTGTGAGCTATGGTGAAGTGGGTAACTCGAACGTAGCAGCCTATAGCACACAAGCAGGTTTATTAACAACCAACTATAGCTTTGGTGCTACCGCCTTTGGTGGATTTGCGCCATCCGCGATTGGCAATAAAGATCTTAAATGGGAAAGAAGCCAGGAGTTAAACTTAGGTTTGAATATGGGCTTTTTTAATAATCGTATTACGACCACTGTTGAGGTGTATAAAAGAAACACCAAGGATTTGATTTTAAACCAAACACTTCCAACATCAACAGGTTTCTCAACAGTGACAACCAATGTAGGTCAAGTATCTAACAAGGGTATTGAAATCATGATTAATTCCAGAAATATTGAAACCAAAAACTTTACTTGGTCAACCAATATTAACTTTTCTAAAAACATTAACCGCATTGAATCACTTGCGAATGGGGTAAACGCTATTATTGGTAGTTCCTTATTTGTGGGTAAGCCAGTAAGGTCATTGTTTGATTATAAATTTGCAGGTATCTGGCAATTAAAAGATAGTACCATGGCAAAAACTTATGGTCAAATGCCAGGATCCGTAAGAGTGGAAGATACCAACAATGATGGTGTAATATCAAATTCAACGGGGAAGGATGACCGTGTTTGGTTGGGTACACAATTACCTAATTTTATTTTGGGTATGACCAATAGGTTTACTTATAAAAACTTTGATATGTCATTTTTGCTGTATTACAGAAATGGTACCATGTTTAATAACGCAATGTTAAGTGGCACGATGGCTGACTATACTGGAAGCAGATATAACAAGGTGGTCATGAATTATTGGACAAAAAATAATCCAACCAATGATTTTTATGGTCCAGGAGTTCCGCAACCATTTAGAGGTGCAAGAAACTATGAAGTTGCAAGTTTTTTAAGACTTTCTGACATCACTGTAGGTTACAATGTGCCAGCAAGTGTACTTAAGAATAAAATAGAGCGGATTAGAGTATATGGTCAAATTATTAATCCAGGGGTATGGTCCAAATATAATGGACTTGATCCTGAATATAATTCATCTACCTATATTGATGATGTTCCAAACATTACTTATGCGGTCGGTTTAAACATCGGATTCTAAAACATCAATTTTTAAATTACACAATTATGAAAAAAATATTTTCAACTCGATATTTACTTACAATCGCGATAATAGCTTTAGTTATTGCTGGTTGTAAAAAGACGTTCTTGGATGAGTATAATCCAAGTAATAGAACTACGGATAATTATTATACCACAGCAACTGGATATGAAACCCTAGTTACCTCATGTTATCCTTTGCTAAGGGATATTGCACAGGTGCGTATTCCAACCCTCAATGGAACAGATATGTTTTCATCAGGCGGTTGGTTTGGTACGATTGCTTTCCCTTCACAAACATCTCAAACAGGAAGCCCCTATGATACTTATGACATTGGGTTGAATTCCTCTTTAGGAGAATTACAAACTTTATGGGATTTATTATACAGGGAAATTAACAGATGTAATGCCGCTATTGAGCGCGCGCCAGCAGTGGTTAATATCGCTGATGCTGTTAAAGATTCAAGAGTAGGGGAAGCTAAATTTTTAAGATCACTTTCTTTATTTTGGGCGGTACAACAATGGGGTGACGTTCCTATGCCATTAAAGGAAACTAAAGATGCAAGTTTGACGGTGGTAAGAGTTCCTTCAAAAGATATCTATACGCAAATCATCACAGATTTAAATGATGCAATTGCTAAATTACCAACAACGCAAACAGCTGCTGGTAGGGTTACAAAAAATGCAGCTAAATTTTTATTAGCACGTGTTTATTTAACAAGAGGTTGGAATTTTAATGGTGCATTAGGCGGAACCGCAACTGATTTTAATAGTGCTTTGGCATTGTGCGATGATGTTATAGCATCAGGTTTACATCCATTAGAAAGCAACTGGAATAATCTTTGGCCAATTCATAATAAAAATCCAAAAAAAGAAACTGCAACTGCTGCAAGTTCTGTTGCTATAGCGAATGCGAGCAAGGAGGTTGTCTTTGCAATTCAATATGCCAATCCTGCTGCCTATAATGGGGACGCGAACTTAAGTACTTCTAATGGAACGATTGGAAATGACTTACATACACGCTTTAGTGGTGGACCAAGTGGTGTTGCACAGGAAGCGAGAACAGGTACCTATAACAGATGGTTACCAGCACATAATGTTACTTGGGGCGCTTATCGTTTGTTCGATCCAGTGATGGATATCAGATACGAGGGCACTTTTAATAGTGTTTCTTATGCTACATTGGCAGGTTCTGTATCACTTTCAAGTAATAAGCCTTATTCACAAGCACTAACACTTTCTTATGCTTCTGGTGATACAACGGCAATTGCATTACCTTGGAATGTGGATGTTAGTGATGTAAAAATGTTAGGCGTTAATATTCCAGGGGGTACTAAAAAGTATTCTGTACAAAGCTCCATCGATTTATATTGGTTAGGTAAAGCAACTGCTGGACAACAAATTGCTGATGCGTTGAGTTGGGGTGGTCCAATGTTCTGGAAGTTTTTCCAACCAGGCATTACTTATGGGGATGGATTTTCAACATTCAATGATCCATTATTTCGTTCTGCTGAATTATATCTAATGGCAGCTGAGGCGATTGTAAAAGGAGCGACAGGTGCTAAGTTAGGAACAGCGGATGTTTATTACAATATTGTTTTAGATAGAGCCTTAGCTTCTAACAAAGGCAAATCTCCTATGCGTGCAACTAATCCAGGAAATGTAAAAGACCCATTAACAAACATTACTTCCTATAGAGCCACGCCTGCTAATATCAATATTGATATGATTTTGGATGAATATGGGCGTGAATTTTTAGGAGAAGGTAATGAGCGTTGGTATCAATTAAAACGTACTGGAAAATTAATTGAACGTGCAACAAAATTCAATGGATGGACCGTTTGGGGAAGAGGTGGTGCGCAACAAATTGCTGCGAAACATTACTTAAGACCAATACCACAAGGTATGTTGGATAATTCAAGTCCAAGAATAGAACAAAACCCAGGGTATTAATAAAGGGGGTGTTGAATATAAAAAGGCCAAGTTCTTTAATGAACTTGGCCTTTTTTAATAAATAAATTATATTATTTATTTACATCATATTTCGTTAATTTTAAATATGAAGGCGTTTGTCGCAAAAATATTTGATATTAATAAAAAGCCAAATTTCATCACAGTACTTTGGTTTTTAGTGCCCTTTATTGCGTTATTGATTGAAGCACAAAAGGAAGCTGTTTTCATCAATAATTATTTGATTTTCAAAAATGTATTTTGGCATTCACTACATCAAGAACATTTATTTCAATTATACCCTGACCAATATTTTGATAAAAATCATTACGGCCCTTTATTTGCTGTTTTAATTGCACCATTTGCCATTTTGCCCAATTATTTAGGGTTATTGTTGTGGGGCATGATAAATGTTTCCCTTTTATTTTATGCGGTTGGAAAGCTGCCTGTTTCGTTTTGGGGTAAAAATATTATTTTATTAATAGCATTAATTGAGACTCTCACTTCTATTCAAAATTTACAATTTAATCCAATGTTATGCAGTTGGATAATATTAACCTATGTAGCTATCAAAAATAACCAACTAAGTTTGGCTGCTTTGTTGATTGTTGCTGGCACATTCATTAAATTATATGGTGTTGTTGGATTACCCTTTATATTTTTTACTAAGGATTACAAAAAATTGTTAGGGTACCTAATATTATGGGCAATTATTTTGTTTTGCTTGCCCATGTTTATTTCAAGTCCTGAATTTGTATATCAATCCTATATCGATTGGTTTCATGTACTCGTTGAAAAAAATTCTGAAAATATTAACTCCTATATGAATTCAGGTATGCAGAATATTTCAGTAATAGGTTTTGTTAAAAGGACTACAGGTTTTTATAATTTAGCTAGTTTTTATTTTATCATACCTGGTGGCATATTAATGCTACTCCCATTGTATCGTTTTTCGAAATGGGGCAATAGTCGTTTTCAACTAACCTATCTGGCACAACTATTAATAGGATTGGTTATTTTTAGTACATCTGCTGAATCCCCCACTTATGTAATTGCGGTGGTTGGGTTTGGTATTTGGTATGTTTTACATGCGCCAAAGCCAGCATTCTATTTGTATTTGTTACTTATTCTGGTATTGGTATTAACAGTTTTTTCACCCACTGATTTATTTCCTGAAGTTTTTCAAGCCATCGTAGTAAAATTTGCGTTAAAAGCGTTGCCTTGTTTTTTAGCTTGGTTGTTTATCAGTTATAATTTATTATTTAATTCATTTGATAATAATTCACTCCCCCATGAAAAAGCTTAACATTGTATTACCCGCGCATAACGAGCATAATAATATCAGCCCCATTTATAAAGAAATTATATTGGCATTAGCAAATTGTAAGTATCCATACGAAATTTTGTTTATTGACGATGGTAGTACAGATGATACTCTTGCGCAAATAAAAGCTTTATCTGCAGAGGACAGTAAAGTAAAGTACATTGAGTTATCTAGAAATTTTGGACACCAAAATGCTTTAAAAGCGGGTTTGGATATGTGTAACGCAGATATTATTATTATGATGGATTGTGATTTGCAACATCCACCACATTTAATTAATGAATTACTACGAAATTATGAGCTAGGCTATGAAATTGTAAGGACGCATCGTGTAGATGGTAAATCGGTTAGTTTTATAAAATCCAAAACCTCATCATTATTTTATAATATTATCAGCAAATTTTCTGAAATTAAAATAGAAGAAGGTTCGGCCGATTTTAGACTAATTAGTGGCACCGCTATAACGCATTTAAAATCGTTTAATGAGTTTGATTTATTTTACCGTGGTTTAATAAAATGGATGGGATATAAACAAATTAGTATCGAATATACGGCGGAGCATCGCTATAGCGGTGTGACAAAATACACCTATAACAAAATGATTAGTTTTGGGATTAAAGGATTTACCTCATTTAGCACCAAACCATTGTATTTTGCCGCTTATTTAGGATTATTTTTTGCAATGATGTCCTTATTGTATATCCCTTATATTTTTTATGCCTTTTATTCTGGTACCGAAGTACATGGATGGGCATCGGTTATTGCGACTGTGGCATTTTTTGGAGGCCTCAATTTAATGATACTTGGCATTATAGGATTTTATTTAAGTAAATTGGTCATACAAAGTAAAAATAGGCCCCACTATATAGTAAAAGCGTGTAATTTATGACGCCTAAAATTTTATTAAGTTTTGATGTTGAGGAGTTTGATATGCCCCTGGAATATAATTTTAATATTGCTATTGAAACTCAAATGGAAATTGGAAAAAAGGGCTTGGATAATTTGATGCCCATTTTAAATGATCAAAATTATATGACCACTTTATTTACGACTGCCAATTTTGCCAATCAATATCCAGATAGCATCAAAGCATTATCTGAAAAAAATGAAATAGCATCCCATACTTTTTATCATTCTAAGTTCACAACAGCGGATTTGCTCGCATCCAGAATCCGATTAGAAGAAATTATCCAAAAGCCGGTAAAGGGTTTAAGAATGCCAAGAATGCGCCAGGTTCCTGTTGCTGATATTAATGAAGCGGGGTATAGTTATGATGCATCCATTCATCCCACTTGGCTACCGGGGAGGTATAATAACTTTCATCTACCACGGACTAAGTATCGTGAACAAGGATTAATTAGAGTTCCTGCCTCAGTAAGTCCTAATTTTAGAATTCCCTTATTTTGGTTAAGCTTTAAGAATTTCCCTTATGCGATGTATTTGGGATTGGCTTTACAAACATTAAGAAAGGATGGCTATTTGAGCTTGTATTTTCATCCATGGGAGTTTACGAATATCACTGCCTTTGGTTTGCCAAAATATACCACAAAGGGGTCTGATAATGAGCTACTTGATAAGCTATACCGATTACTGAATGACCTAAACAAGCAGGCTGAATTTGTCACAATGAGTGATTTTATTCAAAATGGCAGTATGGAATAAACCTATGACCTTATTTTTTGTCAAAAGATGAATAGACAAAAAATGGGCACTTATTTACTTCAGTTATTATTAGCATTATTATTTCTGATCATTCTTTATTATAGCCGTAAGAGTAACCCGGATTCCTAAGGGGCAATACTTTGCAACAAGCACCAAATTTTCAGTAAAGCACTCTGCCTTTATTTTAACAGTAACAGCAGAATTCTACTTTCTTACACTTAAACTGTTTTATCCTTGCCCCATCAATTTATAATTACTACCTTTATTTGGTATTCATTTTGTATCATTTAAAACAATTAAAATGGTTTTAGGATTGCTACTTGTTTTTTTTATTGGTTATATAGCGATTACTTTTGAAGGGGTTTTAAAAATTAATAAATCGGCCATTGCGCTTGTTACAGCAGTTTTGTGTTGGAGTTTGATCATTTTTGACACTCCTGATAAAAACATTGTTTTAGAATCATTGTCGCATCATTTAAGTGAAATTAGTGAAATACTTTTTTTTCTATTAGGGGCGATGACAATTGTGGAATTAATTGATGCACATGATGGATTTCAAAATATAGTAGATCGGATAAAAACTACACATAAAGCCAAATTGATTTGGCTAATAGCATTAATCACTTTTTTTCTGTCTGCGGTCTTAGATAATTTGACAAGCACGATTGTCATGGCATCAATTTTAAATAAATTATTGTCTGATCAAAAAACAAAATGGCGTTTATTGGGCTTGGTGGTGATATCGGCTAATGCTGGTGGTGCTTTTAGTCCCATTGGTGATGTAACAACAACCATGTTGTGGATTGGCGGGCAAGTCACAGCCATAAATATCATCAAACAAACCTTTTTGCCTAGTTTGATTTGTATGGTATTACCCGCAATTATTACTAATTATACCATCAAAGGGCATATCATTTTTAAAAATGAGGAGCAGTCTAGTTTAAATTTTACGACAAATCCTAAGGAACGAAATTTTATATTTATAACTGGCATTGTATGTTTATTATTTGTGCCTGTATTTAAAACAATAACCCATTTGCCACCTTATATGGGGATGCTTTTTTGTTTAGGAATCATGTGGGTAATAACGGAGGTGATCCATAACAAAAAACACGAATCAGAAAAGGGATTACTTTCCGTGAATCATGCATTGCGGAAAATTGATACACCGAGTATTTTATTTTTCTTTGGTATTTTATTGAGCGTAAGTTCATTACAATATGTGGGTGTTTTGCCCAAAATGGCACAGCAATTAAATGAGGTAATGGGTAATTTAAATGGCGTAGCCATTAGTATTGGCATGTTGTCAGCTGTTTTCGATAATGTTCCACTTGTAGCTGCTTTACAAAATATGTACAGCCTTCAAACTTATTCTACAGACCACTATTTTTGGGAGTTAATTGCTTACACTGCTGGAACGGGCGGCTCTATTTTAATCATTGGATCTGCAGCTGGGGTGGCAGTGATGGGCATGGAAAAAATAGACTTTTTCTGGTATCTCAAAAATGTAAGCTGGATTGCGCTTATTGGATTTTTAAGTGGCGCTGCAGTATTTATTTTACAAAACAGTTTTCTATAAATCAGGAATGAGCTAATTGTCCTATTTCAATCTCGGGTGATTCCTCCCAAAGCATCATTGCATTAATATATTTTAATGTTGTATAATTGACTAAATCACTAAGAGTGATATTTTTTTCGATAATTTTACTTTCGTTAATAAGCCTTGCACGGTGCGTGCCTAATAGTAATGGGTGTAAAGGAGTATGCCATTCACTTCCATTAAAAAAAACCAAATTAGCGTAATTGCCGTCCTTCACTATGTTGTTTTGTACTATAATGATTTCATCTGTTCCTGATTTTTTCAAAGCCTCATTCAGCCAGGTTCGATCTGTGTATTTATTTTGGTATTCTTCTTGTGCAGCTAGATGAATGGAAACAGTTTGAATTGTTTTTTTATGATAAATTTCTTTTTCTATATGGGATGCTCCCTCTAAATTATATAAGCACTTTATTTTATAAACGATATCTTTTTCAAAATCATGCACCATCTGTATTTTATCAAGTTGGATGGATGTATTTCCGCCCAATGCACGCAATGTTCGATTGATTCGAGTTTGATGGTAGGATAAATTTTCTAATATCCCATTCTTATATCGTATGGTTTCAAAAAAGGGGTACATACACTTTATCTATCATTTCTTGGTATTCGTTTTGAGCCTCACTATTGCAGGTAATACCACCGCCACTGCGATAAAAGCTGTCATTTTGCAAATACCGAATTAAAACGGTACTGTCTAAATTTTGTCCATCATAATAGCCGGCGATTCCAGTATAATAGCCTCTATCTTCCTTTTCGGCAGCAGCAATTATTTGTATTGTTTTTTGTTTTGGGGCACCAGATATGGAGCCTGCGGGCAGCAAATCAAAAATAATTTCACCGATATTTTCACAGTAATTAGCATCTAATTCGCCCACAATTTCAGAGCTTACTTGACCGAGGTTTCCATCCTGCGTCGCAATCTCTTCGTAGTATCTATATCTATTTACTCTTACATTTTTTGCTACCCTACTTAAGTCATTTCTAATTAGGTCCACCATGGTTGCATGTTCTGAAATTTCCTTGGTATCGTTCAATATTATATTTTTTGCATCTGGAATAACTGCATTGATGGTGCCCTTCATCGGATAGGAGTATATCTTACCATCTTTTATTTTTACAAATGTTTCTGGAGAAAAACACACAAATTCATCTTTTAAGTAACAAGTGTATTTTGCATTTGCCCGATTGTAAATTTCTGCAATATTGTAATTCGACTTTATTTTGGTTTTTGCAGTAAGGTTGACTAAAAAACTATTGCCAAGTTCGATTTCTTTTTTTATTTGATCGAATTT
>Ga0315909_10003572_pt1 | contig 18860 bp, 12 predicted proteins | sample LakEriMetagenome_11_FD_203527 | JGI IMG/M metagenome (GOLD analysis project Ga0315909, IMG submission 203527) | Freshwater fungal communities from buoy surface, Lake Erie, Ohio, United States - Buoy 2 MA125 | ecosystem: Environmental > Aquatic > Freshwater > Lake | place: USA: Lake Erie, Ohio... | reverse complement strand
CAGCGCGGACCAGCTGGCGGTGACTGCTTCGGGACGACAAGCCGCTGACGGTTTCCTGGCCCTCGATGCCTCGCAATTGAACAGTTTCGGTGCTGGGCGCCTTTTTCTGGGCGGTACCACCGAGGGCGGAAGAAATGACCGGGTCGTTACATTGCGTGCCCGTGAGGTCCGTCTTGAGAACGAAGCCACACTCGCGGCTCCCTCGATTTCACTGGGTGCGCTGGAGCGAGTGGTGCTGGAGGAGGGCTCGACTCTCGAAGCTGCAGGCAGCGAGGGCTCGACTGTCGAGGATGCTCTGTCCTTGGTCGGTGACGGTGCCCTCCTCAACGTCAGCGCCGGCGGCGGCACACGCCTGCACAGGTCCGGGGAAGCAGGCGTCCAAGGGACTCTCGAAATTCGGGCCGGTTCGAGATTGATCAGCCCCGCATTCACACTGCTGGATGCAAGTGCGCTGTCACTGCTGGATGGCAATCTCGAGCTTGCGGGTGTTCTTGGCCTAGGCGCCCCTCAAATCACCTTGGGCGATGGCGGAGTCAACGCGAGCGGAGCGGTGCTTTCACAGGCATTGCTGGATGGGCTTGCACTGAACCGGTTGGTTCTGGCCAGTCGCTCAGCGATCACCGTCTCCGGCACTGTCGATCTTGGTGTCGAGCGCCTCACTCTGGAAACGCCGGGACTCCTAAGCTCAGGCACGGGCCCAGCGGGGACTGTTTTGCAGGCGAACCGTGTTGATCTCATCGCGCTGGGATCCCCGGTGGCACCCCTCGTCGAGCAGCCTGATGCTTCCGGAACAATCACCCTTGCTGCGGATGAGATCCATCTTGCCGGCAGTGATGACGCGAGTTTTGATATCAGCGGCTTTTCCCGCACCACCCTTGCCGCGGAGGCCTTTCTGCGTGGTGAAGGCTCAGCATCACTGCGTACACAAGGAGACCTCACCCTTGAAGTGGGCTTGCTGACCGCCGCCACGGGCGCTTCAACGGGGCTGCAGGCCACCGGGCAATTCTCGCTCACCGGTGGTGCCGCTCAGGCTGTCCCCACAAGCACCCCTGCAATGGGCCTTGGCGCTGCGCTGCGGGTGCTGGCGGACGGTATTGCGGTGGATGGGCGCATCGTGATGACGGCAGGCAGCATTGATTTGCGCGCGACGGGAGTCACAGGTATCAGCCTGCTCGACGCAGCCTCTCTCGACGTGTCCGGTGCCGTGGTGAATCTGGGCGCTGGAGAAGCTTCGGCGCCTGGCGGCGCGCTCGCATTGTCCGCCGAAGCGGGGGATATCCACCTCGGAAGCGGCGCCAGGCTGGATGTGCGTGGTCGAGGTGCGGAGGGTGATGCCGGCTCCGTGAAACTCCTCGCGCCTGCGGGTGAGATCACGTTCGACCCGGCAAGCCTGCTGGGATCTGCCGAGGGGACGGGACGCAGCGGTACGCTTGGCCTGTTCGCCGAGACCTTCGCGGCTGGAGATGCGACAGGGCAGGCGCTCGCCTTGCTGAGCGGGTCCGGCTTTCAGGAATCGCTTTCGCTGCGACTGGGGAGCGGGGATCTGTCGATTGCTGCCGCAGACCGAATCACGGCTCGCAATGTCGCCCTGGTTGCCGACGACGGCGACATCGACATCGCGGGTTGGATCGACACCGGTGGCAAGAGTGGCGCCGTGACGCTGTCCGCTGCGGAACAGGTGCGCCTGCGTGGCACCGCGCGTATCGATGCCTCTGCAACCGGCGAGGGTGGACGCGTGTTTCTGGAGACGGCCGCGGCCAGTGATGGGCAAGAGGCAGTCGGCGGACTTTTCCTGCAGGCTGGCAGTGTCATCGATGTCAGTGGCGAACTCGGCGGAGAAGTCACATTGCGCCTGCCCCAGGCGAGTGCCCTGAGCCTGCTTTCATCTGGGGGCGGCGGGCCCTTGCTCCAGCTTGCGGGCCTTGTTGACGGCGCAAGCCGGATCATCGTGGAGGGTTTCAGGGCCTACACGGACGACACGATCACAGCCCCAGACGTTCTGGCGGATGCAGGCAATGCACGCTTTGCCGACGCTGCTGCCTTCATGCAGAGCGCTGGCGCGATGCGCACAGCCCTCGGAATAGCCGCCAATGACCCCATCTTCCAGATCAGGCCAGGCGTGGAAATCCGCGGCATTGGCGACGGTGTAGGCAATCTGGCCGTCGATGCCATCTGGGATTTGTCCTCTTGGGTGTTTGCGGGCCAGCCAGGAAATCTGACGCTGCGTGCCGCGGGCAATCTCGCCGTCAATGAGTCCATCTCGGACGGTTTCGACGGCACTGCCGATCTCTCCCAGAAATCAGCGGCGGGGCGGGCCCTGCGATGCACGGATCCCGAAAACTGCGGGGTGCGCCCCAACGCGGCGCCGAAGCTGCTCACGCGTGAGTCATGGTCATACCGGCTGGTCGCGGGGAGCGATCTGTCTTCCGCATCGAGCGCGGCGACGCTCCTGACCCTCGACGGCACAGGTGACCTCGTGCTTGCGCCCGGCGTGGGAAGCACCGCAAATCCCGGCAACGACAACATCCCGGTAGCGCGCCCCATTCTCAACGCAATTCGAACTGGTACCGGCTCAATCGAGCTGCATGCTGCCGGAGACATCACGCTCGGCAACCGGGCAGCGGTGGTGTACACCGCAGGTCGTGATCGTGGAAACGGGATTCGCTTGGGCAACAGCGCCGGCCAACGCGGGCGTGCCTTCCTCGGCAACAGGCCATATCCGGAAGAGGGTGGTGATGTGCGGATCAGCGCCGGGGGTGACATCAACGGCGTTGATCCCGAATTGACTTATGACGACAACCCGTTTGAGTTCCCCCGTCAACTGGTCTCCAGCTGGCTGGTCCGTCAGGGCAATGTGGATAATCGGGCAAACCGCGCAACAGGATGGACGGTGGCCCATGAGTACTTCGAGCAGGGCATAGGAGCACTTGGCGGCGGGAACCTCGAGGCGACCGCGATCGGAAATTTTTACAACCTCTCCTTGAGCATCCCGAGCATCGGCCAGCAGATTGGTGGCCGCACGGCAGAGCTCAGCAAGGTCAAGATCACCGGTGGCGGCCTGCTGACAGCTACCGCCGGCGGCGACATTCTCGGCGGTGTTTACTACGTCGGTGCCGGCTCCGCGGCCTTGAGCGCAGGAGGCTCTCTGGGCGCCGGGAGGCCCGCGGCCCCGTTCTTTGATCTGCCCTTGAATCCCGTGCTCGCGATCGGCGATGCACGCTTTGACGTTATCGCGCGCGGAGATCTGGAATTGTCCGCGATGGTGAATCCCACGTTCATCCCGCAGGGGCCACACCAGAAGCAGTTCACTGACACGGATCGGAACAGCTATTTCCTGAGCTATGGCAGTGCCAGCGCTGTGGTGCTCGGCTCCATTACAGGTAACTTGCGGCTGAGGGACACGACAGAACTGCTGGTGGGGGCTTTCGAGCCGGACTTCTCCCAGGAAATCGACAACTCCACGCTCCAGCTGCTGGCGCCCTCTCTGGACATGATCGCTTACACGGGTGACGTGCTGATCGATGGCGATTACACGCTGGCGCCGGCTCGGAATGCCGGCCTGAGCCTGCTCGCCGCCGGCAACATTCTTCTCAACCGGGCGTTGGTGCTGTCGGATGTCAGCGCCCTGCCGGGAATTGAAAGCCCGCGAGCCTTCAACGACTTTCAGAGTGCCGGGGCGCTGGTCGCAAAACTCAATCCTGAGAGTTTGCGTAGTGCTGCCACTGCCGCCAACGTGTTGTCGTCGCAGCCGATCCACTCGGACTCGACGCAAGGCCGGGTGCTTTTTGCAACCCGCGACGGTGACATCCAGGGGGGCGAAGGCGCGCTCCTGTTTCTCGCGCGCGCAGCGGAGCTTAATGCGGGCAGGGATCTCGTGAACCTCGATGTCATCATCCAGAATCTCGACGCCGATGACGTGAGCCTGATCTCCGCGGGCCGCAACCTTTTTTACCAGACGCCGCGTCTGCCTGTGGATACCCGCATCGGGAGTGCCGGTGCAGTGCTCTCCACCAGCAACACGATCAACGTGTGGGGGCCGGGACGCCTGGTGGTAACCACCGGCCAGGGGCTGGATCTTGGCACCGCCGGCGGCGTTCTCTCGCGAGGCAGCACACTCAATGCCGCGCTGCCTGGCATCGGTGCCAGTCTCTCGCTTTTCGCTGGCCTCGGATCGGCAGGGCTCGACTTCGATTCCTTCGTGGAAGCCTACTTCACAGCGGGAGCCCCCTACGCTGACGCTGTCGCACAGTACATGCGAGATCTCACCGGCGACTCCGATCTGACGGAAGAGCAGGCACTTGTGGGTTTCAGGGCCTTGTCCGGCGCAGACCAGACCGAGCTCGTTCTAAGCACTTTCTTCTCGGAGCTGCGTGAAACGGGACGCGTCGCGGCGGTGAGTACCGGGCCGAGCTACGCCCGAGGAGATGCCGCGATCAAGGCGTTGTTCCCTGCGGAAAATTACGCAGGTGGTATGGATCTCTTCTTCAGCCAGATATTCACCGTGGCGGGTGGTGATATCGAATTGCTGGCACCAGGTGGCGCGATCAACGTGGGCCTCGCCACGCCTCCCTCGAGCTTCGGTATTGCCAAGCGGCCCTCGGAGCTTGGTATCGCCACCTTGAGCGAAGGAAACGTGCAGGCCTTCTTGCGCGATGACTTCAACGTCAATGAGTCCCGGGTATTCGCGGCCGATGGTGGCGACATCCTGGTCTGGTCGAATCTGGGTGATATCGACGCCGGTCGGGGCGCGCGAAGTGCGATCTCCGTGCCCGCCAACCAGTTCCAGTTCGACAATCAGGGCCGCGTGAAGCTGACAGTTCCCCCACCCATCCAGGGCAGCGGTATCCGCGCCTTCACCACCACGCCGGGGCGCAAGTTCGGGGACACGGATCTGGTCACGCCACGCGGCGTGGTCAACGCCAGTGAGGCGGGCATCGAGAGCGCCGGCAACATCACCATCGCCGCAGTAGCCGTGCTCGGCGCTGAAAACATCAAGGCTGGCGGGGCTGCAGTGGGTGTGCCCTCTGCGAACGTGGGTGTGGTGGGTGCGGGTGTGGCGGGCGCCGCAGGCGCCGCAAATGCCGCCTCCCGGTCCGCGGTGGACAGTTCCTCGGGTGCGGGCAGAGCAAACGATGCCACGTCGGGTCTCGGGGGGGCTTCAGTATCCTTCATTTCAGTGGATTTCCTCGGCTTCGGAGATGAAGAGGACGAGGGATGAAAAGGTCATCGCGCGCGGCCATCTCAATCACGCTTGCGCTGCTCTTGGGCATGACTTGCAAGCTTGCCTGGGCAGGTGCCGGTATGCCGGTTGAGTCTGATGCAACTGCCGCTGCAACTGCCGCGGCCGAGGCCGAGATGGAGGCGATCGAAGCCTTTGATATCTGGGAGTACCAGGTGGAAGGTAACACCTTGCTGCCTGCCATCGATGTGGAGCGGGCCGTCTATGCCCATCTGGGAGAACGCAAGACCATCGATGATGTGACGGCCGCCCAGCGACAACTGGAAGCGGCCTATCACAGCCGGGGCTATGGCACAGTGCTGGTCGATATCCCTGAGCAGGACGTGGAGGGTGGGGTTGTGCGTTTGAAGGTGACAGAGGCCCCGGTAAGAAGGCTGTCAGTCTCAGGATCCCGCTATTTCTCGCTCGGCAGAATCAAGGCAGGCGTGCCATCGCTGGCCGAGGGCAGGGCGCCTCATCTGCCGACCGTTCAGAAGGAGCTTGCGGCGCTGGCAAACCGCTCGCGCGATCGGGTGATTACGCCGGTGCTGAAGCCCGCGCTCGAGCCCGGCAAGCTTGATGTCGATCTGCAGGTCAAAGACGAACTTCCGCTGCATGGCTCGCTTGAAATGAATGATCGTTTCAGCGCGGACACCAAACGGTTGCGGTTGAGCGCAAGTGTGCGCTACGACAACCTGTGGCAAAGGGGCCACAGCCTTGGCGCTTCCTATCTGGTATCGCCGGAAAATCGTGATGAAGTCGAGGTCTTCTCCGCCAACTATCTGTGGCGGTTCGAGCGGCTGGACCACCTGCTTTCCCTCTATGCGGTGCGGTCCAACAGCGATATTGCGACCGTGGGCACGCTGGGTGTGATCGGCAACGGAACGATTGCCGGCGCCCGCTACACGATCCCGCTCAAGGCCCTTGAAGGTTATTTTCACACCTTCACCCTGGGCCTGGACTACAAGGATTTTGGTGAGTCCATCGGCCTGCTCGGTAATGACGCCATCAACAGTCCCATCAGCTACACCATGTTCAACGCCAATTACAACGGCACGTGGTATGGGGAGGGCTATCTGAGCCGCATGGATTTCACGCTCAACGCCGCGCCACGGGGGCTTGGCAACACCGACAAGGAGTTTTCACGCAAGCGCTTCAATGCGGATCCGAACTTCGTTTTCGCCACGCTCACTTTCGATCACGAGCACGCGGTGTGGGCCGGGCTCAGGCTGTTCGCCAAGGTTGGTGGGCAGGTGGCGAATTCACCGCTGATCAACAACGAGTCCTACGCGGCGGGTGGGGTGAACAATGTCCGGGGCTACCTGGAGTCCGAGAAGCAGGGTGACGATGCGCTCAATGGCAGCTTTGAACTGCGCTACGGCGTCCCGAAACCGTCCGGGCTGGCTCAGCTCCGCGAGCTCGACCTGTTCACCTTCACGGATGTCACCGGCTTGCGGATCAAGGACCCGCTGCCGGGTTCAGTGGAGGAGGCAATGCTCTGGAGCGCGGGCTTAGGGTTTCGCATGAGGGGGTTTGACTCGGTCAACGCAATGTTGCTCTGGGCCCTGCCTCTCAGGGACTCCGAACGAACCGAGGCCGGTGACGGTCGGGTTCACTTCAACCTGGGCTACGAGTTCTGAAGATTCTCGACACGAGGCTCTCTTTGTCACAGAACCGTAACACTCCCCGCTGACCATATGCGCGCCCGCACTGAGTCCTTCTCCTCACGAGTAAACACCCGATGCTTTTCCTGCGCGCCCTCGCCCTGTTCGGACTTACGGCTCTCACGGTGCAGGCTCATGCCTGGTGGAATCCCGACTGGGCTTACCGCAAGGCGATTACGCTGGACACCACACCCGCCGGCGCCGGCATCCAGCAAGATCTGCTGGACGTGCCGGTGCTGGTCAGGCTGCACACCGGAAACTTCTCGCATTTTCTCGACCTCACCGATGGTGGGGGAGACATACGATTCGTCGCCGGGGATGACAAGACCCTCTTGCAACATCACATCGAGAAAATCGATGTGGTCAACGAGCTTGCCTTCATCTGGGTGAAGATGCCCGCAATCAATGGAGGACAGGGCCCGGCGCCTCTGACGCCTGCGAGCGAGACGGATGTGGTGCCGGATGGCAGAAACAAGATCTACCTTTATTTCGGCAATCCTCAGGCTGCAGGCACCTCCCAGACAGCCAGCACCTATGGGCCGGGCAACGCACTGGTCTACCACTTTGATGACGCGGGTGGGGCTCCGCTGGATAGATCAGCCAACGCGCTACCTGTGCTTTCGGCGCGTGGCCTCGTGTCGTCGCCGTCGCTCATTGGGGATGGCGTGCGCTTTGCCGGTAATGGCGTGCTCAATATTGCGGATGCCCCTCAACTGGCAATAGATCCGACCCGCGGATGGGGTATGAGTGTGTGGCTCAAGATGGATGCCCCACAGACCGATGCCTGGGTGTTTGATCGCGCCATTGACAAGCAGCGCCTCAATCTTGCCATTGATGGCACCACGCTGCGGCTCGCCTATACAGATGCCGCAGGTGTCACCCACTCCCCAGCCGAGGCCCAGCTTATGCTGGGCGCATGGCATCACCTCGCAGTGTCGCTGCAGAACGCGACGATGTCCCTATACGTGGATGGCGTCGAGGCTGGAACAGTCACCATTCCCGTGGAGCCCATGGCTGGTGACATGACCATGGGCGGCGCTGAGGAGGGTAGCCACGGCCTTCAGGCCGAGCTCGATGAGCTCCGCATCAATGCAGAAGCTCCCGCGGCAGCTCTCATCCGCTTCGGCGCAGTCTCCGAAGGACTCGACGGGCTGGGCATCACCTATCTGGCGGATGAGAACATGGAGACGGAAGGCGGCGGAGAGACCTCAGATGAGGGCCACTCCTCTTACTTCGGCATCATTCTCAATCAGGTCTTCGGTAACGAACAGGCGATCATTGAACAGTCTGTGATTGTGATCTGTGCGCTGATGGCGCTCGTGGCGTTTGCCGTGATGGCCCTGAAACAGACTTATCTCATGGTCTGCCGCAAGTCTTCCGAGCGCTTCCTGCAGGCCTATGAGGGCGTGGGCCTGAGCGCCGGGCGGCGGCTCGATGCCCTGCTGCCTGATGAAGCAGCTTATGGCAAATCGCCGCTCTTCCGTGTCTACCGGCAAGGCATCAAGGAACTTCAGCGGCGACTTGATCGAGATGAAGGCCGTGGCATCAACGAGCGCTCCCTGATGGCGATCCGGGCCGCCATGGATGCGGTGATGGTGCGTGAGGGCCAGAAGCTCAACGCTCAGATGGTGCTGCTGACCATCGCGATCTCCGGTGGCCCGTTCATAGGGCTGCTCGGTACCGTGGTGGGTGTGATGGTGACCTTTGCAGCCATTGCCGCAAGTGGCGACGTCAACATCAATGCAATCGCACCCGGCATGGCAGCCGCGCTGCTCGCCACCACTGCCGGACTGGGCGTCGCGATACCGGCCCTGTTCGGCTACAACTACCTCGGCTCGAAGGTCAAGGAAATCTCGGCAGACATGCATGTCTACGCCGATGAGTTCCTCTCCCGGATCAACGAGCTGCACGGGGTCTGAGGAGAATCTCCATGGCCAGTGCCGGCAAGGAAGACAACGAACCCTACGATGACATCAACATCACGCCGATGCTCGACCTGGCGTATGTGCTGCTCATCATCTTCATCATCATGACCACGGCCAGCATCCAGGGCATCACGGTCAACCTGCCCCAGGCGAGCGCGGCCCCGAGTCTGGCAAAACCCAAGACCAAGGCCGTGACCATCACGGCAGAGGGCCAGATCTACCTCGACACCTATCCCGTGACCCTGCAGGAACTTGAACAACGCCTCGGTCAATACAAGGCCGCCGACCCCGAACTGCCAGTGGTCGTCAAGGGCGATGCCGCAGTCCAGTACCAGAAGGTCATGGAAGTGCTCGACATGATAGGGCGACTGCAGATTACCCAGTTGGGGCTTGTCACCCAGAAGCTCGTGAAGTGATGGTCAGCGATGCCGCAGGATGACCGAGCGGAGAAACGCAACTGGCGGGGTCTTGCGGTGGCCATCGCCATTGGTCTCGTGCTGGTTGGACTCCTCGTGTTCGGTGCCTTGCGCATGATGCGCAACTCCGAACTGGCCCCGCCGCCGAAAGAGCAGCAGATCATCGTCATGCCAAGGACGGAACCACCTCCGCCACCTCCGCCTCCGCCGGAGCAACCACCTCCACCGGAGGAAGAGAAGCTTGAAGAGCCCGTTCCAGAGGAAGAGCCCACGCCGGAGCCGGACGCAGCGGATGAGCCAGCACCCGGCGACGATCTCGGGGTGGATGCCGAGGGTTCCGGAAGTGGAGATGGCTTCGGGCTGGTGGGCAAGAAGGGTGGGCGGGGTCTCATCGGTGGCGGTGACCGTAATCGCTGGTACGCGGGCATCGTCCAGCAGGATCTCCAGCGTCGTCTGATGGAGAGTGAGGACGCCCGCAAGGCGAAGTACGCCGTTGTAATCCGCCTGTGGTTCTCCCCCGAGGGATCTGTGTCCCGCTTTGAATTGGCAGGTGCGACCGGAGATCCCGCAAGTGAAGAGGCTCTGCGTGCGGTCCTCGGCAAGCTCCGTCTCGACCGCCCACCCCCGGAAAACATGCCGCAGCCCATGAAGCTGCGAATCGTCTCACGCTGAAGCCCATCACTCTTGAGGCCTGCAACTTGAAAACGCTTTATCCAACCCCGATTGCCCTTGCCCTCGCGCTGTGTCTGGGTCAGGTCGCACCTGCAGAGGCCGGCGACGAGACGCGTGACCTGCTGGAACTCAAGCACACGGTGGTCAACCTGGTTGACGCCCTGGTGGCCCAGGGGGTGCTGAACAAGGATCAAGCGGCCACTCTCATTGCGAAGGCCGAGCGCGATGCCGCACAACAGGCAAGCCGCTCTCTCGCCGCGGAACCAGACGCTGGCACATCCGGTGCAGCGGGTCAGCGCCCGACCGGCCCTGATGGCAAACCCGTGGTGCGGGTGGGCTACGTTCCCGAGGTGGTGAAGGAAGAGCTTCGCAATCAGCTTCGCGCGGAGATGCGCGCGGACATTCTCGCGGATGTCTCGGAAAAGGCCCGTCAGGAGAAGTGGGGCACACCGGAGGCCTTGCCCGCGTGGTTGAATGCGATTTCGCTCTACGGGGACGCCCGCCTGCGCAACCAGCTGGATGTGTTTGACTCGGACAACCCGGAGACTCTGGGCGGCCAGAATCTGTACCTGGACATACTCGCCATCAACCGCGCGGGCGGTATCGGACGTGCGGGCACGGCCGCCTTCCTGAATACCTCGGACGACAGGAACTACTGGCGCGAACGGGTGCGCCTGGGGCTCTTGGCAAAGATCAATGACCAGTGGTCCTTCGACGCCCGCTTGACCACAGGCCGCCCGGACAGCCCGGTTTCGGCCAACGCCGCGCTGGCGAGCTATTCGCAGCGCTTCTCGGTGCAGATGGATAGGGCACAGCTCAAGTACGACCTCGTCAATCGTGAGGGCTTGCACTGGCTCACACTGGTGGGAGGCCGGATCGCAAACCCCTGGCTCAGCACCGACATGGTCTGGGACGAAGACTTGGGCTTTGACGGCGTGGCAGGAACGCTGAGGCACTCCATCGACTTCAGCAGCGGCGTGGGGCTGAACCCCTCCACTCTCGATCGCAAGGCTTATCTCACCTTTGGATTGTTCCCCATCCAACAGCCTGACTTCATCGATCAGGACAGATTCCTCGCCGGAGGCCAACTCGGCGCGGACTGGCAGTTCGATAACCAGAGCCTCCTGCGTATGGGGGTTGCGTTCTACGATTTCATCCACGAAACCGGCAAGCGCAATGCCTTTGGCAGCACCGTCAACAACAGCACTGCGCCGCCGTGGCTGCAGAAGGGCAATCTGCTGTTCAACATCGCCAACACACCGGACCCAATCAACGATCCGAGCGGCTTGAACAGCCAGCTGTTCGCGCTGGCCTCCGAGTATCGGTTGCTGGATTTCAATGTCTCGCTGGATCTGGCGCATCTCGCGCCCCACCACGTGATTCTCAATGCCAACGTGGTCAAGAACATCGGCTTTGATGAGGACGAGATTCTGCGTCGCACCGGCGGGCAGACCTATCTGTATCCCATCAAGGATCGGACTCTCGGTGTCATGGCGGGCGTACAGGTAGGCTGGCCCCAGATCACCCGCTTCGGAGCCTGGCAGGTTATGTTCGACTACCGTTATCTCCAGCGGGACGCAGTGCTGGATGCGTTCACGGACTCTGTGTTCCATCTCGGAGGAACCGACACCCAGGGCTTCCGCATCGGAGCGCTCTTCGGACTGAACAAGCACATGTGGGTGCGCGGACGCTGGATCTCCTCCACGGAAATCGACGGCCCGCCGCTGGCCATCGACACGCTTCAGTTCGACCTCAACGCGAGGTTCTGAGGTCATGTTCCGTTCAATGGTCATTCGCGGGCTTCTCGTCATCCTCGTGACCTGCTGCGGCAGCGGACCGATTGCGGCGCAGACTGCCTCGCCCGACGCTGCCTCCAGTCGCGCGCTGGCGCGCGCACAGGCCCTGCTGAAGCAGCTGAACGCGCAGAAAGTTGCGGCCGAGGCGGAGCTTGCCAAGGTTCGCAGCGAGCTGACCGTTGAGCAGGCATCCCTGACGAAGGCAAGAGCAAAACTCAAGACCCAAGGCGAGTCCTTGGCCGGCGCAGAGGCCAGACTGGCAGCGACCACCCGACAAAAGCAGCGAACGGAGCAAAGCCTGACGAGCAGCAGAACCCGCCTCAAGCAGACTGCGACTGCGCTGAAGAACACGCGCGAGAACCTCCACGCGACGGAGGCCGAGCGGCAACGGCTCGCCAGCGAACTCGCCGCGACGCGAGAACAGCTCGCGGACGCGGAGCGCAAGAACGGGGAGCTTTATCGGGCCAGCACGGAACTGCTCGAGGAATTCTCCAGCGAGACCACGTTGCAGAGGCTGTTCCGCAGCGAGCCAATCACCGGTATTCGGCGCGTGCAGCTCGAGAACCTGCAGCAGGATTACGCCCACCGCCTGGACGACAATCAACGCAAGGACCCAGCAGCGGCCACGCCGGTTCCCTGAGGACCTCTGCATGGCGGGGTGCCTCGGCCTGGGGGCCGTAGCCCCCGCCCGCAAATCCGGCTAGAGTGCCGTCTTCCCATGGTGACCGTGCCGGTCCCCTCGCGACGCAAGTCCGTGAACCCCGTCAGGCCCGGAAGGGAGCAGCGGTAACGGAGACTGCGGGTGCCGGGGTGTGGCTGGTACGGTCGCCGCCCAAATTCGTCCGAACGAATCAATCCAGACGACCAACCCCGTTCGTGAAGGCCTCGGCACCGCGATGACCTACCAAGTCCTGGCGCGCAAGTGGCGCCCCCGAGATTTCAGCCAGATGGTCGGCCAGGGCCACGTCCTGCGTGCGCTCGTGAATGCGCTCGATACCCAGCGCCTGCATCACGCCTACCTCTTTACGGGCACGCGTGGCGTGGGCAAGACCTCCATCGCACGCGTACTGGCCAAGGCCCTCAATTGCGAGCAGGGTGTCTCGAGCACGCCATGCGGCCAATGCGGCAGCTGCCGCGAAGTGGAGGAGGGGCGCTTCGTCGACCTCATCGAGGTGGACGCCGCCTCGAGGACCAAGGTCGATGACACCCGGGATCTTCTGGAGAACGTGCAGTACGCGCCTGCCCGGGGACGTTTCAAGGTGTACCTCATCGACGAGGTGCACATGTTCTCCAATTCCTCGTTCAACGCCTTGCTGAAGACCCTGGAGGAACCTCCTCCCCATGTGAAGTTCCTGCTCGCAACTACCGACCCCAAGAAACTTCCGATCACCATCCTGTCGCGTTGCCTGCAGTTCAACCTGAAGCGCTTGAGCGCGGAGCAGATCCGAGAGCAGTTGCAGAAAATCCTCGACGCCGAAGGCATGAGTGCCGAACGCGGCGCACTCGACCTCATCGCCAACGCCGCCGATGGCAGCATGCGCGACTCCTTGAGCCTGCTCGATCAGGCGATTGCCTTCACCAATGGCACGCTCGCGGCGCACGAAGTGGCGAGCATGCTGGGCACCGTGGGAACCGGGCAGGTCCTGCCCCTGGTCGAGGCGCTCGCGTCTGGTGATGGAGCGGCGCTGCTGTCCTGTGCCCGTGCGCTCGCGGAATTCACTCCCGACTTTGCCCAGATTCTGGGCGAGATGCTGTCCGTGCTGCGGCGGGTCGCGGTATGTCAGGCGCTGGGTGAGCAGGCGGAGACGTTGGAGGAAGACACCGCGGTGAAAGCGCTGGCGCGCACGCTGAACCCGGAGGAATGCCAGCTCTTCTACCAGCTGGGGCTGCATGGGCGCCGTGATCTGCCGCTAGCGCCGGAGCCCCTCATCGGTTTCGAGATGGCCTTGCTGCGCATGCTTGCTTTCAAGCCGGAGACCGGGCTGTCTCCGGAATCCTCTGCACCTGTGGGGGCGCAAGCTGTTCCCGTTGCGGCTGCGCCTCGCGCCGAGTCCAGGCAAGCGCCTGTTGTGCCCCCGACGCCTCTGGCGCAGGCCGATATTTCTGCGCGCCCACCGGAGCGCCAGGCTGCCCCGGCCGCGCCGGCGAAGCCGGTAAAACCACAGAGTTCACCCGTCGCAGAGCGTGCCCCGCCCAGTCCGGCGGGCGAGGGTTCGACAGCGGATCTGCCTCTCGACTGGGCGGCGACAGTCGCAGGTTTGCAGGCGAGCGGCCTTGTGCGCGAGTTCGCTCGGCACTGCGCGTTCCTGCGCATGGAGGGGAATGTCATCGAGCTGTCGCTCACGCCCCAGTCCGAGAATCTGCGCAGCGAGAGGCAGGTCAAAGCCCTGGAGCAGGCACTCTGTCAGGCGTTGGGCCGCGACGTGACGCTGCGCTTCAAGCGCGACGGCGGTGCCAGCGCACAAACGCCGGCGCAGGCACTGTCCGAGGCCGAAGCGGCGCGCCAGGCCGCCGCTGCCCGGCAGATTGAGACTGATCCCAATGTGCTCGCGCTGCAACGCCAGTTCGGCGCTACCATCGAACGCGTCGACCCGACGGATCCCTGAGTCATCCCGGATACCCGTGTGCCTGATGTACAGGCGCGCCACCCAGCAAGAGGAATGGAGCAAGCCAGATGAAAGGCCCTTTGAGCAACCTCATGAAACAGGCCCAGCGCATGCAGGAGGACCTGAAGCGCGCGCAGGACGAGATCGCCGCGATGGAAATCACGGGCGAAGCCGGCGCCGGCATGGTCAAAGTCACCATGAACGGGCGGCACGATGTGAAGGCCGTGAAGATTGATCCGGTACTGCTGCAGGACGAGGTGACCATGCTGGAGGATCTGGTGGCCGCCGCCGTCAATGACGCCGTGCGCAAGGTTGAACGCATGAGCGCGGAAAAAATGGCCGGCATGGCGCAAGGCATGAATCTGCCGCCCGGGTTCAAGCTGCCATTCTGAGCGTGCCTCAATGACCACCGAGGTGCTCAAGGATCTGGTGCGGGCCCTGCAATGCCTACCCGGAATCGGACCGAAGTCTGCGCAGCGCGCTGCCTTCCACCTGCTGGAACGCAACCGTGACGGCGCGCGGCGTCTTGCCCGTGCTCTCGAGGATGCAATGGACCGGGTGGGGCATTGCGTGCACTGTCGTACTTTCAGCGAAAGCGAGGAATGCCGCATCTGCGCCTCTCCGGCACGTGATTCCTCCATCCTGTGCGTCGTTGAGTCACCGCTGGACGTGGCCGCCATCGAACAGGCCATGGAGTTCAAGGGCCGGTACTTCGTGCTGCTCGGCAGGTTGTCGCCAATCGATGGCATCTCGCCCGCTAGCCTGCGTCTTGATTTGCTCGAGGCGCGGCTTGCCGGTGGTGAGGTACGCGAACTCATTGTCGCCACCGGCACCACCATGGAAGGCGAAGCAACCGCGCATTACCTGAAGCTCCTCGCTGAACGTGCGGGAGTCACCGCCACTCGCATCGCCTACGGCGTGCCCATGGGCGGTGAACTTGAATACGTGGACAGTTCCACCCTGTCGCTCGCCATCCAGAGCCGCCGCGCCTACTGACCGACACGAGGAATACGACATGCAGTATTCGGAGCACAATCTCATCTGGGTAGACCTCGAGATGACGGGGCTCGACCCTGAACGTGACACCATCATCGAGATGGCGCTCATCGTGACGTCCGCCTCGCTGGACGCAGCCGTGGAGGGACCTGTCATTGCGATTCACCAGCCCGAGGTGGTGCTCTCGATGATGGATGACTGGAACACCCGTCAGCACGGCCAGTCCGGTCTCTGTGATCGCGTGCGGGCCAGTAAGTACACGCTGGAGGACGCCGAGCACGAGGCGCTGCAGTTTCTCGCGCGCTTCGTCCCAGCGAATACCTCGCCGATGTGTGGCAACAGCATCTGCCAGGATCGGCGCTTCCTGCATCGGCACATGCCGCGCCTCGCGCAGTACTTCCACTATCGCAACCTGGATGTGAGCACGCTGAAGGAACTTCAGCGTCGCTGGGCCCCGGGCCTGCCGGGGTTCACCAAGCACTCCAGCCATCTCGCACTGGATGACATTCGAGACTCGATCGCGGAGCTGAAGCATTACCGTGCGCACTTCCTGCGCGTGCCGGAACTTCCGTGAGCACACCCGGCCGTCCCCTGTACGCACCCGACACGGTGCGTGCACTGGAGGAGAGGGCCTGCGCGGAGGGCGGTTTCCCCAGCTACGAATTGATGTCCCGCGCCGGCGCTGCGGCCTTCCGTTACCTGCGGGAGCGCTGGCCTGCCGCACGGCGCCTTGCCGTGGTCTGCGGAACCGGTAACAACGGGGGCGACGGTTATGTGCTCGCCACTCTCGCGCATCGCGAGGGACTGGATGTCAGCGTGCTGCAGGTGGGCAAGCCCGCGGCGAGGGGCGACGCCCGTCAAGCCTGGCAGGTGCTGGAGGCGGCCGGCATACGCGTGAGCGATGCGCCGGGTGTGTTGCAGGAAGCGGACGTCATCGTCGATGCCTTGTTCGGCATCGGTCTCAACCGCGAGCTGGAAGGGGAGGCGAGGGCAATGATCTCGCACATCAATGCCCAGACGGTCCCGGTGCTGAGTCTGGATATTCCCTCGGGGCTGCATGCCGTCACCGGGGCCGTGATGGGGGAGGCCGTGCATGCCTCGGCCACCGTGACGTTCATCGCCCACAAACCCGGCCTGCACACGGGCGCTGCGCGCGCTCACACGGGTGTGATCAGACTGGCGAGCCTCGGTGTGGCGGGTAACGTTGCCGACAACCCTTCCCCTTTCGCCCGGCTCGTGCATTGGCGCGATCTCTCAGGCTTGCGACGTCCACGCTCCCCTATCGCGCACAAGGGCGATGCGGGACATGTGCTCGTGATCGGTGGAGGTGATGGGATGGGCGGCGCGGCACGCCTCGCGGCCGAGGCCGCGTTGCGCACAGGTGCAGGATTGGTGAGTGCAGCCATTGCCAGAACCTCCTTGCAGGTTGTCATGGCGGGTAGGCCCGAGATCATGGCGCATGCGGTTGCCTCGGCCGCCGATCTGCGTCCGCTCCTCCGTCGCGCCTCCGTCATCGCAGTGGGACCCGGGCTCGGCCAGACGCCCTGGGCTAGGGATCTCTGGGCGGCCGCGACCGACAGCGGCCTGCCTCTCGTGGTTGATGCGGATGCCCTGAATCTGCTGGCCGCAGATCCGGTCGCCAGCCCGGATTGGGTGCTGACCCCGCATCCCGGTGAAGCCGCCCGGCTGCTGGGAGCGGATACCTCTACCGTCGCCCGGGACCGGTACGCCTGCGCGACACACCTGCAGGCGCGTTTCGGCGGGGCAGTGGTCTTGAAGGGCGCTGGCACAGTGGTGAGCTCGATCAGCGGTATTACGGTCGTGGCAGGTGGGAACCCGGGCATGGCCTCAGGAGGCCTGGGGGATGTCCTGGCCGGGGTGATTGCAGCGCTGATCGCGCAAGGTCTCACGCCACCCGAAGCGGCGGTTGCCGGTGCCGCACTTCATGCTGCCGCCGGCGATGAAGCGGCCCGAGCCGGCGCGCGTGGGATGCTCGCGAGCGACCTCATGCCCTGGCTGCGACGACTGGTGAACTGAGCAGACGGCGCGGATGGCGGCGGAGGCACACGAGGACTCCTTGCACCTGGTGTTGGCCGACGAGGCTGCCACGCGGGCCCTTGCGGGGCGGCTTGCTGAAGTGCTGGAGCCCGGACTCCTCATCACACTCTCCGGTCAACTGGCCGCTGGCAAGACCTTCCTGGTCCGGGCGCTGCTCGGCGCGCTGGGCCATGTGGGCAAGGTCAAGAGCCCGACCTTCACTCTGGTCGAGAGCTACCCGCTGGCACGCTTCACCGTGCATCACTTTGACCTCTATCGCCTCGCCGATGGGCAGGAACTCCACTTCATCGGCTTCGACGATTACCTCTCCCCCCACACGCTATGTCTGGTCGAGTGGCCGGAGCGCGGGGCAGACAGCCTGCCGCCAGCGGATCTGCACCTCTCAATCGAGGTGCTGGCTATCGACCGGCGCGCGGTCAGCCTGAGCGCAGGAACACCTGCCGGGCGGCGACTGCTTGCATTGCTCAAAAATCGTTCAAGTGAAATCTGAAGAGAGCTTTTTAATCATTTCAATCAGGGATATAGTTGAGTTTCCTCGGAAGCTTTACAAGTTTCCGGCTCGGGACTGCAAAAACCTGGACTGAAAATTGAAATTCGACTTCAAGCTCATGTTCCGGCAGTGTTTTTTAATCTCGATTCTACTTTCACAGTGGGTCTCGGCAAGCACGGTCGAGAACCTGCGTGTGTGGCACTCGCCGGACCAGACACGACTGGTACTGGACCTCTCAGGCAACACCCGCTGTGAGGTTTTCACCGTCAAGGATCCGGAACGGCTGGTCATAGACCTCGCGGGCGCAACCGTTGCAAGTCCTCTGGAGCTCCCTTCCCAGGTCAAGAGCCGCATCCGCGACTTGCGCTATGCCCCGCACAACCAAGGCCGGGATCTGCGGCTGGTGCTCGAACTCAGCCATGCGCTGGAGCTGCGCAAAGCCCTGCTGCCGCCGCACCCGCCCTACGGTCATCGCCTCGTGGTGGACCTTATCGACAGGGGAACTGGCGGCCAGGCCACACCGCCCAGCCCACCACAACCCAATCCCACCGCCAAGCCAATTCCGCTCCCGCCACCTCCGGCCGTGCGGGCCGAGCCTGTGGCGAGAATCCCGGCGCCCGTGCCGCGGGTGACTCCGGGTAATGCCGCCGCCCTGGCCCGGGCAACGCCGGGCCCCGTCACGGCTGGCCAACCCGCCGTCCCGGTCCGGACGGCCGCATCCGCCAGCACGGCGACCCCTGCCCGGACGCAGGTCATTGCCATCGACGCTGGCCACGGAGGGGATGACGTGGGTGCCATCGGCATGCGTGGCACCTACGAGAAGGATGTGGTGCTCGCCATCGCGAGCGAGCTCGCCCGCCAGATCAATGCCGAGCCCGGTTTCAAGGCGGTCCTCATCCGCGACGGCGATTACTTCATCGATCTCAGGGATCGCATGGTGCGCGCACGGCGGCACCGCGCGGACATGTTCGTGTCGATACATGCGGATGCCTTTCAGAACCGCCGGGTGACGGGATCCT
>Ga0315909_10003571_pt1 | contig 18863 bp, 13 predicted proteins | sample LakEriMetagenome_11_FD_203527 | JGI IMG/M metagenome (GOLD analysis project Ga0315909, IMG submission 203527) | Freshwater fungal communities from buoy surface, Lake Erie, Ohio, United States - Buoy 2 MA125 | ecosystem: Environmental > Aquatic > Freshwater > Lake | place: USA: Lake Erie, Ohio... | reverse complement strand
CAGCAAACGTTGACCCAGTTGTTTACGAAGTAGATGACCAGGGAGATCCAGCAGTTGCTGGTCCAATCGCTCCTAAGGTTGCAGCAGAAGAGTGCGTAGTTGCACTAGTCGGTCCTGCTTACTCAGGCGCATCAAAGGTTTCACTACCTGTGTACCTATCAGCTGGTCTACCAATCATTACTCCATCAGCTACAAACCCAACACTTTACGATTTCGGAAAGTCAATCTTCCACCGCGCAGTGTTGACAGATGATTACCAGGGTCCAGCTCTTGCTCGCCTTGTAACATCACGTGTTAAGAACGCTAAGGTGTTCTTGATCAACGATGCTTCAGACTACTCAGTAGGTCTTGCAAAGACTGTAGACATCACACTTGCTGGCCGCCTAGTTGGTAAGGACACAACACCAACAGGTACAACAGACTTCACTGCAACAATTGCAAAGATTAAGAAGTCAGGCGCAACAGCAGTTATCTACACAGGTTACTTCTCACAAGCAGCAGTGCTTGTAAAGCAACTTCGTGACTCAGGTTCAAAGGCTGTCTTCGCAGCAGGCGATGGCGTACTTGATGATCAGTTCATCAAGTTGGCTCGTAAGGCTGCAGAAGGTGCACTACTTTCAGCTCCAGCGATTCCAATGGAGACAGCGTCTCCAAAGCTTGCTGCAGAGATGGTAAAGGCAGGATGGAAGCCTGGCGTATACACAACAGAGTCATACGACGCAGCTAACTTCTTCCTTGAGGCAATCAAGGCTGGAAACACAGATCGTGCTTCAATCAACAAGTACGTATCAACCAAGTCATCAAAGGGCCTTTCAAAGGTTCTAAAGTTTGATGCACAGGGTGAAGTTTCTGGTGCAGATGTAAACGGCTTCGTAATCAAGAACGGAAAGATCGTTCTTCTTGGAGCTATCAAGGCGTAATTACCAAGCAATTGGTACCGCTTTAAATAAGTACGGTCAGAGTGGGTGGGGTTTCCCGCCCACTCTGACCCTTATAAAGTAAAGGTGAGAAATGGATTTTGCATTATTACGGGATGCATTCTGGGGATTAACCTTTGATGGCATCGCTCTTGGCGCGATTTATGCGTTGATCTCACTTGGTTACACATTGGTGTATGGCGTATTGCGCCTCATTAACTTTGCTCACTCTGAAGTGTTCATGATCGGCACATTTGCCGCACTGGTAACCGCCTCAGGATTGATGGGCGTAAAGGTTGAGGATGATCCTCGTACCGGTGGATCGATGATTCTGACTCTTATTATTTGTTTAGTTGTTGCGATGTTGGCATCGGCCATTACCGCAGTGCTCGTAGAAATTGTTGCTTACCGCCGATTACGTCAAAGAGGAGCAACCAAGCTTGCTACTTTGATTTCAGCGATCGGTGTCTCAATCTCACTCGTTGAATTCTTTAGAATTATTACAGACTCGCTACCGCGCGAATTTCCTCGCATTATGGAAAAGACTTTTCTCTTTAGTTATGCAGGTGCAGATATTCGTAATGACAAGGTCATTGTGATCATCGCCGCTGGATTAATGATGTTTGCTCTAGAACGTTTCATTACCAAGTCACGTCTAGGAAAAGGTATCCGAGCGGTATCAATGGATGAAAGCACTTCTACTTTGATGGGTGTGAATATTAACCGCGTTATTACAGTTACATTTTTTGCAGGCGGCCTTATGGCTGGAGCTGCAGCATTTTTTTACATTTTGGTCTACGAAAACACATCTTTCAAAGTGGGCTTCTTCTTAGGAATTAGTGCGTTTACCGCCGCGGTTCTTGGTGGTATCGGTAACCTCAAGGGCGCACTTTTTGGTGGCTTTGCCCTAGGTTTGATGGAGACGTGGACATCAGCTGTATTCGGTACCGCGTGGAAAGCAGTTATTTCATTCATCATCTTGGTACTTGTTCTTCTCATTAAGCCGACCGGCTTATTTGGTGAATCGATCCAGCAGGCGAGGGTCTAATGGCTAATCTAAAGTCTTCACTTAATTTGCGCGATAAAGGCGCTGAATACTGGGAGCGTTCACCCAAGTGGCGTCGAGTAGCACTTTCCATATTTTTTATCGCGATCTGTTATGCGCTGCCATTCCTGAACAACCCATTGATCAATACTCCAGGATCAGATTTCCAATCTGTTCTCTTTTATCCAGTAGGCATGTATGTGCTGATGGCGATTGGTTTGAATATCGTTGTTGGTAAATCAGGCCTACTAGATCTTGGTTACGTTGCATTCTTTGCAATCGGTGCTTACACGATGGCGATCTTGGGAACAAAGACATCTCTTAACTTCTGGGAGATTCTGCCTATCGGTGTAGGACTCGCGATGCTTTCGGGAGTATTGCTCGGAACACCAACGCTTCGTCTTCGCGGTGATTACCTTGCAATCGTAACTTTAGGCTTTGGTGAAATTGTTCGTATCTTTGCAGTAAACACCGATGCAATTGGTGGTGCGCGTGGTGTAGCTGGAATCCCAACACCTCCAGACATTTTTAATGCAAAATTCACAATCCTTGATCCAAAGCCTTACTACTGGCTATTGCTCACTTTTACACTGTTAATTATTTGGATGGTGCGGCGCATGGCAGCTCGCCGTCCGGGCCGAGCATGGGATGCGATCCGTCAAGATGATGATGTTGCCCAGTTGATGGGAATTAACACGCGCAAATACAAGGTGTGGGCGTTCGTTCTCGGGGCTGCAGTTGCCGGAGTTGGTGGCGTTGTTTATGCATCACAAATTCTTTCAATCGTTCCTGACCAATTTAACTTGAACGTGTCAATTTTGATTCTTGCTTGTGTGGTTTTTGGCGGAATTGGAAATGTGTGGGGAGTAATTCTTGGAGCGGTGCTTCTTGCATTTACACCTGAACGTATCCGTTTCCTAAGTCAGCCACGTATTTTAGTATTTGGAATCGCACTTGTTGTGATGATGAACCTTCGCCCAGATGGAATCTTGCCAAAGAAGAAGCGCGAGCATTTTGATCCAAATTGGGACAAGGTCGAGGAATCAGGGGAAGGGGAGATCAAATAATGAGCGAAAATGTTCTAGAGCTAAAGAACATCACTATGAAATTTGGTGGAGTAACCGCCCTTAATGAGGTCAACCTTGTCGTCAAGAAGGGCGAAATTCTCGCGCTCATTGGACCTAATGGTGCGGGTAAGACAACGGTCTTCAATGTAATTACTGGTGTGTACAAGCCAACTTCCGGTGATGTTGTATTCCAAGGTCAAAGTATTGTTGGTAAAAAGCGTTTTCAAATTACAAAAATTGGTATTGCCCGTACCTTTCAGAATATTCGACTCTTTGGAGAATCCACTGCGCTAGAAAACGTTGTTACAGGCGCAGATGTTCACTCAAAGAGTGGTGTTGTTGGAGCAATCTTCGGTACGCGCCGTTCACGTCGTGAAGAGAAAGCTAACCTCGAACGCGCACTGGAACTCTTAGATTTTATGGGTATCAAGAAACGTGCGGGTCAGTTAGGAAAGAATCTTCCATACGGAGACCAACGCCGTCTTGAAATCGCACGCGCACTTGCTACGAATCCTAAGTTGCTTCTTCTAGACGAACCAGCTGCAGGATTCAATCCTGCCGAGAAAGTTGCTTTGGCTGAAACCATCAAAAGGATTCGCGATGCGGGATACACAGTTCTTCTGATTGAACACGACATGTCTTTGATTATGGGCGTTTCTGATCGAGTTGCGGTTCTAGATTTTGGAACCAAAATCGCCGATGGAACAACCACGGAAGTTCAAAATGATCCACGCGTAATCGAAGCGTATTTAGGAGCACCAACTGATGCGTCTTGAAATTAAGGACCTACGAGTCCACTACGGAAAGATCGAAGCGATCAAAGGTGTCTCCATTGTTGTTAATGAAGGCGAAATCGTCACACTTATTGGTGCAAACGGTGCTGGTAAGACAACGATGCTCAAGACGATTTCTGGCCTGCGTCCAGCAACTAGTGGAGAGATTCTTTTTAATGGTGAAGATATTTCAAAGATGCCCGCCCACAAGCGCGCTGACCTTGGTTTGTCACAAGCACCTGAAGGTCGTGGAATCTTTGTTGGTATGACAGTCTTAGAAAACCTTGAAATGGGTAAGTACAACCGCAAAGATCGCAAGAAAGAGATGGCAGAGGATTTAGAAAAGGTGTATCACCTTTTCCCACGCCTCAAGGAACGCGCATTTCAAACCGGTGGAACTTTGTCAGGTGGAGAGCAGCAAATGCTTGCAATTGGTCGCGCGCTGATGTCTCGTCCCAAGGTCCTTCTTCTTGATGAGCCTTCAATGGGTCTTGCGCCGCTGATGATTCAAAATATCTTCAACATCATCACTGAGATCAATAAGACCGGCGTAACAATTCTGCTTGTAGAACAAAATGCACAACAAGCGCTACAGCGTGCACACCGTGCTTATGTTCTTGAGGTTGGAAATGTTGTGAAGGAAGCGAAAGCTTCAGATCTTCTTAATGACCCAGCGGTTCGTGCGGCATACCTTGGAACAGGTGCGCACTAACTTCTGTCAGCAAGGATCATGCAGGTGATACGGGCAGTGCAGGTGCGCTGTCCGTCTTCATTTGTAATGACAATATCCCAGCAGCACAGAGTTTTTCCGATTGAGACCGCCGTTGCAACACCAGTAACAACACCGGTTGCCGTGGCCTTGTGGTGAGTCGCGTTAATGTCGATTCCAACTATTCGTCGATTTTCGCCGGCATTTAATTGCGTGCCAACCGAACCAAGTGATTCAGCTAAAACAACATTTGCTCCACCATGCAAAATGCCCATGGGTTGAGTGTTTCCTTCAACGGGCATCGTTGCGACAAGTCTTGTCAGCGAAGCCTCTGTGATCACAATGCCCATCTTCTGATCGAGGGCGCCGCTTCCACGTTGTTGAATAATTGAAAGATAGTCCGGTTCAGTCATGGGCAGAGTCTAACTGGCACTCTACGATGCATCCATGACCAAACGCCTATTACTTATCGATGGGCATTCAATGGCGTATCGGGCCTTCTATGCATTGCCTGCTGAAAACTTCACCACGGCGCAAGGTCAGCACACCAACGCAATTTATGGCTTTGCCACCATGTTGTTGTCACTGCTCAGCAGCGAAAAACCTACCCACGTTGCGGTGGCATTTGATGTTTCCCGCAAGACTTTTCGATCAGAGATTTTTCCCGAATACAAAGCCAATCGCGCCAAGACTCCTGATGAATTTAGATCACAGATGTCATACCTGCATGAGTTAGTCACAGCTTTTGGAATCACCACATTTGAAGTCGAAGGTTTCGAAGCTGATGACGTCATCGCAACCATCACCAAGCAGGCTGAACGTGAGGGTGCCGAAATTCTTATCTGTACCGGTGATCGGGATTCGTTTCAGCTAGTAAATGAAAAGACAACGGTCCTATATCCAAAGCGTGGGGTAAGCGATCTGGCTCGAATGACTCCAGATGCCGTCCAGGAAAAATATGGAATGTCTCCTGAACAGTATCCAGATTTTGCCGCCTTGCGCGGAGACCCGAGCGACAACCTTCCATCAGTACCTGGTGTTGGCGAAAAAACTGCAGCAAAATGGGTTGTCGAATACGGTTCATTGCACGAACTCATCGCAAACATCGACAAACTTGGCGGCAAAGTTGGTCAATCGCTTCGAGACTCAATTAACGATGTGATTCGAAATCGTGAGTTAACTCAGTTGGTTGCCAATGTTCCGCTAGAGCTAAGCATCGATGCGCTAGCGTGGAGCGGAGTAGATGAAAGCAACACCAATCCACTCTTTGAAAAACTTGAATTCAAAACGCTAAAAGATCGCATGAAGCCAATTCTGCTCAAATCAACGTCAAAAGCTGCCGAACCAGCCCTTGAATTGTTTGTGACTGAAATAGCTGAAGGGGTTTTGTCTGCGGCAGAGGCGTCAGCAAAAATAAGTCAACACTCAGGTGACATCGCAATCGCATATCAATTAGTTGACGAGAAGTTACATCGATATGCAGTTGCGCTCACTCCTGACGATGTTTTCCTAGTTCATTCCTCAGAGATGGGGGTTTGGGCTACAAACTCCAAGGTTTCAAAGATTGCACATGATGCTAAATCTTTGGCTCGCCTCAATGGCCTTACAGGGATCTGCTTTGACACATCCCTTGCTGCCTATCTCGTTAACCCCGGAGTCCGCAGCCAAGAGTTCAAAGACATCCAAGAAAGATGGGGCGATGGTTCTGGAATTAATCTGACATCACCTGAACAAGAGCTTTTGACTTCTGCCCGCGCCATGTTCGCCTTACGTGATTCCTTAACTCGCGAATTAAAGGAGCGCAATCTCTGGGAACTTTTCATGACCATGGAGTTACCGGTTGCAGACCTTTTGGGACGAATGGAAGCGGTAGGTGTTGCGGTCAACAAGAGGGGTTTAGAGCAATTGGCCGCCTTCTTTGAAGGGGAAGTAAGTCGTGAAACTAAAGCGGCGCACGATGCCGTTGGCCACGAATTCAATGTTGCATCTCCCAAGCAGTTACAAGTGGTGCTCTTTGATGAGCTCAATCTTCCAAAAACGAAGAAGATCAAAACGGGTTATACAACTGATGCGGAAAGTCTTGATTGGTTACATCAAAAGAGTGGCCATCCAGTTCTAACTTCCTTACTTCGAATTCGTGAAACCAAAAAACTCGGCACAACTGTCGAGGGACTTATTGCAGAAATTGCCAAAGATGGACGCATTCACACCCACTTTCAACAAACAGTTGCAGCCACCGGTCGCTTGTCATCAACTGGACCAAATCTGCAAAACATTCCGGTGCGCACCGAAGAGGGACGAAAGATTCGCGACTGCTTTACCGTTGGCAAAGGGTATGTAGCTTTACTCACCGCAGATTACAGTCAGATTGAAATGCGCATCATGGCTCACTTGTCCCACGACGAAAAACTATTGGCAGCCTTTGCTTCAGGTGAAGATCTTCATGCCACAGTTGCAGGTCTTGTCTTTGGTGTTAAAGCATCTGAAGTAGATCCAGAAATGCGTCGACAGATGAAAGCGATGTCATACGGTCTTGCCTACGGTTTGTCTTCTTATGGACTGGCTGTGCAACTAGATATCTCACCTCCTGCTGCCCAGCAGTTGATGGACACATATTTTGAACGTTTCGGTGGAATTCGTGATTACTTAAAAACAGTGGTGGAGGATGCACGCAAAGTTGGTTACACCGAAACAATTATGGGTCGCCGCCGATACTTGCCAGATTTAATGCATGACAACAGACAAAGAAGAGAAGTTGCCGAGCGCATGGCATTGAATGCTCCTATCCAGGGATCTGCAGCAGACATCATTAAGCTGGCAATGCTCAATGTTCAAGCAGCGATCGAGAAAGAGAAGTTGAAATCTCGTTTGTTGCTGCAAATCCATGATGAATTAATCCTCGAAGTTGTTGCAGGTGAGGAAGAAATAGTCACCGCTTTAGTTAAGCGCGAAATGGGTTCTGCTTATCCGCTGAAAGCACCATTAGATGTAAACGCCGGTCTTGGCCTTACTTGGCATGAGGCTGCGCACTAACTATTTGGATTCGTTAGAAATATCTTTCATTGCCTGAAGATCTTCTTCATCGGTGGGAATATCGTTAGCAGCACTCAAGCGCTCTCTACCAATTGAGAGAATAACCAATCCGATAAAGATCATGATGGGCAACATCGCCAATCCAATTCGAGGTGAGAATACTTCGGAGACAACACCACCAACAGCGGCGCCCACCGCCATAAAGGAACCTTCAACACTCCAAATCCAACCAAGCGATGCGGTTTGCGAACCTTTCGGTCTTACCGCTTCAAGAACTTCAAAATAGAAAACCTGAACCGCTCCACCCAGGAAACCTATGCACGCACCAACTAAGGCCATAGTCCAATCGGGATATGTAAATGCGACTGGTAGACATGCGATGAGCCACAAGAGGTAAGCAAGACGCAAAGCAGACAGCGGCGCAAATTTCTTTGACACTAAACCGCCTAAGAGGCCACCAATTACTGTAGCCGCACCAAAGGAGGCGAAAATCCACGCCACCCTGTGCTGAACACCTTCTTGTGTTGCAAAGGCAGGGACGGCAACATCAAAAACTCCCCATCCGAAACCAATAAAGCAGCCTTCAAACATTAGTAATTGAATCGCTCGATCTTGCCACAACCGTTGCTGATTTTTCTGTTTCTTCTCCGGAATCCAATCGCGCGAGGCGGGAGTAAGTGACAATGCAATTCCGCCAATTAACATTAAAGCGGCGGTGGTGCCTAAACCAAGACCGGGACGAGATGAAAGAGAAAGTGCTGTGATTACAACTGGTCCGATTACTGATGTGCTACTCATCATTGAAGAATCAAATGCGTATGCAGTTCGCAAATAACTTTCCGGAACGATGTCCTTCCATAATGGTCGAACCGATAAGTTAATGGGGGGAGCAGTAACACCCAGAATAAAAGCAGTGATCAAAATAGATTGTCGGGTCTGCATGGTGTTGAGCAAAAGGATCAGAGTCGCATACATCGGAACAAGAATTCGAATGGGCCATTTCTGCCCGAACTTGTCCATCACTGAACCGCGAAGACCCGCTGTCATTGCTCCAGCAAGTGAGTTCAAACCAATAGCAAAACCAGCAATTGCTACAGAACCCGTCTCTTGCTCAGCTTTGAAAAAGATGCCGAGACCGATCATTCCGTAGGCCAATCGAGCCGGAAAAGCGCTGATGCCAAGGCGAATCACCTGAGGAAAAGCCATCAGTTCTCTATATCTATTCATAGCAAGTGTCAGTCTATCTTTCACGCTCAAAAAAGTAAGTGGATTTGCCCTTATGAGCGTGGAAACCGTACCCTTGCCCTTCAGCCGCGAAAGCGGGAACTACTACTTTCTATCCCTACGGAGCACAATTGTCTACACCACAAATTGCAGTAAATGACATCGGATCAGCTGAAGATTTTCTAGCAGCGATCGAAGGCACAATCAGAAACTTTAATGACGGCGACTTAGTATCAGGTGCAGTTGTTCAAGTTGGACGCGAAGAAGTTCTTGTTGATATCGGATACAAGACTGAAGGAGTTATTCCAGCTCGCGAGCTTTCAATTCGCCACGATGCAGATCCAAACTCAATCGTTAAAGTCGGTGAGATTATTGAAGCTCTTGTTCTTCAGAAAGAAGACAAAGAGGGTCGCCTAATCCTTTCCAAGAAGCGCGCACAATACGAGCGTGCCTGGGGAGACATTGAAGGCAAGAAGGAGCGCGACGAAGTTGTCGTCGGAACTGTTATTGAAGTTGTTAAGGGCGGACTCATCGTTGACATCGGTCTACGTGGATTCCTTCCAGCATCTCTCGTTGAGATGCGCCGCGTACGCGATCTGACTCCATACATTGGCAAGCAGGTTGAGGCACGCATCATCGAACTTGATAAGAATCGCAACAACGTTGTTCTTTCACGTCGTGCATTCCTCGAGCAGACACAATCAGAATCACGCACAACATTCCTTAACCAGCTTCAAAAGGGTCAGGTTCGCACAGGTGTTGTTTCATCAATCGTTAACTTTGGTGCATTCGTTGACCTTGGTGGCGTAGATGGTTTGGTTCACGTTTCAGAGCTTTCATGGAAGCACATCGATCACCCAGGTGAAGTTGTCGAAGTTGGCGACGAAGTAACTGTTGAAGTTCTAGAAGTTGATTTTGAGCGCGAGCGTGTATCGCTCTCACTTAAGGCAACACAAGAAGATCCATGGCAGGCATTTGCTCGCACACACACAATCAATCAGGTTGTTCCAGGTGTTGTGACAAAGCTAGTCCCATTCGGAGCTTTCATTCGTGTTCACGAAGGAATTGAAGGCCTCGTTCACATTTCAGAGTTGGCAGAACGCCACGTTGAAATCCCAGAGCAGGTTGTTCAGGTTGATGATGAGCTATTTGTAAAGATCATCGATATCGACCTAGAGCGTCGTCGTATCTCACTTTCATTGAAGCAAGCTAATGAAGGCACAGAGATTGAGATCGAAGCATTTGATCCAACTCAGTACGGAATGGCTGCTCGCTACGATGCAGAAGGAAACTTCATTTACCCTGAAGGTTTTGATTCTGATTCACAAGAGTGGAAGCCAGGATATGAAACACAGCGCGAAGAATGGGAAAAGCAGTACGCCCAAGCGCAAGAGCGTTTCATGGCACACAAGAAGCAGAAGGCTGAAGCAAAGGTGGCTGATGCCGCTGCTACTCCAGCAGAAGAAGTTGCTGCTGCCGAATAAGTAAGAAAGATTCCGCAAAAGAAGGCCTCGCGTAACTGCGGGGCCTTCTTTCATTTCTCTTAGGGAACTCAGCGGTACCCTTAACCCATGCGCGTAATTGCTTTAACCGGGGGTATTGGCTGCGGTAAGTCGTTAGCTGCCCAATACTTTGCCGAACTTGGTGCGCTTGTAATTGATGCTGATCAATTAGCTCGTGCTGCAATTGAACGCGGCTCCGATGGTTTTGATGAAGTAGTCGCTCTCTTTGGTGATTCAATTTTGAAAGATGGAAATATTGATCGCCGGGCTTTGGGCGAGCTTATTTTTAAGGATCCAAAAGCAAGAGCCGCGTTAGAGGGAATCATCCATCCTATTGTGCGTCGCGAATTTGAAGAAGCGGTTGCGTCACTTAAAGGCGATGACGTACTTGTTTATGAGATTCCTTTATTGTTTGAATCAAAATCGCATGAAAGATTTGATCTTGTTATCACTGTCGAAGCTGAGTTAGAAAATAGAGTTGCTCGTTTGCGAGATAGAGGAATGCATATCTCGGAAATCGAGGGGCGAATTGCTGCTCAGGCCACTCGGGAACAGCGCATCGAAATTGCCGACTTCCTCATAGAAAATGATGGAAGCGAAGATGAGCTGCTGCGCCAGGTCGAAAATATCTGGGATAGCCTTCACGATAATTAGTAAGTAGGCTTAGCAAATGCGCCCGATATCTGATCTTCAACGCAGAGTCGAGCCTTTTCAAGTAATCAGTGATTATGTTCCTGCCGGAGATCAACCCGCAGCCATTGCCGAGATAGCTAAACGAATCAATGCAGGGGAGCGAGATGTAGTTTTGCTTGGTGCCACAGGTACCGGAAAGTCAGCAACAACAGCGTGGCTGATCGAACAGCTACAGCGTCCAACTTTGGTCCTTGCACCTAATAAAACGCTAGCTGCTCAGTTAGCAAATGAGTTCCGTGAACTATTGCCCAACAACGCCGTTGAATACTTTGTCTCGTATTACGACTACTACCAACCTGAAGCTTATGTTCCACAGACAGATACCTTTATCGAAAAGGATTCAAGCGTCAATGAAGAAGTCGAGCGCTTACGTCACTCGGCAACCAATTCGCTACTGACTCGCCGAGATGTCATCGTGGTTGCAACGGTTTCCTGTATTTATGGTTTGGGTACTCCGCAGGAATACGTTGATCGAATGGTACGACTGCGCCTGGGCGAAGAAATCGAACGTAATGCGCTGCTTCGCAAATTTGTGGATGTTCAATACAAGCGCAATGACATGGCTTTCGAGCGCGGTACTTTCCGAGTTCGGGGAGACACCATCGAAATCATTCCTATGTATGAGGAATTAGCTATTCGTATCGAGATGTTTGGCGACGAGATTGAAAAACTTTCAACCTTGCACCCGTTAACTGGTGAAATCATTAGAGATGAAGAAGAGATCTTTGTCTTTCCGGCAACGCACTATGCAGCCGGACCAGAGACCATGAAGCGAGCTATTGGAGATATCCAGGACGAGCTACAGATTCAGCTCAATCTCTTCGAGAAGCAGGGAAAGTTGCTAGAAGCTCAACGTCTTCGAATGAGAACCACTTTTGATATCGAAATGATGGAGCAAATCGGGTTCTGCAGTGGAATTGAGAATTACTCGAGACACTTAGATGACCGCGCAGTTGGATCTGCTCCGCATTGCTTGCTTGATTACTTCCCTGAAGATTTCTTAGTTGTTATAGATGAAAGCCACGTAACGGTTCCACAATTAGGTGCAATGTTCGAAGGTGATGCGTCGCGCAAACGCACATTGGTTGAGCATGGTTTCCGCTTGCCTAGCGCTTTGGATAACCGTCCACTGAAGTTTCCAGAATTTGTGGAAAGAACAGGCCAGACGATCTACTTGTCTGCTACGCCCGGAAAATATGAAATGGCTAAGGTCAATGGGGATGTAGTCGAACAAGTGATTCGACCAACTGGTTTGGTTGATCCACAGATCGTAATTAAGCCAATCAAGGGACAGATCGATGATCTGCTCAATGAAATTAATATTCGAGCCGCCAAAAATGAGCGTGTTCTAGTAACTACTTTGACTAAGAAGATGTCTGAAGATTTAACTGATTATCTACAGGAGCGCGGCGTCAATGTTCGCTACTTGCATTCAGAAGTCGATACGTTGCGCCGAGTCGAATTGCTACGAGAACTTCGCACCGGTGATTACGATGTCTTGATTGGTATTAACTTGCTCCGTGAAGGTTTGGATTTGCCGGAAGTATCTTTGGTTGCAATCTTGGATGCCGATAAAGAAGGATTCCTTCGTTCAGCAACCTCATTGATTCAAACCATTGGTCGTGCGGCCCGAAATGTATCGGGCGAGGTTCACATGTACGCCGACCAAATTACAGATTCGATGGCCAAAGCGATAGATGAGACCAACCGCCGACGAGCAAAGCAGGTTGCGTACAACTTGGAACGAGGGGTAGATCCGCAACCACTGCGTAAGAAGATTGCAGATATCACCGACCTGATTAATCGCGAAAGTGAAGATACCGAGGAGCTCTTGTCCCATGAAAAGGGCGGAGCAAAGAAGATCGCCTCATCGGCTGGAATTTATGACAAATCCTCTACTTCCTTACCGCGCAAGGATCTGATCGCATTGATAGGCTCGCTCACCGACCAGATGCGCAACGCCGCATCTGAACTTCAATTTGAGGTCGCTGCACGATTGCGCGATGAAATCAAGATATTGAAGAAAGAACTGCGAATGATGGAAGAGGCCGGGGTTTGAGCATCGATAAGTTGGTTGTGCGTGGTGCACGCGAACACAACCTCAAAAATGTCTCGATCGAACTTCCACGAGATTCGCTAGTTGTTTTCACAGGCCTTTCAGGTTCCGGAAAATCATCTCTAGCCTTCGACACCATCTTTGCCGAAGGTCAGCGTCGCTACGTTGAATCTTTATCAGCCTACGCTCGACAATTTCTGGGCCAAATGGATAAGCCGGATGTTGATTTCATCGAAGGTTTATCACCTGCCGTTTCAATCGATCAGAAATCAACTAACCGCAATCCTCGCTCTACTGTTGGAACGATTACCGAAGTTTACGATTACCTGCGTCTTTTATTCGCTCGCGCAGGAACACCTCATTGCCCCAAGTGCGGCAAGGTAGTAACTCGCCAATCTCCGCAACAAATCGTTGATCAAATCCTTGAACTTCCGGCCACAACTAAGTTCCAAGTTCTTGCACCTGTTGTAAGAGCACGCAAGGGCGAGTTTGTTGAACTCTTTAATGATCTGATTACTCAAGGTTATTCACGTGCACGAATCGATGGGGAAGTAGTCCAGCTCTCTGATGCGCCTAAGCTCAAGAAGCAGGAAAAGCACACCATCGAAGTTGTCATCGATCGCTTGACTGCCAAAGCTGAAAGCAAAACTCGCTTAACGGATTCGATCGAAAATGCTTTGCGCTTGGCTTCAGGAATCGTGATTCTTGATTTTGTTGATGCGAAAGGTGAAGACAAAGAACGCACCTATAGCGAGCACTTGGCCTGTCATGATTGCGAGCTTTCATTTGAAGAGTTAGAGCCCCGCTCTTTCTCTTTCAACTCTCCATTTGGAGCTTGTGCCGAATGTTCTGGAATTGGAACCAAGAAAGAGGTTGATGAGGATCTGATCATTCCGGATGATTCGATCTCAATTAATGATGGTGCGATTGCGCCGTGGTCAGGTGGTCAATCTTCTGATTACTTCTTGCGTTTGCTAGAAGCGTTAGCCAAGGATCTGCCATTTTCTTTAGATACACCATGGAAAAAGATTTCAGTTAAAGCGCGTGAAGCGATTTTGAATGGCTATGAGTATGAAATCAAGATGAAGTACAAGGGGCGCTACGGTGCTCGCAATTACACCACGGGTTTTGAAGGTGTTATTCCCTTCATTCATCGCAGACATGAAGAAACAGATAGTGATTACAGCCGTGATAAGTACGAGGCTTACATGCGCGAAATCGCTTGCGAAACTTGTAACGGAGCCCGTTTAAAGCCTGAAGTACTGGCTGTGACGATTGGTAACAAAAACATCTCGGAAATTTGCGAACTTTCAATCGCTGATTGTGCGGTCTTTCTGAAGCAGATCAAGCTCAATAAGCGTGAGGCACAGATCGCAGAACGCGTGATGAAAGAGGTCAACGCTCGTCTTGGTTTCTTACTGGATGTCGGTCTTGATTACCTTTCACTCGCACGCCCTGCCGGCTCATTGTCTGGCGGTGAAGCACAGCGCATTCGTTTAGCAACACAGATTGGTAGCGGTCTTGTAGGAGTTCTCTATGTTCTAGATGAGCCTTCAATCGGTCTGCATCAACGTGATAACAAGCGCTTGATCGAAACTCTGACTCGTTTGCGCGACCTAGGAAATACCTTGATTGTTGTAGAACACGATGAAGAAACAATTCGAACCGCCGACTGGATCGTAGATATTGGACCAGGAGCTGGTGAACATGGTGGAAAAGTTGTAGTTTCAGGAAGTTATGAAGAACTCATCGCTTCCAAGGAATCGATAACTGGTGCATATTTATCGGGACGTAAATCAATCGAGATACCGAAGAAACGCCGCCCCATAGATCCCAAGCGTAAGCTTGTTGTAAAGGGTGCTAAAGAAAACAATCTCAAGGACATCGAAGTCGAAGTTCCACTGGGTGTTTTTGTTTCTGTCACAGGAGTGTCTGGTTCTGGAAAATCAACGTTAGTTAATGACATTCTGTACACGACCTTGGCAAATAAGTTAAATGGCGCGCGACTTGTTCCTGGTCGTCATAGAACCGTTACTGGTATCGAACTATTGGACAAGGTTGTCCATGTTGATCAATCGCCTATTGGAAGAACTCCGCGTTCAAATCCGGCAACCTACACAGGTGTCTTCGACAAGATTCGCGCGCTTTTTGCTGAAACTAGTGAAGCAAAGATTCGTGGTTACCAACAAGGTCGATTCTCTTTCAACGTCAAAGGTGGACGCTGCGAAAACTGCTCTGGCGATGGAACAATCACCATCGAAATGAACTTTTTACCTGATGTCTATGTTCCGTGCGAGGTGTGTCATGGAGCTCGCTATAACCGTGAAACTCTCGAGGTTCACTACAAGAATAAGACCATTGCCGAAGTTCTTAACATGCCGATCGAAGAGGCGCATGGCTTCTTCGAATCAGTGCCTGCCATCGCCCGTTATCTAAAAACTCTGAATGATGTTGGTCTGGGCTATGTACGCCTGGGTCAATCTGCACCAACCCTTTCTGGCGGTGAAGCCCAACGTGTAAAGCTTGCAACCGAACTACAACGTCGTTCAACGGGCCGCACAATTTATGTCTTAGATGAACCAACCACAGGTCTGCACTTTGAGGATGTCAACAAGTTATTAACCGTGCTCAATAGATTGGTAGACACAGGCAACACAGTTGTTGTTATCGAACACAACTTAGATGTCATTAAGTGTTCAGACTGGGTTATCGACATGGGACCCGAAGGTGGTTTCCGTGGGGGATTAGTTGTCGCCGAAGGAACTCCTGAAACTGTTGCCGCTGTTAAGGAAAGTTACACCGGGCAGTTCTTGGGTGAAATCTTAAAATCAAATAGAAAAGCCCCAGCGAAAAAGTAACCTCATGGCAGATCCTCAAAGTTATCGGCCGACTAATATTCCAGAACACCCTGGGGTGTACCGTTTTTACAATAAACAGGACAAAGTTATTTACGTTGGCAAGGCTAAGAATCTCAAGAATCGATTGAGCAATTACTTTCAAGCAAATCTTGCGACCAAGACCCATCGTATGGTTCATGAAGCAGTCCGAGTTGATTGGACGATAGTTAGCACCGAACTTGAAGCGCTAGCCCTGGAGTTTAGTTGGATCAAACAGTATCAACCCAAGTACAACGTGCAGTTCAAGGATGACAAGTCTTATCCGTATTTAGCGTTATCGCTTAATGATGATTACCCAATGATTTTCATAACCCGAAAGGACAAGCGTCCTGGACTGAAGTATTTCGGACCATACACAAACGCCTGGGCGCTTAGAAACACTTTCGAGGTATTGCTTAAGGTCTTTCCAGTCAGATCGTGCTCATCCTCAAACTTCACACGTGCCCAACGCAGCAAGAGACAGTGCTTACTGGGAGATATCGGCAAGTGCGCTGCACCTTGCGTTGATTGGATCTCGAAAGAGGATCACAAAAAACTAGCTGAGCGACTCAATGAGTTTATGGAATCTGGAATGGAAAACATTCTTCCTAAACTGCACGAAGAGATGAATGCCGCCGCTGCCAATGAAGAGTTTGAAAGAGCGGCACGTCTGCGCGATCAAATCGAGTCCTTTGAAAAGGCCCAGAAATCGACCGAAGGTAATTTTTCCGATGATCTAGATGGAGATTTCATCTCTATTTATCATGACGGTTTCCATGCCGCCGGCTCGATCTTTTCAATGCAACGTGGTTCGGTCAAAGGTTCTCGATCATGGATTGTTGATCAAGAGATGGTCCTTGAAGGCCAAGACGAGTTAACCGCCCTGCTGTATTCAATTTATGGATCCGGGGCAATCGCAGTTCCACGCAATATTTACATCAACGCAGAACCGTCAGATAAAGAACAGCTCGAACAATGGCTTGGCTCGATAGGTTCTACGAAAGTTGAGATCAAGGTTCCGCAACGTGGTGAAAAGGTTGAACTACTAGATACCGTTAAGAGAAATGCCCAGTACTCACTTATTCAATATCTCAGTAAGCGAGCCACCGATGCAGCTGTGAGCGGCAAAGCGTTAACTGAAATTGAGGAGCATCTCAATCTTGGGCGGACTCCACTTCGAATCGAGTGCTTTGATATCTCGAATATTTCAGGCACATCCGTTGTCGCATCAATGGTGGTTTTTGAAGATGGAATGATTAAGAAGAGCGAGTACCGACGTTTCATCATCGATACCAGCGAAGGCTTTGATGACACCCGGGCGATGCATCAAGTGATTACTCGTCGACTAAAGCGTTTACTGGATGATCGCAAGGAAAATGAAGCAGAGGTCGCTGAACTTGGCGGAAAGCCCAGTAAGTTTGCTTACCCACCACAACTCATTGTGGTCGATGGCGGTCAACCGCAGGTCAATGCGGCACAACGCGCATTAGATGAGCTCGGTATTAAAGACATCGCTTTATGCGGGTTAGCCAAGCGATTAGAAGAAGTCTGGATGCCGGGTTCTAAGGATCCATTGATTTTGCCACGTAGCAGTGAAGGACTGTATCTCTTGCAGCGGATTAGAGATGAGGCACACCGCTTTGCAATTACCTTCCATCGCTCGCGTCGTTCAAAGGTTATGTTGGAGTCAGTGTTGGATCAAATACCACAACTAGGTTCGGCACGAAGAGCCTCACTTCTAGAGCGATTCGGGTCGGTAGCGGCAATTAAAAAAGCATCAGTTGAAGACATAGCGGCTACTCCCGGCATCGGCTCAAAGATTGCTTCCATTATAGAAACGCATCTGGCTTCAGTTGCAACTCAATCAGTAAATACGGAAACCGGCGAAATAATGGAGGGTAAGTAATGGGCAAGGAATTCTTCGACCTTCCGGCAGAAGATCAACAGAACTCTTTGACATCTTTCGCCACTGAACTCTTAAAGGATTATGGGATTCATGGCGCAAAGGTTTCATGTATTAACTTTGAATTTAACGCCACTTTTTCGGTCGAGACCGATTCAGGTACCAAGTACGCATTGAGAATCAATATCAACTCGACTCGTACCGTCGATAACATGAAGGCAGAAGTCGAGTGGGTTCATTACCTCAACCGCACTTCGGGATTACACACGCCGACACCAATTGCCACCTTGGATGATCAATACATTGTTTCGAGTTTACATGCAGATTCTGGACAAACCCTTTACGGAGTTATGTACTCGTGGCTAGATGGAGAGGAAATTGGTGACGAGCCAACCATGGAGCAACTCCATCAGGTAGGCAGGGCAATGGCTACTTTGCATGAAGAATCTTCAGAGTTTGCCCTTTCATCCGGCAACTCTCTGCCCACATTTAGTGATTTTTTCTGGGGCACAGAAGATTTTCTTTTCTCTGATAAGTCAGTTTTATCGGATGCGGATCGAGCATCGATTCAACAAGCTCATGACCAAATTATGAAATACACAAATGAGTTATACCAAAACTCACCCGTCCACATCATTCATGCAGATATGCACGGCTGGAACTTGATGTGGAATGAAGGTCAATTGTCGATCTTTGATTTTGATGATTGCGGTTACGGCGTTGAAGCCCAAGATCTAGCCGTGACTTTGTACTATTTGGATACGCCAGAGCAAGATGAAGCCCTTTTGAATGGGTACAAGAGCGTAAGGCCATTACCCACTTACTCCGCAAATGCCATGAAGGCGTTGCTGTTGCAGCGCCGCTTACTGTTGCTCAATTACCTATTTGAAACCAAGAATCAAGAGCACAAGGAGATGCTGCCGGCCTACCTTGAAAAGAGTCTTGAGCGTGTATCGACCTTCTTGACAGATGTAAGAGGATAAGAGCATGGCTAATCAGGAGACCCTAATTCTTACAGGCATGTCAGGTGCTGGACGTTCAACAGTTGCACATGCCCTCGAAGAT
>Ga0315909_10003570_pt1 | contig 18865 bp, 41 predicted proteins | sample LakEriMetagenome_11_FD_203527 | JGI IMG/M metagenome (GOLD analysis project Ga0315909, IMG submission 203527) | Freshwater fungal communities from buoy surface, Lake Erie, Ohio, United States - Buoy 2 MA125 | ecosystem: Environmental > Aquatic > Freshwater > Lake | place: USA: Lake Erie, Ohio... | reverse complement strand
TGGATAAACGATGAAAAAATTAGCAAAGTCATCATATCAGTTTTGCAAGCGGTTGTCAACGACAAAGCTTTCTCTCGTTACTTGGTCTTCAATGGTAAGTTGAACGGCTGGCTTCTGAAAGTTGTACTTGGCAAGTTGTGACTTAAGCACTGGCTTTTTAGGCTGACTAACAAGCGTCGCAAAGCTGAATGACTGCAGAGGGGGGACTTCCACATAGACGACTTGGTCTTTGAACTTCGACGTCATCATGCCGACTTCACGCTTGGCATTGTTGTTTTCAATCACAACAAAGGGAGTCATCACTAAAGCTCCAATAATACCACCGCCAAATGTAAACAGGCTAATTGGGATCCCAACAGCCCAAAGCATACCCACGCCCGAATGATCTAAGTCTAATTGAGAATAAGCCCCTGTACTATTAACGCCATTTTGCACCGTTGCATTTAGGATACGAACAGGATTCTTGGAATTATTGGAAACGGTAATCCTGTAGGCGTTGAATTGCCGTTTGACCTTGCCGCTTTTTAGCTCCACATCCTGCACATCGATCTTAATATCATCCTTGCCAGCCATAGCCAAACACGGCGTGACAAGTAAAGCAAAAGCCAAGTACAGGCTCATCAATCGTTTATTCATGGTATATCCTTTCCTATCGCTTGGCACATCCAAGCCTCCCGATTATAACCGAAGCCGTCCATTTTCGCAACTTTCGCAGGTTTCGCAATCGCAACGGATGCAAAACCAGTTTACTGATGTCAGTAACGTGGTAGTGTTACCTACACACCATTTCGTTGACGCCACCGATATGATACTGTTATTTGTTGCTTGTTGAACCGTTCGGGAATCCCGTACAGTTGCATTGTTAATATGTACGCCTCTCTAAGCTCTAAAAACACACTTCCCCTTGCCTTTATTCATAAATCGCATTTTCGCACCGTGTGATTGATGCCAGTTGTTGCAAAACGCATTATTTAACTATTGCTCGACTGATTAAAAATTCACAAAGACTGCTATATATATTTATTTATAAATATATTTTATAACTTTTACCATTACCATTACCATAACTATTACTATTACTATTACTATTACTGCTAGATTTGCTAGGTTTTGCTACAGTTTGCTTAGCAAAGCTAGCAAGTGCTAGCATTTGCTAGAAAAGCTGAAACTCCTCCAAATGATGTATTCCACAAATAAATGCTTCCCTTTTATAAACAAGTCTGTTATTATATTCATATCGGTTGAAACAAGTCGACCCAATATATTTCCTCAAAACAATTTTGAAACACTTTGACCCGAAAGGGTTAGAGGGAATATATTAAATCACCTCTCTACCCAAAGTTCAGAGGTGACTTTTTTTGTTCTTTGATTCGTGAATAGAATACTTCCAGTTGATTTTGGCACAAAGTGTACTCAAAGCTCGGGATTCTGCGTTTGGATCGGGGCTTTGAGGAGAGATAGTGTGTTTGGAAGGGCTTGACGTGACAAGCTAAATCTAACGGAAGAGTAGAAGTGGAGCATCCCTTGTTTATGAGGCATGGGGTGCGATGCTTTCAACCTTCTCTACCCCTTTTTTAGCAGGTGTTCATTATAGTGACGTACCACCCTGCTATTGAAGGGGGTAGAGAAGATTTTAGTTACAATAAAGAAAATCGATGCGAAAGTATCGCATGGAGGGATGAATTATGAGTATTGAACAATGGAGCAGCGAAATCCAAGGCTTTATTTCGGGCTTGGAAAATCTTAAATCAGAGCATGACCGCTTGCTCGCAAGAAACAATCAATTGCTTGTAGAAAATGCCGAACTAGAAAAACGGATTGAGGAGCTTGAATAATGCCTAACGACCCCCTCCCTGTTACCCCTACGTCGCCATTATAACCATACTAGGCTTGCTCTTCATGCTCGCCATTGCACCAAGTTAGAAAGGAAATGCACACCATGAAATTAGAAAAAGTTATTAAAGTCTGCTTGAAATTAAAAGAAAGAGGTTTTAATTTTAGCAGTACAAAACAATGGGGCAACCTCAAGAGTAAACATAATCACTACGGCTATGGAAACGTCCGCTTAAACTATGTGTTACATCATCCAAACGCCCCTTATATTGCAGTGTTTTGTGAACAACCTAGCGGTGAATATATTACAGAACTTCTTTAACGTAAACCCACCCCTAAACTGCTTATTTTTAACCCATAAAGGAACCCCCTATGTCTAGTTACAATCAACGAGTAGACCGTTTGCAGATTGACCCTGTAAAGGCACTCCCTGCCCCAGCCCAACGCAATTATGACAACTTGCCTAGACTGGTACAAAAGCAAGTGAAGCAAGAGTACACGCTTAATGTTAAAGCGAATAGCCGTGATGAGTATGTAAAAGCCCTAGATGAAGCACACGCTCAAGCCCTTATCAATCTAGGACGTGATGAAGCTTTTGAACAAGGAGGTTACGGTGTTTAGTTTTTTCAAACCCAAAAAACAGCCCTTGACTTTCAAGCAAGGCTTTAAGCATTGCCAGCTGGCTATTGATTACTGGCAAGGGCAAGGCAAAAGCTTAATTGAAGCCGTCGCTTTGCTTCAAGAGGCGTTAAGGTGTGATCCGCCTGAATCGCCCGAGTATCAAAAAGGCTACGAAGCTTATTTGGAGCAGTGCATTAAAGTTGTAATGACTCAACAGGAACAAATCCCAGTGAACACACCACCCGATTTAGCGTGTGACCTGCTTGAGTTCTTAGACGACCCAGTGGTGGAGCCATACGACAACGGCTTCAGATTGGCGGAAAAACATTTTGATGGATTGCTTCAAGAAATGGAAGATGCTAAAGCCGTCCACGCTTACATGGTGCTTCACCGTCAACGTCTGAAAAAAGGGATGTCGACGGAGGAGCGATTCGGTTTTCATGCGTTTCTAGTCAAAGTTGCGGACAACCTAGACCGCCGTGAAGCCCTTGAAGCCCAATGGATGTATGGGCGTGAAAACGCCTAGTTTACGAATTAAGAAGGAGCCACGCATGGGGCGAAGTCAGCAAAAACACCCACAATGCACACGCCTTCATTATGAAAGCTTGGTGAATCGTATTCAGTACCGCTTTCTTGACCACTACCACCCCGACGACCCGATCCGCCAAGACGCTTTAAAACAAGCGATTGTAACGGAGCTTGTGTGGCTGATGAACCGCTACGAGAAAGGGCAGTCGGTTAGGGAGTGGTACTTAATGGAGCGACTGAAAGGCGGAATCAGGCTAAGGGGGCGTAAGCTTACCCAGTGGCAGAAAGACAAGATGTATGACTTGTTACGGCTTGTGATTCAGCCTGATGACGTGTTTCGAAAAGCCGATGTTATTTACGAAAAGAAAAGGAATGAACTATGAAAAACCAAGAAAAAAGCTCGAAGGATGCCCCTTTTAGATTCCACTTGAGCATTCAGCAGATGTTATTTTTCGTCCCAACAGTGGCGATTGTAGGGGGCTTGATTGTCACAGTCCTATGCCAAGTGTTTAAGGAGCCAGTGGCGAATGCTGAAATGCAAGTTGTGCATAGCGTATCCCCTACACATCCCCCCATTGACCGCTTGGAGTTTGAAAAGGCAATGAACAACTCATGTATCAGCTTTAAAGCTTTTAACGCCCTAGCGGTAGAATACGCAAAGCTTGGATACGGCACAGCCCCTTCCTATCTGCAAGTGTGTGGCAAGAAGGCTCCAGTCCCTGAACAAGCGAATGAGGGGGCAGGGCAAGAGCAGGGAAAGCTCAAAGCTCAAGGATGAGCAAGAAACCAACCAAGCCAAAGAAGGTGACGGTCAAGCGGTTGACCTTTGAGGTCGCCTTGCGTCACGTCCTGAACCAAGAAGGGGGTGTATCAAACGATCCTAGAGACGGTGGAGGATTGACCAACAGGGGGATTTCTAGCAAGTTCTACCAAGGGCTTGTTAAAAAGTACGGATACCCCAATAAGCCAGTTACGGCGTTGAGCAGTGCGGAAATTACCAACATTTACAAAACATGGTTTTGGAAACCGCTTGCTAGACACCATGCAGACAATCCAGCCCTTGCGATTCAGTTGTTTGACCACTCTGTAAACGCAGGTGTAACAGTGGCTAGCGACTTGTTAAATCAGGGCAATACTACGCCTCAAATGTACAAGAACGCACGGATAACGTACTACAAGCAACGCCCTAAGTGTCGCACATTTGGCAAAGGCTGGATTGCAAGGGCGAATCGGACTTATCAAAAAGGATTAGAACTAAGCTGAAAGGAGCTTAACGATGAAAAAACTTCATTTGACCGTATTGTTATTAGTAGCATTTGCCTTGGGAGTGTACGCAGAGACCCTTCACTTTAAAAGGGTTCTCGAAAATGGCGTAATGAGCAAGGCGTCTGTCAACCTTACCCACGCTATTCATAGGGGTTTGGTTGAGTATGACGACAAAACAATGAACATCGATCAAGGTGAGGGTGGAATGATTGTTTATCATTTCAATCTGCGTGACGAGTTTGGAATAAGCGACTTGGTAGAGTTGCCTTGTTATTTGGTCGACAAGTACGGATGCTTTTTAGGGAAAGGAGCTTAACGAATGATTGAATGGATACTAAACGCCATGCTTGCAGTGCAAAGCCATCTCCCTGCAATACCGACCAATATCGCCATTTACGGCGGATGTGTAATAGTGATACTCATCTTTGCCGTCGCCTTGTGGCTTGCATTTATAATGCCTTTACACGCATGGATTAAACGTGAAAAGGAAGACGAAAGAATCCGCTTAGAGATTTACGATAAAAAAACCTACGATTAAGAAAGAAGGATGAACCGATGTTTAACTACGATTTACACCCTGTGGAGTTTTTTAGTGGGGCGATCCTCACTTGCTTATTCGCCGTGTGGATTTGGAAATGGCAGGAAGGCAACGAGCCAAATAAGGTTGAGAACACCGACCCACCGTTACCAGTTCCTACTTACCAACTGATTGTGAGCGTTTACGACGACGACACCGCCACCATTACCGCAAAGGACATAAACGGCAAAGATATGCCTATACGAAGCCAGCGGTGGTTTCAGGATGACGGCTTAGGGCTTGTTGGCTACGTCCCCAAGCCTCATGTCCAACAGTACAAAATCGAGCCACCACAAGCCACGCTGGAGGCTAGCACGGAGCTTGTGCCTGTGGCGGTGGAAGTGAAAAGTGAAGAAGAAAAGGAAAAGGAGGAAAACCTTAACCTACTGAACCAGTCTTCGCTTGATAAAAAAGACCAAGAGGCGTACAACAAGCTCAAGCAAGAGCAAATCGCCAAAGGGCTGATTGACACCAAATAAACTTGGTTAGGGAATAACGAAACGGGGGGCGACAGCGTCCCCTTTACTTTGAAAGGTACACCATGACAAACTGCGAATACTGCGGAAACCTTGCCAAGCTTGAAGGCGATCTATTAAGCCGTGAGGAACTTCTGCAAGTTTTTAACGATTGCGACGAGGCTGCCAACACCGACCCCTTCTTTAAAAAGAACGGCTTTATCATGCTGGCATCGATTGCAAGGGCATTCAAAGACCACACCGACGACTTTAAACGGAAAGATGTGCGTATCCAATGGCGACACGAGCCGTTTGAAGGCATGGAGCTTCTAGGCAAAACGGCGGAGTGGCAGGACGCTTACAGCACGGAGGAAGACGAGAATTATTTTGATAAACAAGACGTTACGGAGCAGTCGCTTCGTGGTTGGTAGATAAAAAAGAAAGGAGTCCATTATGGGCTTAATTGTTAAAGAAAATGAAAATACAGATTTTAAACCATGCCCTGCTGGCACACACGTTGCCATTTGTACGGGCTTAGTAGACTTAGGCTTACAGGTAAACAAGTTCGATACCAGTAAAGCCCCAAGAGAAAAGGTTGCACTATTTTGGACGCTTCCTGATGTCCTGCGTGAAGACGGCAATCCTTTTGTAGTGCGTGAGGTGTACACCGCCACGTTAAACAAAAACAAGCAAGGCACTCCGTCAAAGTTGAGATCCTGCCTAGACGCATGGAGGGGGGTGCCTTTTACAGAGGAAGACCTTAAAGGGTTTGACTTGACTAAAATACTTTGCAAGCCCTGCATGTTAAGTATTGTTCATGAGGAAAAAAAGGAAGGGGGCGTGTACGCTAATATCAATAGCGTCCTTGCAATGATGAAAGGGATGCCAATACCAGAGCTTCCTGAATCGTCTTTGATTTTACACTTTGACACAGAAAACCCTTCACTCGAAGACTTTCAAAAGCTTCCTGAATGGGTGCAAAACATGATTCGCCAAAGTGTTGAGTGGGAAGCTATTTTTTCAAAGATGAACACCTTAGAAGGAGTCCCTAATTCTTAAACGACTACTAACAACGCACGGCTTGCATGGGCGAGCCGTGCAGGAGGAAAGACTATGCCACTAACAATTAAAAGCCTTAAAGGCAGGCTATGGTTTGACTACCTAAGCAGTTGGAGCCAGTTGAAAGACTACCGTTTTGTAGCTGAACAAGTCATCGCTGAAATTATGCAGAATGCCTTGAAGGACTACACACAACCCACAATCCACCGCTTGCTTGATGTGTTGACTAACGCCGATCCGAAGAAGCCTTTGAGCCAGTTGGAGATTGAGGTTTGTTACCCCTTGTTTTCAGGGAAGCCCCTATCGGTGGAAGCCATGCACAAGCTATTCGATAAGCGTGTGAAGGACTATGAAGCCTATGAGGCAGGCGAGTTGGACGCTAGGGACATCAAGCCCCACATTTACGCAGAACAGGCGAGAGCGTGGGAGGAAACCTTCACACAGGAAAGAAAACAGGCGTGGAGGCGAGCCAATGGCATTTAAGAAAGCCACCGAAATCGGCTTGAAAATTGCGGTGGATTATACCGCTTAAGCTTGTTTTTTGCGTGTTGGTATGGTATACTTGAGGGGCAACGACTTAATTTAACAATTTTTTTGACAGGGCTTATCCCCTGCACCCCCTCTTAATGGTTAAGTCGTTGCACGCTTTCACACTTGAGGGGGTGTTTTTTATTTTGTTTTTAAAGAGTGGAGGTCGTAGCATGGCAAGAAAAGAAAACAGCCGATTCATGCCGTTTTACTTTGATGATTTTGAAGATGCCACCACTCACTTGACCGATAAACAAAAGTGGATTTATTTTAGAATGATTTGGTGGCAATTTCACAATAAAGCCCCCTTTAAAAGTTCTGAACATGCGAGAAAAGTTTTGTCAGTTTCGAGTCGGGACTGTGTCATTATCGACACACTATTGACACAGTTCTGTGTCAAAACCGACACAGGATGGTTACAGAATCGCACATTTGAAGAAATTAAAAAAATAGCCTCAAAGTCAGAGCTAGCAAGGGAATCGGCGAATTGTCGCTGGAAAAATAACGATGCGAACGCATTGCTAGAAGAGAAGAGAAGAGAAGAGAAGAGAAGAGAAGAGAAAAAAAACTCACAAAAAAAAGAAAATGATGTGAGTGTGAGTGATGATTTTTTGGTTTCTGAAACGCTTGAAAAAAAAGAAAGCGAAAAGCCTCAAACCGTGAAAGCTTTTGCCTCCGAAGCTCAAGCCTACGCCGAAGCCCAAGCGAAAGCTTGCGAGGCTGAAACCGCCGTCCTGTACCGCTTTTCGTGGGTTTTGGCGTGGTTAAGCACCTATCAAACCCCCGAAGAAGCCGTGAGGCGAGGCGTGGGTGAGCCTGAATTGCTGGATCTCTTCAAGCAAGCCGTGGATGCGTCCATTTCAACCCAAAAAGCCCACAATCCAAGGTATGTTCAAGCCGTTTTTCGCAATAGCGTGGAAGCGTGGACTCCACAGGCACGAAGCAAGCCAATGCAAAACGGAAAGCCTGTATTTCAAGCTTACACCGACGAGGCGTGGGAGGGGCGAAAAAGCGGTGAGTACATTTTGGATCCTGAAACAAACGAGTTAATTTTCAAGGAGATTTCTTAGTGTTTGAAAAGATTATTGAGGAAATGCCACTTGGTCATAGCCACAAGCATTTTCAGATTGTTGAAGACTGGTGGAATACTGGCATTGAACCGCCTGAATACAGAGGCAAACTAAACGGCGTTTACAAGTCGAGCAAGCCAAAGGTGGCAATGTGCCAAAAAAGAGCGTTGGCTAAAATGCTTCAAATTGCAGATAAACCCAAAGCCCCACGTTCTGATGTGGATATATTTAAGCCCTCCCCTTTTGATGAAGCAAAAGAAGCCTTGAGCTTTTTGGGTATGGGAGGCATTTATGCGAATGCTTACACAGGGGCGTGTAGGGAGGACACCACGGCGATGAAAGGGCTTCGTGAATGGCAGAACAACCACAAGACCTTTTTGCTTCTCTGTGGCAAGACAGGGGCAGGGAAAACATTCGCTGGCATCGTCGGTATGGTGGACGGTATGCAACGCATCAACAACACGCTGAACTGGAACGGTGTCTGTGTGAAGGATCACCAGCTGGCGGATATGGTGGCTTTGACGATGACGAGCGTTGCAGAGAAAAACGAATTGTACAGAAAACCTCACTTGATGATTGATGACTTACGGCACGGATCTAAAATAACCGATGCCTTCCAAACGCTTGTGTTGAACATCGTTTCAGAGCGTTATAACAATCGGCGTAAAACAATCATCACAACGAATGCCACGCTTCACCAGTTCTTTATGGCGTATGGCGACCAAGTGAGACGACGGATTTTAGAAGACGGCAAAGTAATTGAGTTAATTTGAGAAAGGTTGAGTGATGCTAACAGTTGATGAACTTATTGAGTTTTTAAAAGAAAATACAGGAATGGAGATGCCTGTTTACATTAACGGCACACATCCTAAGCAGATTCGCATCAATGCGGATGTTCAAGGGTTTTGTATCGAAACAGACCCTGAAGAGGGACACTATAACCCCGAAGTTGATATTTTAGTATGGGAGGAGGATGAAGATGAGTAGTACACTAAGAGGTTACGACCGCCACAAGTCGGATTATTACGTTACGCCCGACTGGATTATTGATGAACTGTTTGATGAAATCCCTGAACTGTTTGAAGAAACGGAAGGACGCATTGCACTAGACCCTTGTGCAGGCGGTGGCATCGTCAACGGCTCACAAGCTTTTGGTATGCCATACCCCGAAGCATTGAAACGTCAAGGCTGGGAGAATATCATCACAATGGATATTCGTGAGGATTCACTAGCTGATATAAAAACGGATTTTCTACAATGGAACAATCCCGACAATCTCGATTTTGACTTAATCATCACAAACCCACCGTTTGCTATTGCTGAAGAGATTACACGCAAGGCGTTAAGACTAGTGGATTCTGAAAGTGGGAAGGTGATAATGCTTCAACGCCTCAACTGGCTAGGCAGTGCGTCAAGGGATGACTTCTTTACTTCATACCCCCCCTCACTTATTGTCATGCACGCTAAACGCCCTTCATTTGGTGGGACAAGCTCTACCGATTCTGTAGAATATGCCCATTTCATTTGGGATAACACAGACAAGTCAGAATGCACAAGCTTTGTGCGTATTAGAGCGGACAATTACAAGACACAACAGAGTTTATTTCAAGAGGTGCAACATGACTAACCCCAACAAACAAGAAGTCCTAGCGTGCCTCCATGCGTTCCTGAAGGCGAAAGGCTGGGCGGAAATCAACAAGAAGAAAGCGACGGTGTATAAGAAGTCTTTTGAAAGAGAGGGCTGGCTGGATCAAAAAATCACCATCCCGAATGTTGGCATTGTAATAGGGGAGACTAGGCTAGAGGAGCAGTTGTGGGACGCCATAGCCACACTGGCGATGCTCTACGATTCGACGTACACACGGTTTTATGATGAGTTGGTGAAGAAAGGCGGTGAATAATGGAAACACTCAAGATGCTTTTGCGTGTAACCTTTAAGTTTTTTCTCGTTGTGCTTTGGGCATCCCTCCAATTGACCATGCTTCCCTTTGCTCTGATTGTGGGCGTATTGAAATATGGACTGCCAAAAGCTGAAAAGACTTTTGATGATTTTATTAGTGACATAAGTAAGAAAGGCGGTGACGCATGAAGACTATGCCAAAACGAGGTGTTTATAAAATAAACCACAGTATATTGGTTGATTTTATAAAAAATAACCGTGTTCAAGGTGGGAAAATAGGAAAGTGTTGCATCTGTGGGAAAAGTCATGTTTTTGCACATGATGAGTTAAAAAGCCCCATGCCTCCGTGTGAAAATGGATGCGATCCTGAAGAGTATATAGCAAATCTACAAAACAAAACGGAGACCAACGCATGACTAAGAAAATAGCAGAAAGACCTTGTTTGATTCACTTACAAAGCGAAGCTTTTGATGACGACACGCTTTGCTCATTAAAACTGAATGCAAACGACGTAGCGGAGTGGGAAATCGGCGAATGCATCCCTGAATTAGGGGCGAGCATCTTCCAAGTGACCTTTAAGGGGCATCCCATTCAGGAAGACGGAACACTGACTTGCCTAGGAAGCCTGCTATACGACGCTTGTGATTATGGGCTAGAAATTCACCAGTTGATCGGCGACGCATTGTATGAGGCACGGCATCCATGGTTAGATTATGAAGATGCGGTAAAGCGTGGAGCGTTTAAGGAAAAGGCACAATATCTTTACTTGCTTACAAATAAGGAAGATGAAAACCTAGATGTAACATGGGTGTATTTGCAGGCGGGACTAATGAGACTAGAGTCTTATCAAGCTAAAAGTGCAAAGGTGCTAGCGGTTAAACCTGTTGATAAGGTTGACTTTTACCACTTCAACCAAGTGAAAGTATGGGAGATGAACACATGATTTTTATTTTCGACATTGACGGCGTATTGGCTGATGTGACGCACTTGTTGCCACTAATCACAGGGGCAAATAAGGACTATGAGGCGTACTATGCACGAATCCGTGAAGCTGGGGTTATTTATGGCATCGCCCCGATTTTACAAGGCATCCAAAAGCATCACGATGTGTTTTTCATCACAGGACGGCGTGAGTCAAGCCGTCAAGACACGATCCAGTGGCTACAGGTTAATGGCTTTTGTGGCGAAAACCCTAGCCTTTACATGCGTCCTGAAGGCAACTTTGAGCCTGCACACAAGGTCAAGGAACGGCACTTGAGGGAAATCTGCACGGATGTTGCCTTTGGCGATGTGACGGTGTTTGAAGACGACCCCCAGTGTGTGGAAATGTACAAGAGCCTAGGATGCTATGTGTGCCATGTAAAGCACGAGAACACGAGAAAGCGAGGAGCTGATATGTACGAACTATTTTGGGCAAGCACTAGCGGTGGCGGTAGCTTTTGGGTGGAGACACTGGAGCCTTTTTATATTTTTGACTCAACAGAAATAGGAAGGGTTTGGTTTGGGCAAGGTTCTATTTTGTCTCCTTTATCCGTATTTAGAGTAAGTAGCCTTACAGAGGCTATGAATGAAATCCATACCCTTAACAGCCAGTTAGAAGCGTACCGAAGCAAGCAGTTAAGCTTGAACATCAAGGGAGGGAAGCGATGAAAATTAAAATCAGAGAAACGGCACGAGCCAAGAAGGGCTGGAGCCTTTACAAGCTAGCCAACGAGCTTAAACTTCCCCAACAAACCGTGTACGGCTGGCAAAGTGGACGCACACAGCCGAGGCTTGAGAGCGTGGACATGCTTTGTAGCGTCTTAGGTTGTAGCGTGGGGGATCTGTTTGAAGCCGAGCCTGTGGAGGTATCGGTCAATAAAGAGCTTTTTTGGTTGACATTTAGAGACGGCTCACATATTTTAGCCCATGCTACTTGTGGCAATTATGGCACGTTTGAGAAAAAAGCTTGGGTTAATTTGGACGGAACACCTGTGAAAGAAAACCCTTATGGTGTTCAACGTGGCGGTTTTGAAGGTGAGATTATTCCTTATGAACCATTTGGTATGAGTGAGGTGAAGCCGTGACCACACCCCTAACACGCCAAGATGTCCTAGGCATCGTCCTAGAAGCCCTAGAGCTTCACGAGGCGAAGAAAGCCGATGCACACACCAAGCGGATTGTTGCAGAGTTTGAGAAGTCTCTTTCGTTTGGACTGCAGGAAGAGAAGTCACCGACAACAATGTCACGAAAATCAGTAGTCCCTAAATCAGTAAGAAAGTGGAAAAAATGATGTTTAACTGGTTGTACGAGTTCGGAACGATGTTGTGGCAAAACGGCACGGTGTGCTTGATTATCGGCTACATGATTATCGGCTATGGTGCAGGGTGGGTGATTACAGGAACACAGCGTGGCAAGGATTACGGTCAAGTCGTTTTTCGAGTTTCCACAAAAACAGAGAACGGCAAGGGGCTATTGAATACAAGCATTGCATGGGACGGTGTGCCTATGGATCCTACAAGACCACTTCGTCCTGTATTTAAACATCACAGACACGCCATGCACGCCTTTGAGGATACAGTCCACCACCTTAAAAATATAAACGATTATTTTAATAACGAAGAAAAAGAGAAAGGGAAAGAATGATGCCTACTTATTTAGTTGAAGGTGTCCGATCAAGAAAAAAGCAATTGTTTTTTCTTATTGGCGTCCCTTGCCGCAACCACCGCAGGAGGTGAGCCATGCTTGAGTTTTTAAAGAAGTGGTTAAAGCCGAAAGAGAAGAAAGTGGAAATTAAGCACGATTGGATTTATTACACCCAAGGCACACATACGCCACAAAACCATGACGACATTTTGCAACACGTTCTAAATGAAACATGGAACTCTGACGACGGCACGTTTACATTTGAAGATAAGAAAGGCAACTAAAATGCAAGAAATCATAACCGAAATACTGGAAATTCACGGCTTCCCTACGAAGAATGTGGAGAAATTAACGACCTTATTAGAAAATTGGAAACTTAAGGATTTAACAGCTCTCACCGTCATCACAAGCGACAAGCAAATTATGGGATTTTCTATGGGGAATCGCATAATCGCACTTGGGGGCATAGTGCCTACCTTTAGTCAAGAATGGCGTTACTGCTCCCTAGGCTCCGAGCTGGTGGTACGATTGAAAGGCGGTGAGTGATGATAGCCATTAACTTTAAAGCCAAGTTTGCGGACTTGGTTGCCAGTGGTAAAAAGACGCAGACCATACGACAGACGAACCGTTTCAAAGTGGGGGATACACTACAGCTCTACACAGGGCAACGTACAAAGGCGTGTCGTAAATTGGGTGAAGCCGTTGTAAAAACAATTTTTAAAATTAGTATTACTGAAACAAATGTTGAGTATGCTAATCTTGACTATATTTCTGTTTGCGGAAAAGGACGTGAAAAATCATTAGGTGGACGAGAATATCTATTAAATAACTTTGCCCAAAAAGACGGCTTCAAAGACTTTGAGGAAATGAAAGCGTTCTTTGTAGCTCAATACGGCGACTTGCCTTTTGAGGGGTACTTAATCCAGTGGGAATTGAAAGGCGGTGAGTGATGGAAACAATCAAGATGCTTTTGCGTGTAACCCTTAAGTTTTTTCTTGTTTTGCTTTGGGTGTTCCTACAACTAACCATGCTCCCTTTTGCTCTGATTGTAGGCGTTTTGAAATACGGATTGCCAAAGGCTGAAAAGACTTTTGATGATTTTATTTGTGATGTAAGCAAGAAAGGCGGTGGAGCGTGATTAAAGACGATGCAGAACTTGAAGATGTTTCGCTTAAGATATACAACCTTATGCAGATCCCAAAACTTACAAAAAAACAGGGACAAGCCTTAGTCTCCCTTTGTAATGAAGTGGAAATATACGAGGCTCAACTAGAGATTTGCGATTTCAGAAAAAAGCTTAATGAGGTATGGAGTGCTATTGAAGAGCTTGAAAAGAAAGGCGATAGCAGAACCGAGCGTGACATTATAAAGCTTATAGAATCAAGAAAAAAACGAAGTGTGATGTGTCAGCAATTTGCATATTTGCACACTACATTAAAAGCATTAAAGAAAGGCGGTGAGTGATGAGTAAGGTTTCGCAATTTTTTCGCATTGTGTGGAAGTTCCTATTGGTGGCTATGTGGATGCTTGCACAAATACTAATAGTCCTGCCGTGCGTCTTGTTAAAAGCCCTAAAAGAACAACTGGCACAAGGCTTTCATTCTACCGAAGCGAGTCTTGACAAAATCATTAAAGATCTAAAGAAAGGCGGTGAAGGGTGAGTATACTTACTAAGATTGCCAAGTTTATAGCATTGTTATTCTTTTGCATAACCGTTGCCTGTTTTGCACGTTTGCTTGGTTCATGGTGTGGGTACTACATGACCGCACATCCTACATTATGGCTTCTTGTGGGGCTAGGAATGCTCCAGTTTTGGGGGATGTTTATGAGTGACAAGAAAGGCGGTGAATAATGCTTATAAATAAAGACACCTTGAAAAGGTTGGTGCTTGTGACTCTTGCAGTGTTTCTAGTCCCTGTGCTTGTCTGTGGTTTTTTAGCATGGAGCAAATGGGTGTTTCTATTACTATTGTCCTAGCCTAAAGTATGTTAAAATAAAAGCAACGCACGCACCCGACCTCTCAACGATGTAGAAAAGGGTGCGTTTTTGTTTAATACGCCCACGTCCGCTCGTCGCCTACGGATTCGCCATGTACCACTTAACTTTCGTGCGGATCCAGTTGCCCACCTCGTGAGGTTTGAGCTGTGGCTCCCACGGTATGCTGTTGATGTCAATCTTCCCAGCGGAATCCGTCCCCTTGTGCTTCAAGCCAAACTCATAATGCGTGTAAACGGTGTCCTCATTTATAGGGATGCCGTTTGCTTTGCAGAATTGAGCCACGAACTTAAGACACGCCTCAAGGCTTTTCTGTGTAAACGTACCGCCCTTGTACCCTTTAAAGGCTCCACACACGGCGACACCCAACGCCCAACTATTACCACCAGCACAATGTGCGGCGTAAGTATCACCATTTTTTAGCTGGCGAGCGTTGGCTTCAGGAGGGAATTGACCCTTCACACAATCGCCGTCATCCTCAAAGATGAAGTGATAATGCTTGCGATCAATGGCGTTGGCTTTGAGTCCGCCAGCCGTCCAGTGAATACACACACGTTTGAGTTTAGCGTTCATTGATGTATCCTTTCATACTTGTGAACCGTGTTGCCTTCAACCCAATAAGCAGGGCGTGGCGTACGTTGAACTACTCGATTTTCTCGAGGGGTTGCCTGTGCATTCATTTTGTCAACCTGCCTATCAACACAGACCTTCAAAATCAACACAAGAATCATCGCTCCTAGCCATATAAAAAACGGCATAACGTCCTCCTAAAGAAAAGGGGCTATGGGGAAGCCCCCTACTTTGCTTTTCTACAAACACACACTAAGCTTTATCATCTTCAAGAGATTTTTGAAGTGCCACCACTTGAGGGATTGTCGCACCAATAATGTTGCGAAGTATAATCGCAGGCACTTTCGCTTGAATCGGCACAGGAATCAATGCCAACACTTCATCGACGCTTATCTTGCCGTCATCGTTCTTGTCGAGAAGGTCTCGCACAATGTCAACAATAATCGCCATAACTGCCTTGGCTCTTGATGTTTCAAGCCCTTGCTTGACCTTGCCAACAAAACCTTTAATCCAGTCAATAAACGACATAGTCTAATCCTTCTGATTTTGTAACGTATCTTCTAACATCTCTCTATCTTACCACGCAATCAAGCATAGCAGACTAAGGCGAATGGGGGACTTCAAATTCCGCATGGTGGACTCCTTCAGCTCTTCCTTCAAGTAATCCAAGTTTGTAAGAAAACTCAAGAAGCTTGTTTTGTAGATCCGCAATACGCTTGTTTTGGATTTTGTTGTTTTCTTTACACTCGAGGCTTTCATCTTCCGCCTTTTTCTTAAGTTCAGCAAAATCCTTTTCTGCCTTTGTTTTAACAGCGTCGAATTGAGTAAGAATCCACTTAAACATAAAACCAATAGCGACTGGCATAACGCCGATTGCTCCATAAAAAACGGTTGTGTCTATTTCAACGGTTGCCATTAAACATTCCTCCATGTACCAGCATTTTTGACTTTAATGCTGACAATATCTTTCCACGTTCCAGCATCTTTCACCTTAATCGTAAGGGCTTGCTTCCACACCCCAGCATCCTTGACGAAGACTTTTGGGGCTGGCGGTGTGCCAGTAGGAGCTAATAACGGCGTACGAATGCGTAAAACCATGGCTTAGTCTCCTATTAAGGGTGGATGGTTACGGAAGGGATGCGAAGCGGGTGGTGTTTCAACAAGCCGACCGTTTTTCCAATATAAATATCCTTCTATTAACTCAATTTGCCTATCGGTCGCAGCATAAGGCAAAATTAAAAGGTCTCGCATTCTACCTCTAAAAGTACTTAGGTCTGGACCAAATCCAACAAACAAAGCACCTGTGCTTGTTGTGGTCGCTGCTGTGATCCCACCTGAAGCGGCTAGCACACCATTTACACGCAGTATTGATTTTGTTGAGGCGTTGCCGTCAAATCTCCATACAATTATATAATTTGTGTTTGTTGCAATCGTTGTGCCTATAGTCTGACCGTTTAAAACCGCTAACAAATCGGCTCCAATAACAACTAATCCTGTTCTAGCCGTAGGGGTAGTGGTTCCATGTTCAAAAAACCACCCTGTTGCTGTTTGATTGATTACCGCAAACGCTGTAAATGCCGTAGTGGTGACAAGGGGTGTAAAAGAAGCAGTGCCTACTAAGCGTTGAGTTGAGGCTGTAAACCCAACAGAAGGGGTGTTATTCCACCCCCCTGCTTGATAAGCAGGGCGAAGCCCAGCAGTTGATTGAGTAAACGACCAAAGTTCATCAGAATCATTCCATTGTGAAACCGCACCACTAACAACCGTAATGTTTTTTTCAGCGTCTAAATTTAGACCCCTTCGTATTATTTCAGGGCTTGGCGTCCACAACCGCCTCTGCAAGCGTGCTTCGTCGTACCGCCAATTTAAACCAACTCCTCTTGGCATTAGGTAATCTCCTCGTTCCAAGTGGCGAAAGTTAAGCTATTGCCCGAAACCGCCGTATTAACACCCATATTGTTTTGCCAATACAAACCGTATACGCCTGCGTTGGGTACACGCATAGGTACATGAAAACGCACTGGTCTTGTACCTGTTCCAGTTAAAGCCACAGTCATGGATTCGGAATTATTTTCAGCGTAGTTTGTGCCGTCTACTTTTCTTCGTAACAAAAACGAAGCACTCCCTCCTGCGTTAGGAGTAAATGAACCAAGAACTATGTTAAGTTCTATATAAAAGTCTTTCCCAGTCGTGTTTGGTATGTCTGTAATGAAAGTCGTCGTGCCTGAGGCTCTGTTATCTAAAGCTGTTCCTGCAACGTTAGAACTTGGACTACTTAAATCTGACCATGTAGCGATTGCCATTATGCTTGACCCCCTCTTGCGATTCCCACTGTTCGAGCCGTTACTTCGATGTTGTTATATTCTGCCCACGATTGCAGGCGATAGGCTTTTGATGAAATAAACTCACCTTGCTCTTGTGTGAAAAGCCCTGCTGAAATTGCACTGCTTAACATGGTTTCAAAAGGTGTTCTAATTTCAGAATTGCTTAAATCAAACATGTAATCTCTTGTAGATACAGAGTCCACAATGTTAAGGCATAAAGCTTTCTCGCTTGCGTTTTGGCTATTCTTAGACTTATCTACAATGCTTGCCCACACATTAAAGGAAATTAACATCCTCATCACATCGGCGTTTAGAATAGAGCCATAAGTGGGTGGCAAAGCAGGGTCAGGCGTGTTTAAAATATCCGCCACTTCCCAGTCAGGTAAAGAAGCCAAATCGCTTTCCTGTATTCGTGTTTGTAATTCTGTCATATTGCCCTCCTAGGGTGTAAATTGAATCCATACGTCGCCGTTTGCTCCGTCTCCAGCAGTGGGAGCAGAAGTCGATGTAAAAACTGTTATGTTTGACGCTCTATCTAGCGACAAGGCTGTTTTCAGCGTAGCGTTGGGTATAGCCTCTACATTGCCAGTTCCAGCGGTATTACGTCCCAGCACTGTAGCAGTGGCTACTTGTGCCATGTCAGCAAGCGTTACCGCATTATTGGCAATAGTTAGAACGCCTGTGTTTGAAAGAGTAGCATCGCCCGACATAGCAACTGCCGTCGCCACGTTAGATCCATTACCCACTAAGATATTTGCAGAAGTAAGAGCTGTTCCGAGTTTCCCTGCCAAAGCATCAAACACGGCGTTTTGTGAAGGGGCGATTGTTGTAACACCATCTGTAATAGCATCCGCCACTTTAGCGTCTGCATAGGTGTTTGATGTTGTGTTCGTGGCATTGTCACCAGTGTTCGTACCGCTTGTGTTGCTTAATTTAGTCCGTTCGGCTGATGTTAAGAAAAGATTTGTTGCCCCCTGTGTTATCGAATCAGAGTTGGTAATTGTGTTTTGCTTTGCATTTAAGGCTGTTTGAGTCGCTGTTGAAATCGGCTTGTTTAAATCGGTGGTATTGTCAACATTGCCTAAGCCTACGCTTGATTTATCCAAGGTTTGAAAGGTCTTATCGCCTCTATAGTATTGGCTTGTTGTCCCAGCAGTTATGGTATTTTCTTTAGAAGATGCTAAACCCGAATAAAGACTATTGACTGCATTATCGCCTGTATTTGTTCCACTTGTGTTGCCCAAAACGGTTTGCTGTGCATCCGTTATAAAACGCTTATTACTTGAATCCGTAATGTTAGCGGTCGTCGTGGTGTCTACGTTTGCAACATTGCCTAGTCCTACTGCTGTTTTATCTAAGGTAGCAAGACTTAAATCACCTCTAAAATACTGACTTATTGTCCCAGTTGTAATTGTATTCTGTTTGGCATTTAATGCCGTTTGTAAATCTGTTTGAGTTGATAAAGTGCCTGTAATAGATCCCCAAGTAGCAGACCCACCGATTGTAATGTCACC
>Ga0315909_10003568_pt1 | contig 18869 bp, 15 predicted proteins | sample LakEriMetagenome_11_FD_203527 | JGI IMG/M metagenome (GOLD analysis project Ga0315909, IMG submission 203527) | Freshwater fungal communities from buoy surface, Lake Erie, Ohio, United States - Buoy 2 MA125 | ecosystem: Environmental > Aquatic > Freshwater > Lake | place: USA: Lake Erie, Ohio... | reverse complement strand
GGCTGCAGACCTTCGTCAGGATTCCGGCGGGTGCAGCGCTGGCCGCAGGCGTTTTTGGTGATTCAGGTGCCGGCATGGCGCTTGCCGCAGCGCTGCTGGGAGGCTCCGTGACGGCCGCCACGCACTTCTCCAAGGCCGGCGCGCGTGCCGCAGCCAATACCTCGCCGGAACCGTTCTCTAACCTGGCGCTTTCGCTGGGCGAGGACGCCTTGGTGCTTGGGGGCGGGTGGCTGGCCGTGCAGTACCCCGCGATCTTCCTGGCCCTCTTGGCGATCTTTCTGCTGACGGCCGTCCTGCTGATTCGCTGGGTGATTCGGGGTGCGCGCCGACTGTTCGGCGGCTCGGCCCCGTCACCCGGTCGTTAAGCAGACATCTGAGCTTCGGCCCGCGCTGGCAGGCCGCTGCGTCAGACCGCTTCGCGCCCGGTTTCGCCCGTGCGGATGCGAATCACCTGCTCGACCGCCGTCACGAATATCTTGCCGTCCCCGATGCGCCCGGTGCGTGCAGCCTTGACGATGGCGTCCAGCGCCCCATCGAGCGCCTCATCGCTCACGACAACCTCGACCTTCACCTTGGGCAGGAAGTCGACGACATATTCCGCACCCCGATAGAGCTCGGTATGCCCTTTCTGGCGCCCGAAACCCTTCACCTCGGTGACCGTGAGTCCGGTGACGCCGACTTCAGCGAGCGATTCGCGCACCTCGTCGAGTTTGAAGGGCTTGATGATGGCGGTGATCCGTTTCATGGCGGCCTCGATAGTGAAGGTGAAGCGCCTGCGCTCGCAGGCACGGGGTGTAGGGCAGCGACGATCAGTCGCGAAATTTTGAGGTGATGGGGTAGCGCCAATCGCGCCCAAAGGCACGATGCGTGACGCGAATGCCCACCGGAGACTGCCTGCGCTTGTATTCACTGATGCGCATCAGTCGCACCACTTTTTCGACTGCCGCACGCGGGTAGCCTGCCGCAACAATATCGTCGATGCGACAGTCCTGCTCCATGTACAAGCTGACAATCCCGTCGAGCTCGTCGTAAGGCGGCAGGGAATCCTGGTCTTTCTGGTCGGGGCGCAGCTCGGCACTGGGCGCACGCGTGATGATCCGCTCCGGGATCACCTCGGACAGGGTATTGCGGTAGTGGCACAAGCGATAAACCAGGGTCTTGGCGATGTCCTTGATGACTGCAAAACCGCCAGCCAGATCGCCATACAGCGTGGAATAGCCCACGGCCATCTCGGACTTGTTGCCGGTGGTGAGCACGATCGAGCCGAACTTGTTGGACAAGGCCATCAGCAGGGTGCCGCGAATGCGGGCCTGCAGGTTTTCCTCGGTGGTGTCGGTCGGCAAGCCTTTGAACTCGCCTGAGAGCGTGGTCAGGAAAGCGTCAAAGCAGGGGGCGATCGGTATCTCGTCGTAGCGCACGCCCAGGCGTGCGGCCATGTCGCGGGCGTCGACCCAGGAAATCTCGGCGGTGTAGGGCGAAGGCATCATGACCGCCCTCACCTTGTCGGCGCCCAGCGCATCGACTGCAATGGCCAGTGTCAGGGCTGAATCGACACCACCCGACAAGCCGATGATGGCGCCAGGAAAACCGTTTTTACCGAGATAGTCGCGCACGCCCAGGACCAGAGCGGAATAGGTCTGCGCCTCGAGGGAACGCGTGGGCTCGATGCGCCCGGACAGCCGTCCGTTGGCATCGATATCGACGAATAACAGGTCTTCTTCAAAATCGCGCGCCTGAGCCGCCAGGCTGCCATCGGCGTTGAGCGCCAGTGACATGCCGTCGAACACCAGCTCGTCCTGCCCGCCAACCAGACTCGACAGCACCACGGCCATGCCTTGCGCACAGACGTTTTCTCTGAGCACATCCAGGCGCAGATGCTGCTTGTCCAGGTGATAGGGCGAGGCATTCGGTGCGAGCAGCACCTGGGCGCCGGCCTGCCGCGCTGCAGCGGGGGCGCGATCAAACCAGAAGTCTTCGCAGATCACCACGCCGAAGCGCGTTCCCTGAACATCGAAGACCAGGGTTTGCGAGCCGGCTTCGAAGTAGCGGCGTTCATCGAAGACACCGTAATTGGGCAACTCGCGCTTGTGGTATTCGCCAACCAGACGGCCTTCGCACAGCACAGAAGCCGTGTTGAAGCGGCGACCGTCACTGGAAACCGGATGGCCCACGACCACGTGCAAACCCGGCCACTGGCGCGACTGCTCGAGCAGCCCATCGAGTGCTGCGCGGGTCCTGTCATAGAATGCCCCGCGCAGCAGCAGGTCTTCGGGCGGGTAGCCGGTCAGCGAGAGTTCAGGCGTGACCAGCACCTGAGCACCAGAGGCACAGGCACGGCGGGCGGCATCGGCGATGCGACGGGCATTGCCGTCGAAATCGCCGATGATCTGATTGAGTTGGGCACTTGCAACCCGGGTAGGCATGAGCACATCCGAAGGAACGGCGCGGGTCTTGAATTATCGCACGCGACTCATCGATGACATCCGGGACGTGCCTGCCGATGCATGGGACGGCCTGGTACGGGCTTCGCATGGACAGGGCGGACCCTTCATGCGCCATGCGTTTCTGGCCGCCCTGCACTCAACTGGCTGCGTGGGCGGGCGCAGCGGCTGGCTGCCGCATTTCGTGACCCTGGAAGATGCGGCCGGTCATCTGGTGGCCGCCGCCCCGCTGTACCTGAAGGAGCATTCGTACGGCGAATATGTCTTCGATTGGGCATGGGCGGACGCCTACCAGCGCCATGGCCTGGCGTACTACCCGAAGGCGCTCGTGGCGATTCCCTTCACGCCCGTGCCGGGCCCCCGTCTGCTGGCAGTGAACGATCATGCGCGTGCAGCGCTGGTGGGGGCGCTGCTCAAGCGCGCCGAGGCGCTGAATCTGTCCGGGCTGCATGTGCTTTTTCCGGATGGCCCGGAGGTGGCCACTCTTGAGCAGGCTGGTCTGATGCGTCGCACGGGCGTGCAGTTTCACTGGACCAATCCGGGATGGCCTGATTTCGAGGCTTTTCTGGCTGCACTGACCCAGCCCAAGCGCAAAAAGATCCGTGCGGAACGGCGCAAAGTACAGGAAGCCGGCGTGCAGGTGCACATGCTGACCGGCGAGCAGATCACGGCAGATGACTGGGCGTTTTTTTCCCGCTGCTACAGGACGACCTATGCACAGCACCATTCCACGCCTTATCTGAACCGCGCGTTCTTTGTGGAACTGGGGCGCACCATGCCCGATGGCGTGCTGATGGCGCGTGCGCAACGCGGCGACGAGCTGGTGGCCGCGGCGCTTCTCATGCGCGATGAGCAGGCCATCTATGGACGCTACTGGGGCGCAGTGGAGCATGTGCCCTGCCTGCACTTCGAGGCCAGTTACTACGCGCCGATCGAATGGGCGATTGCACACGGGATCCGCCGCTTCGAGGGTGGCGCTCAGGGCGAGCACAAGATGTCGCGCGGATTTTTACCGGTGCAAACCGTGTCGTATCACCAGTTGGCGCACCCGGCTTTTGCAGACGCTGTGCAGCAGTTTTTGCAGCGTGAGGCCGGCGGGATCGACGCCTATCTGGATGAACTGAACGAGCGCTCGCCGATCCGGTCCTGATCGTGAGGCGCGTCAGCCTAAGGGCCTCCTTAGGCTCGGAAAACGATTGACCTTAGAAATTAGGCTTTTTCGGGGCCGCTGAATATCGGGCCAGGCCATCCTGAATTTCAGCCTGCGCCTCCTTGACGCCGCCCCAGCCCAGCACCTTGACCCACTTGCCCTCTTCGAGGTCCTTGTAGTGCTCAAAGAAGTGCTGGATCTGCATGAGCCGCTCTGGCTGCAGGTCTTCAGGTTTTTCCCAGTGTTTGTAGATCGGCAGCACCTTGGTGATCGGCACTGCAATCAACTTGGCATCGCCGCCTGCCTCATCCTGCATCTGCAGCACACCCAGCGCGCGGCAGCGGATGACCGCCCCCACCGCGATCGGATACGGCGTGATCACCAGCACATCGACCGGATCGCCATCGTCGGCGATGGTGTGCGGGATGTAGCCGTAATTACAGGGGTAGTGCATGGCCGTCATCATGAAACGGTCCACGAACAGGGCGCCGGTTTCCTTGTCGACTTCGTATTTGATGGGGTCCGCATTCATCGGGATTTCGATGATCACGTTGAAGTCATCGGGCACGCTGCGCCCGGAGTCGACTCGATCGAGGTTCATGGCGGGAGGGCTTGGATCAGGAGGGACGCCGATTGTAGCCGGTGGGGCTGACGCGGCGCTTGCCGGCGGGAATGACCGGATAATCGAGGACTGCCACGCTGCAGAATGACGCGATACCGCGTGTCACGCGCAGCCTTGCGCCTCCTGCAGCCCAACACACGGATCGAGGATCGTCTTTCATGACCGCCACCCATGAGCGCCACGGCCATTTCATCGACAATCAGACCGTCCCGGCGCAGGCCGGCGCGAGACTGCCTGTCACGGACCCATCGCGCGGTACCGAATGCGCGCAGATTGCGCGCGGCACGAGCGCCGACATCGATCGGGCGATTGGCAGCGCACGTGGAGCCTTCCAGGGGCGTTGGGGCGGGCTGGCGGCCATGGAGCGCGGCCGGGTGCTGCAGCGCTGGTCGCAGGCCGTCCTGGCGCATCAGGAGGAACTGGCGCAGATCGAGGCCATGGACACCGGCAAGCCGATCAGCCAGGCGCGAGCCGATGCGGTGGCACTGGCGCGGTATTTCGAGTTCTATGCCGGGGCAGCCGACAAACTGCATGGTCAGACGATCCCGTACCAGTCGGGCTATACCGTCATGACGCTGCGTGAGCCGCATGGGGTGACCGGTCACATCATTCCCTGGAACTACCCGATGCAGATCTTCGGGCGTTCAGTGGGCGCGGCACTGGCTGCGGGCAATGCATGCGTGGTCAAACCCGCTGAAGACGCCTGCCTGTCGCTGCTGCGCGTTGCAGCGCTGGGGGCTGCAGCCGGCCTGCCAGCAGGTGCGCTGAACATCGTGACCGGTCTGGGCGCAGAGGCGGGCCAGGCGCTGGCCGAGCATCCCGGGATCGATCACCTCTCGTTTACCGGGTCACCTGAAACCGGCCGCCGGGTGGCGGTCGCAGGCGCTGCGCATCATTGTCCGGTCACGCTCGAACTGGGCGGCAAATCGCCCCAGATTGTGTTCGCCGATGCCGATATCGATACAGCGCTCCCGGCCCTGGTGAGTGGGATCATCCAGAACGCCGGCCAGACCTGCTCGGCCGGCAGCCGCGTGCTGATCGAGCGGCCCCTGTACGAACCGCTGATGGAGCGCCTGTCCATCGCATTCGGTGCGCTGCGCGCGGGACCGGCCAGTCTCGATCTGGACCTGGGGCCCCTGGTGAATCGCAAGCAGCAGCAGCGCGTCTGGGATTTTCTGTCCGATGCCCAGGCCAGCGACATCGTCATGGCGGCGCAAGGCGAGATCGTCGATGAGGCCCCTGCAGACGGTTTTTATCAGGCTCCGGTCCTGCTGCGCGATGTCCCGGCTTCGCATCGACTCTGGCGCGAGGAAGTGTTCGGTCCGGTGCTGGCCGTGCGCGCGTTTGATGATGAAGAAGAGGCCGTGGCACTGGCGAACGGGAGCGACTTTGGCCTGGTGGCCGGCGTCTGGACACGCGACGGTTCACGTCAGTTCAGGTTGGCGCATCGCCTGCAGGCGGGCCAGGTGTTCATCAACAATTACGGCGCCGGAGGCGGCGTGGAGCTGCCCTTCGGTGGCGTCAAGCACAGCGGCCACGGCAGGGAAAAAGGGTTCGAGGCGCTGTACGGATTCAGCCGACTGAAGACCGTCGCGATCCGACACGGGTAAGGCAGCCGAACATGGACTGCTGCAGGGATCCAGATCGAACTGAACGGCCTTGGATGCCTGCCGCCTTGGCAGACCGCGTTCAGACGGCGAGTCGGGCTGCGTCCCTGAATTGGGCGCTGGCCTCGGAAGCACGGCCCAATCGTTCGTAGAGCTCGCCCAGCGCCAGGTGCGCACGCACCGAAGGCTCGCGCCGAAGCGCCTGCTGCAGATAATCCTCAGCCTTGCCCCACAGCTTTTCTGCAGCACACACTTCGCCCAGGGCCATCAGAACGCCCACCCCGTCACCATGACGGGTGCGCCAGCCTTCGAGCCGATCCAGTCTGTCACGGACCCCAAGGCCATCGAGCCGACCGTACAGGGCGACCATTGCATCGTCCATGCCTGCGTCGAGCGTTTGTTCGGCGATACGACGCGCGTCATCCTGTGCACCGCAATCGGCAAAGGCGCGAGCGAATTGCACCGCGACCGCACCACTGGCCCGCTCGTCAGCGCGTAACCCTTTCCATAACGCGCGCACGGCTGCCTGATCACCCTCCGATCGGGTCAGCAATGCGGAGAGGGCTCTGGCGCGCAATTGGGCTGTGGCCACAGGATGCAGGGCATCGCGCTTTTCCACCAAGCGCAGCGTGCGCAGCACGTCATCCCAGCGCTCGGCTTGCTCGTAAGCACGCAAGGCGGTGCGCAAGGACACCACATGGCGAGCACCCCGCGACCTGATCTGCTCCAGCAGGTCGATCGCCTCACTCGTGCGACGATCGTCCACTGCCACTTCCGCCTGAGACATCAGCACCGCCTGCGCTGCGCCCGGATCCTGGGCCGCCTCCTTAAACCACTGGTCGCGTCGATCGCGCTCCTGCATGCGATGGGCTGCACGTGCGGCCACCAATGCGGCAGGCCCGGCGGTGGCCGCCGTGGACAGCGCACCGCGCGCAAAGCGCTCCGAGCGCCCCAGTCGGCCTTCAAAAAAAGCGAGGACAGCTTCACGCAGAGAGGCTGCCGACTGCTCCTGCTGTCGGCGCTGACGGTAGTCCTTCACGCGCTGCGGCAGGCCAAGTGCGCGGGCCGTGCCCACCAGCAGCAGATGCATCAGGGTGAACCCGGCAGCAAGAATGGCCAGGACAAGATTGACCGACAGGTCGATCCGATAGGGCGGCCAGAGCACCACCACATTGCCCTGGTTGAAGCGCATCAACAGCGCCAGACCAACGGCTGCCGCAAAAGCCACCAGCAGCCACACGACCCAGCGCATATCGGCTTACCTGACGTCGCGGACCGCGCGGGCGGCCCGGATCGCAGCGGTCGTCTCGGCCAGAGACGGCATCTGAAGCGTCAGCGTGGCGGACTCGAGCTGGCGCAGCGAAGCCAGCGTTGAAGAGACCGGTTTGCTGTCGACATCGAACCAGCGCTCCAGGGCTGTGCGCGCACGCGCCACATCCGCACGAAACAAGGACTCGTTGCGCGCCAGCAGATTCAGGCGCGCATTGAGCAGGAGCAGCTTGAGATTTTCGCGGGCAAAGAAGCGCTGATCGGGAGACAGCAGCAGCGCTTCGGGTCGGTCAATCCGCTGCACGCGGACCAACTGGCGCATCTCGGCAACGAAGCCTTCCCAGCCCTGCAAACCAGTGCGCGCAACGCGCCCAGGCAAACCCAGCAGCCCGCCGCGCTCGGGCTCTGCAGATTCCGCTGCCACTTTCGGTTGGCGGCCTGCGTCGGCCACCAGTGGCAATTGCTCTGCTCCGGCAATCACGCCATCCAGCCGATTGACTGCCGCTGCGAAGTCGGTCACCGGCATGGCCTTCAGACGATCAATGTCGCGTGCAATGTAGCGACGCAAGCCGATGGCTGCGGGCTGATTCGAGCGCGACAGCACCTGTTCGGCATCCTGCAGGGCAAGCAGTGCACTGGGCACATTGCCACCGAGTTGAAGCTGCTGGGCGGCGATCATGACCGAGTTTTCAACATCGGCCAGCATGGCGTCGCCACGACTGAGCGCCATCTGTTCGTAGAGCTGACGCAGCTGCGACTGTTGCCCGAGCGAATCGGCCAGCTTGGCTTCCATCACCGCAGCTTTGCCCTGGGTGTCGCGCAAGGAATCGGACATGACGCGGGTTTGCTGCTCGAACTGCTGCTCCCGGGCTTCGACCGCCTGAATACGTTTGGCGAGGTCGCGCTCGACCCGCGCCACCCTGCCCTGGGCATATAAGGCCACCGCAGCCAGACCGACCAGCCCAGCCAGCAATCCGGCCCATCCGAGCAAGCCCGCCGAACGCCCAGACGGCATCGCGGCGGAGCCAAAACGCGCGGCCTGCGCCGCGCCTGCTGCAGGGGTCGCAGCAGGCGGCTGCACGACCTCAGCAGCAGGGTTCGACGACGATTGGGGAGCGGTGTCGGGGGGAGTCATGGCAGCCATCAGGAACTCGCTGATTCTAGCGCGCGCAACAGCCCGCTCAGGCCTGGCGGATGCTCAATCACGCGCGACCAGCCCTGCTCGGACAATCGGGCAGCAATGCGCGGGTGCTGCGTCAGCACCGCTTGGGACAGGGTCCATGCCGCATAGGGTTGCCCTGCCACCGCATCGGCCAGCGCACGCCCGGCTTCGCCCGAGGCAATCGAGAAGACAATGGGTTCGCCCGATCGCTGGCGTTGCGCCAGCCACAGTGCTGCATCGTCAGTGAGGCTGCAGGCTTGCACTTGATACACCTCACAAGCCCGTAGTGCCGCACCGCGGGCGCGCAGCGTATCGAGCCAGGCCTGCCGGCCATCATGACGGCGCAGCACGGCCACCGCCACCCGATCCAACTGTTGTAGTGCCGGGCAGGCCAGGAGCGCGTCAGCGTCATACACCGGGCCTGGCGGCTCGAGCAGCGGGGCCTCACGCAATCCGGCCACAGAGGGCATCCAGGCCTGCAAGGCTTCTCGCGAGCCCGGACCAATCAGGCCGATGCCGCATGAGACCGGCCATGGCCAGGCGCAATCAACCCAGCGCTGCATCACAACATCAATGGCCCCGGGACTGGGAAACAAGACCCATTGGCATGCAGCCAGCTCGCGGCGCAGCGTTGCCCAGTCCACACCCGGTATCGGCTCGATGACGCTCATGGGCCAGTGCAGCACGGCATATCCGGCGTGCGATAGGGCATCTCTCAGACCGGCAACCCGGAGCGCGGGTTGCGTCAGAACGACCGACCCACGCAACGCGGACTTCACGTCGGACCTGACTGCCGGGTCAGCCGGCGGCCCTGCGCCGTTCAGCGCAAACCGACCGCAGCCTGCTCGCCCAGCGACTCGGCCAAGGTGTAGTCGAGCGCCGAGGCAGGCGAATCCTGCGGACCTTTTTGCGGGACACTCACCTGGACCGCGCCGGGGGTGCGCACGCTGGTACGTCGGATCGTGCCCTCTGAGGCGAGCAAGGCGTCAAGTTGCAGATGTCCATCCGGCTGGATCACGGCATAGGCCGCCAGCGGAATACGACAACTGCCGCCCAGCGCACGGGATACCGAACGCTCGGCGGTAACTTCCAACCAGGTGCGGCGATCGGCCAGAGGGGCCAGCCAGGCACGCAACTCGGGACGGTTGGCAAGGATTTCTATGCCCAGGGCGCCCTGCCCCGGGGCCGGCAGGCTTCCTGACGCCGGCATGATCTGCCGGATGCGCTGCGCCAGCCCCAGCCTTTTCAGCCCGGCTGCCGCCAGCACGATGGCGTCGTACTCACCACGGTCGAGCTTGCCCAAGCGGGTATCGAGGTTGCCACGCAGCGGGATGATGGTCAGATCGGGGCGGCGCTCGGAAATTTGCGCTGCGCGGCGCAAACTCGATGTGCCCACCCTCGCGCCCTGCGGCAGCGCATCCAGGTCGGCAAACTGATTGGACACGAAGGCATCGCGAGGATCTTCACGGGACATGACAGCCGCCAGCTCAAAGCCGTCCGGCAGGCTCATCGGAACATCCTTGAGCGAATGCACTGCGAGATCGGCACGCCCATCCAGCAGCGCCACCTCGAGTTCCTTGGTGAACAGACCCTTGCCGCCGATTTCGTTCAAAGAGCGATCGAGCACCTGATCGCCCATGGTGGTCATGCCCAGCAACTCGACCGCACACTGCGGGTACAGGGCACGCAGCCGATCCTGTACGTGATGCGCCTGCCACAAGGCCAGACGGCTTTCACGCGTGGCGATGATCAGACGCGAGGGCGCGGCACCACCGCCGTTGGCAAGAGAGTCACTCACAACCGTCAGCCTGCCAGTCCCTTGACGATCGACCATTGCCGACGACTAACCGGCAACCGCTCGGTCACATCGCGAAGCACCACCTGCCAATAGGGATCGCCGGCCTCGCCTTCTCCATCGGGGGTGACCCGCTCAAATCCCGCCACACCATTGCGAGCGACCAGAGCATTGCGATGGATGCGCACGAAACGATCGCTGAATTCCTCTTCGAGCGATGTGAGCGATTCTTCGATCAGGTATTCGCGCTCGCGGGTGCGCACCGTGATGTATTTCAGTTCGGCCTTCAGATACAGCACGGTTTCAAGGGGGACGAGAATGACGCGGCCACGCTCATGCACCGACAGATGACGGCGCCGTGTATTGGTGGCCTTGGCGAGCTGGTCGATCGCATCCAGGTGCTCCGCCGGCAGCAGGGTCTGGGCGCGCTTGAGCGCACCGAGCAAGCGCTGCGCTCGGACCGGCTTGAGCAGGTAATCGAGGGCATTGACCTCAAATGCCTCCACCGCGAACTCATCAAATGCGGTCACGAAGATCACCAGCGGCATGGGCTTGGGATCATCGTGGTCGGCTTCAGCAGCGCGTGCCGACACATGGCGCGCCAGTTCGATGCCGGTCATGCCGGGCATCTGAACGTCCATCAGGACGATCTGCGGATGCTGCGTGTCGATCTGGGCGAGCGCCTCAGGCGCATTGGCCGCCTCACCGACGATGCGGTGCGGAAACTCGGTGGCCAGGTCGGCCAGCACCTCACGCAGGCGTGACCGGGCGGGGGCTTCGTCGTCAACGATCAGGATCGAAGTGGCGTCGGACATCGCGTCGTCGTCTCTCTTTTCGGTAGGGGAATTCGATCTCGAGCCTGAAAGTCCCGCCTTCAGCCCGGGTCTTCAGTTCGGCTTCCATATCGTACAGCAGCATCAGTCGCTCCCGGACGTTGGACAGACCCATCTGGTTGCCCGCGCGCGTGGGCAAGGCATCGGGGATGGGATTGATGATTTCGACCCGCACGCGATCGCCAGTGCGCACGGCGGCGATTTCGATCGTGCCGGTGCTGCTGCTGGGCTCAATGCCGTGGTGCACAGCGTTTTCAATCAGAGGCTGCAGCAACAGGGAGGGCAGCAGCGCATCGCCCGGCATATCGTCGAGATGCCAGGCCACTTTGAGTCGATCACCCAGCCTGAGCTGCTCGATCGCCAGGTATTCCTTGCAGGTGATGACCTCATCGTCCAGAGCGACCAGGTCGCGCGCATCGCGCATGAAGACCCGGAACAGATCGGCGAGATTTTCGAGTGTCGCCTCGGCGCGCCGCGGATCGCTTCGCATGAGGCCGAGCACCGCATTCAGACTGTTGAACAGAAAGTGCGGACGGATACGGGCCTGCAGTGCCTGCAGTCGCGCCTCGGAAAACGAAGGCGAGTAGGCGCGCGCGCGCAGCCGAAAATATTCAATGACCGCGCCTGCCGCAGCCGCCGCAAGCAGCACACGTGAAGCCACCCACCACATATCGGCAGTGGAGGCAGATGCGCCAGGGACCATGCGGGACAACAGCAGAACCGCGAGAGCGACTGCAGCCGGCACACCAATGGCGACACACCACTGCATGCGCGGCGAGGTGCCGTTTGCCCACTTGCGCGCCAGACACAGCGCGGCAAGCGAGCCCAGGACGATGGGTTCGATCAGCAGCGCCGCGGCAAACAGACGCCACAATGCGTCGCGCAGGCCATCGGACCACACCAGCACCAGCGGCAGCGCGCCCAGATTCACCATGGCGAGCGTGCGCAGCGCGATACCGACATTACAGGTGTCGGGGATGAGCGGTGCTGCGGCGCCTTCAGACTGGCGGCGTGCCCGTGCAGCATTCCCAGCGGCCACTCCGGCGGCAGTGCCTGCCGCTGCACCCGCACCGGCGCGCGAACCCGAAACAGGATGCCCGGCGGGCGCCGCCGGTGCCGGCTGCGCCGAAGCGTTGACGCCGGACGCAGGGCCCGGACCCGTATACTCTGCGGTTTTTTCGTCGTTTGGCGGCATGAGCGACCCATTATGACAGATCAGTTCGCCAAGAAATCCGAGGCGTGGTCGGCACGTTTTTCCGAGCCTGTGGCCGACTTGGTGAAGCGGTATACCGCATCGGTCGACTTCGACAAGCGCCTGGCACGCTTCGACATCGAGGGCTCCCTGGCGCATGCCGACATGCTCCATGCGGTCGGTTTGCTGAGTGCGACCGATCTGCAGGCGATCCAGGGCGGCATGCAGCAGATTCAGAGCGAAATCGAAGCAGGCCGCTTCAACTGGTCGCTCGATCTGGAAGATGTGCACCTGAACATCGAAAAGCGTCTGACCGATCTGGTAGGTGATGCCGGCAAGCGCCTGCACACCGCTCGCTCACGCAATGATCAGGTCGCCACCGACATCCGGCTTTGGCTGCGCGAACAAATCGACCTGCTGGTAGGGCTGCTTGCCAATCTGCAACGCGCGATGATTGATCTCGCCGAAGATCACGCGGACACCATCATGCCGGGCTTTACGCACCTGCAGGTGGCCCAACCCGTCACCTTCGGTCATCACCTGATGGCCTATGTCGAGATGTTTGCGCGCGACGCCGAGCGTCTGTTGGACTGTCGACGCCGGGTGAACCGATTGCCGCTGGGCGCTGCGGCCCTGGCCGGCACGAGTTATCCGATCGATCGTGAGCGCGTGGCGCGCACTCTGGGCTTTGACGAGGTCTGTCGCAATTCGCTCGATGCGGTCTCGGATCGTGATTTTGCAATCGAGTTCTGTGCCGCTGCGGCACTGTGCATGACGCACATCTCGCGCCTGTCCGAAGAACTGATCATCTGGATGAGCCCGCGTGTGGGCTTCATCGATCTGGCCGATCGGTTCTGCACAGGCAGTTCGATCATGCCGCAAAAGAAGAACCCCGACGTTCCTGAACTGGCTCGTGGCAAGACCGGTCGGGTCAACGGTCATCTGATCGCTTTGCTCACCCTCATGAAAGGCCAGCCACTGGCTTACAACAAGGACAATCAGGAAGATAAGGAACCCCTGTTCGATGCTGCCGATACCTTGCGCGACACCCTTCGGATCTTCGTGGATCTGGTGGGTGGTATCCAGGTGCGCAGCGAGCGTATGCGTCAGGCAGCAGCAGAAGGATTCTCGACGGCGACCGATCTCGCCGATCACCTGGTGCGCAAGGGGCTGGCTTTTCGGGATGCCCACGAGGTAGTCGCCCATGCGGTACGGCTCGCTTCAGATTCCAACCGATCGCTCGAGCAGCTCACACTGGACGAACTGCAGGCCCTCTCGCCTGTGCTCGGTGAAGACGCTTACCAGAGCCTGACGCTCGAAGGCTCAGTTCAGTCGCGACGGCACGTGGGTGGGACCGCACCCGAGCAAGTTCGCCGGGCGGTCAAGGACGCTAGGGCGCGGCTGAGCTGACCAACACCAGACGTCCCTCGTGAGCGCCTAGAACCTTTCACAGCCCGCCCCAGCTCATCCATCGGTCGTGGTCATCAGCGGGGCGGCTTCTAGGTCCAGATCGTCGAGCAAACCGCCGCAGCGACCCTGCAGGCCCTGGATCGGCGAAAGACTCGGCTGCTGATCGGCGCGGACGCAAAAACCGGTGATCTGCTCTACCGCATCGCACCCTCGTGGGCATCAGCCTGGTGTGCTGCGCTGGCCCGCAAAAGGCGGCGCGCCTAATCTCCTGGGGCGCAGCACCTGACCCCGTAAAAAATCTTCACGCGTAGTCGGTAAATGGGTTTTATTGCCGACCAGCTTGGCATTGCCTATCATCGACGGTTCGCGTTGTTCCGTTCGCTTCTGAAGACCCCTCCTTCATCTGTCCCCGATAAAACACCACGGAGATTCCATGCAGCGTCGTTCCTTCATTCAAAGAGCCACGGTGGGTGCTACTGCAACCGCCGCCTTGGCCGCCCCAGCCATCATCAGTGCGCAACCTCAGGTTCGCTGGCGTATCGCCTCGAGCTTTCCCAAGAGCCTTGACACCATTTATGGTGCTGCCGAAGTGGTCGCCAAGCGTGTGACTGCCATCACCGGCGGGCGCTTTCAGGTCACGGTGCATGCGGCAGGCGAACTGGTTCCACCGCTGCAGGTCCTGGATGCCGTGCAAAACGGCACGGTCGAGGCCGGCCACACCGCCATGTACTACTACTTTGGCAAGAACCCGGCCTGGGCCTTCGGCACGGCTGTGCCCTTCGGGCTGAACGCGCGTCAGTTCAATGCCTGGTGGTACGAGGGCGGTGGCGCGCGCATCTACAACGAATTCGCAGCAAAAGTGGGGGTCACGGCCTTCCTGTGCGGCAATACCGGCGTCCAGATGGGCGGTTGGTTTCGCAAGGAAATCAAGACTGTCGAAGATCTCAAAGGCCTGAAATTCCGGGTGGGTGGATTCGCAGGAGCCGTACTGAGCAAGCTCGGCGTCGTGCCCCAGCAGCTCGCTGCCGGTGACATCTATGCATCGCTCGAGAAAGGCACGATCGATGCAGCCGAGTGGGTCGGCCCCTATGACGACGAAAAGCTCGGCTTCAACAAGGTCGCCAAGTTCTACTACACCCCGGGCTGGTGGGAAGGTGGCCCCGCCCTGCACAGCATCGTCAACAACAAGGCGTGGGAGGCCCTGCCGGCCGAGTTCAAGGAAGCCTGGACCGCTGCAAACTACGAAGGCAACGCCACCATGACGGCGCGCTACGACAGCCTCAACCCCAATGCGCTGCGCCGCCTGCTGGCCGGTGGCACACAGCTGCGTGCCTTCAGCAAGCCGGTGCTCGATGCCTCCCTGAATGCAGCCAAAGAGGTCTATGCCGATTTCAATGCCAAGAACGAAGACTTCAAGAAGCTTTACGACTCGTATTTCAGCTTCCAGCGTGAGCAGATCCAGTGGAACAGCGTGGCAGAGCATCGCTTCGACCAGTACATCAAGGACGTCAAGCTCTGATCCGACCTTAAGGCAACCGTAACACGCACCGGGATTGGCGACTGCCGATCCCGGTGTTCTGTTTTCGGAGAGACCCCTTGAAACCCCTCCTCACCCTGTCCAGCCTGATCGATCGACTCAACGCCCGGGTCGGCCAGGTCGTGCTCTGGCTGATTCTGCTGTGCACCCTGATCAGCGCGATCAATGCCATCGTGCGCAAGGCGTTCAACATGAGCTCGAACGCCTATCTTGAAATCCAGTGGTATCTCTTTGCAGCGGTGTTTCTCCTGGGTGCAGGCTACACCCTGCTCAAGGACGAACATGTGCGCATCGACGCGTTGTCGCAGCGTTTTTCGCGCCGTACGCAGGTCAAGATCGACGTGATTGGCTTGCTCGTCTTTTTATTGCCGCTGTGCGGCTGGGTCATGGTGCAGTCGTGGCCGCTGGTCGCTCAGGCCTTTGCCTCGGGGGAGGTGTCCACCAATGCCGGAGGACTGATCCGCTGGCCCGTGTACGCCCTGATTCCGCTCGGTTTCCTGTTTCTTGCACTGCAGGCCTTCTCAGAGTTGATCAAACGACTGGCCTTTCTGGTCGGTGCCGGTCCCGACCCCGCCCTCGCAGTTGCCGAAAAGAAAGCGGAGGAAAAACTGCTCGATGACCTGCGTGCCCGTCATGGTGAGTCTTCCGCTGCGCAGGCCACGGAGGTTCGCTCATGACCTGGCTTGCCGCCAACATGGCGCCCCTGATGTTTGGCGCCCTCGTCTTCTTTCTACTCACAGGCTTTCCGGTGGCGTTCAGCCTCGCAGCCTGTGGCATGTTCTTTGGCATCATCGGTATCGAACTGGGCATCATCCCAGCCACGCTGGCCCAGGCGCTTCCATTGCGTCTGGTGGGTATCCTGCAGAACGAAACCCTGCTTGCGATTCCCTTTTTCACGTTCATGGGACTAATCCTTGAACGCAGCGGAATGGCTGAGGACCTGCTGGAAACCGTGGGTCAGGTGTTTGGACCAGTCCGTGGTGGCGTGGCTCTAGCCGTTGTCCTGGTCGGCGCCATGCTGGCAGCGACAACAGGCGTGGTCGCGGCGTCGGTCATCTCGATGGGACTCATCTCGCTGCCCATCATGCTGAGGTACGGATACAACCGTCAGTTGGCCTCAGGCGCCATCACAGCGTCAGGAACACTCGCGCAGATCATTCCACCGTCTCTTGTCCTGATCGTGATCGCCGATCAGCTCGGCCGAAGCGTGGGTGATATGTATCTGGCGGCCTTCCTGCCCGGATTCATGCTGGTCGGTCTGTATTGCCTCTATATTTTTGCTGTGGCGATCATCAAGCCTTCCTGGGTACCCGCCCTGCCCCCGGAGGCGCGCATCTATCGGGAAGACACAGGGGCGAGCGGTCATACCTCGCTCGTCGTGCTGCTCTTGATGTGTATCGTGGCCGCGGGCCTGATGCAGGCGAACTATGCCGCTCTGCTCACGGCGATCAAGGGCGCAGAAGTTGAAGTGCCCTTCGACGAGACCATCGTCATATCCATGTCTGCGGGGGTTCTGCTTGCCCTGGTGCTGGCGCTGCTCAACCGCGTCTTGCGCTTGGGGCTGTTGTCGCGCCTGGCCGAGCAGGTGACCTTCGTATTGATTCCGCCGCTGCTGCTCGTGTTCCTGGTCCTCGGGACGATCTTCCTCGGCGTTGCCACCCCGACCGAGGGCGGCGCCATGGGAGCCGCCGGTGCACTCGTCCTGGCGACTGTGCGGCGCCGCATCAACTTCACCCTGCTCCGCCAGGGCCTGGATGCCACCGCAAAACTCTCCTGCTTCGTCATGTTCGTGCTGGTGGGTTCAACGATCTTCAGTCTGACGTTTCAGGCGGTCGATGGACCGAAGTGGGTCGAGCACCTGTTCGATCAATTACCTGGAGGCCAGCTGGGCTTTTTGCTCTTCGTGAACCTGCTGATCTTTGGGCTGGGCTTTTTCATCGACTTCTTCGAGATTGCCTTCATTCTGCTGCCTTTGCTGGCCCCAGTGGCCGATAAGCTTGGCATTGATCTAGTCTGGTTCGGGATTATCGTGGCGATGAATCTGCAGACGTCTTTCCTGACGCCGCCTTTTGGCTTTGCGCTCTTTTACCTGCGATCGGTCGCTCCCAATAACGACTATGTCGACCGGGTCACGAAAAAAACCATCCGCAAGGTGTCCACATCGGAGATCTACAAGGGATCGGTGCACTTCGTGATCATGCAGCTCATCATGCTCGCGGTGGTGATCGCCTTTCCGAACATGATTCTGGACCGACTCGGCAAGAAGACCGATGTTGATACCAGCAACGTGAGCTTCGAAGTCAAGGGCGACAGCAACAAAGATTCCGAAAGCGACGGCAAGGGCGCAGACAATCCGTTCGCGATCAAGGAAGAATGAGACAGATCAGCCGCTCCGGGGCCTTGGGCGGATTCTGACCCCGATCCTGACCCCGATCTCAGTCCAAACCGTTGAAGGCTGAGTCGAGCAACCGGCTCAGCTTACTGAGTCGGCTGCCCGCTTGCGAGACGGCGGCAAATCGGTGCACACGCCTTCGAAGAGTTCGGCCGCCATCCCAATGCTTTCGCCCAAGGTGGGATGAGGATGAATAGTGCGGCCGATATCGGTGGCATCGGCGCCCATCTCGATGGCCAGGGCAAGCTCCCCGATCATGTCCCCGGCATGTGTGCCCACGATCGCCCCGCCCACAAGCCGGTGGGTGGTTTCATCGAACAGCAGCTTGGTGAAGCCTTCGTCGCGCCCGTTGGCAATCGCCCGTCCGGAGGCAGCCCATGGGAACACGGCCTTGCCGACCGGGATGCCCTGCGCCCGCGCGCTGTCCTCGGTCAGTCCAACCCAGGCGATCTCGGGGTCGGTGTAGGCGACAGACGGGATGACGCGCGCATCGAAAAATGATTTTTCACCTGCCGCGGCTTCAGCCGCCACATGGCCTTCGTGCACCGCTTTATGTGCAAGCATGGGTTGGCCAATCAGGTCGCCGATTGCAAAGAAATGCGGCACCGACGTGCGCATCTGGGCATCGACCGTCACGAAACCACGCTCGGTCACTTGCACGCCTGCCTGCTCGAGGCCTAACGCAGCACCGTTCGGTCGTCGCCCGACCGCGCACAGCACCAGGTCATAGCTCTGTTCACCCGATTCCGGGGCCTGCGCACCTTCGAAGCGCACCGTAATACCGGAATCGGTGGCCTGTGCAGCAACAGTGCGGGTTTGCAGCATGATCCGGTCAAAGCGCGCCGCATTGTGCTTGAGCCAGACCTTGACCAGGTCACGATCTGCACCAGGCATGAGCCCATCGAGCATCTCGACCACATCGATGCGGGCACCAAGCGTGGAATACACGCTCGCCATCTCCAGACCGATGATGCCGCCACCGATCACCAGCATGCGTTTTGGCACCTGCGCCAGCTGGAGCGCGCCGGTGGAATCGACAATGCGCGGATCGTCGGGCAAAAACGGCAGCCGCACCGGCTCGCTGCCGGCTGCGACGATGGCCTGCTCAAAGCGAATGACCTGACGTTCGCCCGTGGGATCACGCCCTGGGCCAGACGTGATGGCGACTTCCAGATGATGCGCATCCAGAAACCGGCCCTCGCCTCGCACGATCTGAACCTTGCGCGCGCGCGCCATGCCAGCCAGGCCCGCAGTGAGCTTACCCACCACGCTGTCCTTCCAGCCTCGCAAGGCGTTCAGATCGATTTGCGGCGCACCGAACGTGATGCCATGGGCAGCCAGCGCACGGGTTTCGTCAATCGCTGCAGCGGTGTGCAACAGCGCTTTGGAGGGAATACAGCCGACATTCAGGCACACGCCACCCAGTGTGCCGTAGCGCTCGACCAGCACGGTCTGCAGC